>Ga0157369_10003111_pt1 | contig 19830 bp, 18 predicted proteins | sample C25metaG_FD_113461 | JGI IMG/M metagenome (GOLD analysis project Ga0157369, IMG submission 113461) | Corn rhizosphere microbial communities from Kellogg Biological Station, Michigan, USA - C2-5 metaG | ecosystem: Host-associated > Plants > Roots > Rhizosphere > Soil | place: USA: Michigan...
ACGCCGAGCAGATCGCGCACACGGGCGCGGCCGCGCTGGCCGCCGAGCTGGGCTGCGCGAGCGCCGACCATCTCGACCACGTGACGGCGGAGGACGCGGCGGGGATGGCCGCGGCCGGCGTCGTCGGCGTACTCGTCCCGGTCACGAGCCTCTACACCCGCAGCGGCCGGTGGTCGCACGCGCGCACTCTCGCCGACGCGGGCTGCACGTTGGCTGTTGCGACTGATTGCAATCCCGGTACTTCATGGTGTGAGTCGATGCCGTACGCGATGCAGCTCGCGTGCCTGGAGATGGGCCTGCCGGTCGAGACGGTGCTGCGGGCCGCGACCCTCGGTGGCGCTGCGGCGTTGCGGCGCGACGACATCGGCCACCTCGGCATCGGCACGCGCGGCGATCTCGTCGTCCTCGACGCCGGCCACGAAGCCGACGTACTGGCGCATTTGGGGGTCAACACGATCAGCCGGACGATCGTGGGCGGATCGCCGAACGGCTGATAGTCGCGCGCCGAAAAGCCTCAAGAAGCGGGCTGACCCGCCGATGCGGGTAACCACGAAGCAGGACGAGAGTCAAAGCACTCGAGCGCGAAGAGGAGGCCGGCCGTGAAGCAAGTCCAGATCCAACGCCCGAAGCCGACACCCGCTCCGGCGCCGCTCGACCTCCGTACGCCGTCCGGCCGCCGCCTGCCGTTCTGAATCAATTGCGCAATAGACCCCATAGAGGTCCGCTATTGCGCAATTGCCGGGGTGGCCCCGGTCAGATCTCCGGCTCGCTCCAGAGCAGGAGCGCCAGCTCCGCCTCGACGTCGACGTACTCGCCCTCGCTGCCGGTCGGGACGACGGCGTAGGTCTTGGTCAGGAACTCGACCAGCTGCGACAGCGGCGCCTCGAACATCGCCCGGCCCGACGGGCTCGACAGCGAGATGCAGACGACCGGGCGGCCACCGCTGTGCGACGGCCACACCTGCACGTCGCCCTCGCCGACCGGGTGGGTCACGCCGTCGGTGAGCAGCGCCCGCGCGAACGTCCACTCGACCACGTCGGGCCCGCCGGTGTGGAACGCGACGCGGACGGCGTACGGGTCGGCGTGGTCGTAGGCGAGGTCGGCGACGACCGGCAGCGACGGGCTGCCCGGCACGACGAGACGGAGCTCGAGCTCGGCGGTCACGGTGTCGGGTCGCGTGCTCATCGCGGTAGCGGTCCTTTGGTCGCTGGTCGATCGTTGCCTTCGGCGTACCCCGCCGAAGGGTGAGGTCTAACGTGCTCGGGGCAGGAAGCTACGGGCATTTCGCCCACGCGGACATGACCATCCTCACGGTTTCGCCGCATCGAAGCAATCCGCCGGTCGGGGTACGCCCGTTTGTCCGGGTAGAGTTGGCGCGGCTTCGCGGGCGATTGGCTCAGTGGTAGAGCGCCTCGTTCACACCGAGGAGGTCACTGGTTCGAACCCAGTATCGCCCACTTACGACCGCAATGCCCGGTTCTGCGCCCGGCTCTCGTCAGTTGCCGACGCCGGCGACCACGATCATCAGCACGCAGGCGACGAGCGCCGTGAGCAGCATCAGTCCGTTGTCGTCGCGCCGCAGCCAGCTCTGGACCTGGAGGCGCGCGCCGTCGAGGTCCATGCCCTTCCGCGACGCCCGCGGCTCGCTCGTTCCGTCGTACGGCGTGGACCACGTGCCGGACGTGCGGGGGCCGGCGGCGGTGACGGGCTCGCTGCGGACCGGTACGACGGGCATGGCCGTCCAGGTCGGGGCGTCCGTGGTGACCGTCGGCGTACGGGCCGGCTCGGGGCTCTCGAAGATCTGGTCGAGCGGCAGGACTCCGGTCGGCGGCGCCTCGACGGGCGCGGCCGGCGGCGTCTCCTCGACCGTCGGGTGGGTGTCGACCCAGCCCGTGCCGGTCTCGACGCCGGCGGTCTCGACGCCGGCGGTCTCGCTGGGCCGGTCGCGCAGCGGGTCCAGCGAGCCGGGCAGCGGTGCCGGCGGGGGCTGTGGCCGGCGTACCTGCTGGGTCGGCTCGTCGTAGCTGCTCATCGATCCTCCTCGGCGTCTGCGCATGGGCCTACCCGCGCTGCGCCGCATTCCACCCTCGGTAGCCATCGAAGCGGTCGGCGGCTCGATAGCCTCCCCGCATGGCCGACCTCCGCCTCACCGTCGACGGGTCGCCGCGAGTCGTCGCGGCCGGTACGTCGATCGGCGACGTGTTCCGCGACCTCGCCGTCACCGCCGCCATCGCGGCGCGCGGTCCGGACGGCGCGCTGCGCGACCTCAGCTGGGTCCCCGACGACGGCGATGTCGTCGAGTCGGTGCCGCTGGCGAGCCCCGAGGGGTTGTCGATCGTCCGGCACTCGACCGCGCACGTGCTTGCGCAGGCCGTGCAGCGGCACTTCCCCTCGGCGAAGCTCGGCATCGGTCCGCCGATCGACAACGGCTTCTACTACGACTTCGACGTCGACCGGCCGTTCACGCCGGAGGACCTCGAAGCGCTGGAAGCGACGATGCGCGAGATCGTCGCCGAGGGGCAGCGGTTCTCGCGCCGCGTCGTCGCCGACGACGACGCGCGGGTGGAGCTGGCGGACGAGCCGTACAAGCTGGAGCTTATCGGTCTCAAGGGCGGAGCGTCCGACGCGGCGGACGGCGCCGACGTCGAGGTCGGCGGCGCGGAACTCACCATCTACGACAACCTGCACCCCGACGGATCGCTGGCGTGGAAGGACCTGTGCCGCGGGCCGCACGTGCCGCTGACCTCCGACATCCCCGCGTTCCGGCTGATGCGCTCGGCCGCCGCGTACTGGCGGGGCAGCGAGAAGAACCCGCAGCTGCAACGGATCTACGGCACCGCCTGGCAGGACGCCGCGGCGCTCGAGGCGCATCTCGAATTCCTGGCCGAGGCGGAGAAGCGCGACCACCGCAAGCTCGGCGCCGAGCTGGATCTGTTCAGCTTCCCGGACGAGCTGGGTTCCGGGCTCGCGGTGTTCCACCCGAAGGGCGGCGTGCTGCGGCGCGAGATGGAGTCGTACTCGCGGCGCCGGCACGAAGAGTCCGGCTACGAGTTCGTGAACACGCCGCACATCAGCAAAGAGGGGTTGTTCCACACCTCCGGGCACCTGCCGTACTACGCCGACGGGATGTTCCCGCCCATGGAGTTCGAGGGCGTGAACTACTACCTCAAGGCGATGAACTGCCCGATGCACAACCTGATCTTCCGGTCGCGCGGGCGGTCTTATCGCGAGCTGCCGTTGCGATTGTTCGAGTTCGGATCGGTCTACCGCTACGAGAAGTCCGGTGTCGTGCACGGTCTCACTCGCGTGCGCGGGATGACGCAGGATGACTCGCACATCTACTGCACGAAGGAGCAGATGGCGGGCGAGCTGACGTCGTTGCTCGACTTCGTCCTCGGCCTGCTGCGCGACTTCGGCCTCGACGACTTCTATCTCGAGTTGTCGACGCGCGACGAGTCCGACAAGTTCGTCGGCGAGATGGCCGAGTGGGAGGAGGCGACCGCGGCGCTCGAGACCGCGGCGCATGCCTCCGGCCTCTCCCTCGTGCCGGACCCGGGCGGTGCGGCGTACTACGGCCCGAAGATCTCTGTGCAGGCGCGCGACGCGATCGGCCGCACCTGGCAGATGTCGACCATCCAGGTCGACTTCCAGCAGCCGAAGCGCTTTGAGCTCGCGTATCAGGGTGCCGACGGCGCGCGGCACCAACCGGTGATGATCCACCGCGCGTTGTTCGGCTCGATCGAGCGCTTCATCGGCGTCCTCACCGAGCACTACGCCGGCGCGTTCCCGGCCTGGCTCGCGCCGGTGCAGGCGACCTGCATCCCGATCCGTTCGGAGAACCTCGAATACCTGTACGACGTTGCCAAGCGGTTGAAGGGCATCGGCGTACGGGTCGAGGTCGACGACAGCGACGAGCGGATGCAGAAGAAGATCCTGCGCGCGCAGCAGCAGAAGGTGCCGTTCATGCTCGTGGCCGGCCCGCGCGACGTCGAGGCCGGCGCGCTGTCGCTGCGCTACCGCAACGGCGTCGAGCGGCGCGGTGTGCCGGTCGACGATGTCATCACCGAGATCGAGCGCGTCATCGCGAATCGGCTGATCGATCCGCATGCGCTCAACCCGGAGACGCTGGTCGAGGACGGCGCATGACGGAAGCGCAGGCCGGCGCGGGGGTGCCCGACGGCTGGCAGCGCCTCTGGATGCCCGAGCGGCTCGCGTACATCAAGGGCGAGGGCAAGGGCGACGGCTGCGCGTTCTGCGCGATCGCGGCGATGGACGACGAGGAGGGTCTCGTCGTCGCGCGCGGCAAGTACGTCTACGTCGTCCTGAACCTCTACCCCTACAACTCCGGGCACGTCATGGTCGTGCCGTACCGGCACGTCGCGTCGTACCTCGACCTCGACACAGGCGAGACGGCGGAGCTGGCGGAGTTCACGAAGTCGGCGATGCGGGCGCTGGTCGCGGCGTCGGGCGCACAGGGCTTCAACCTCGGCATGAACCAGGGCTCGGTCGCCGGTGCCGGGATCGCCGCGCACCTGCACCAGCACGTCGTGCCGCGGTGGGGCGGCGACGCGAACTTCATGCCGATCGTCGCGCGCACGAAGGTGCTGCCACAGTTGCTCGCCGACACGCGGCAACTGCTCGCCGACGCCTGGCCCGACTGACTTCTTCGTCGACTGTGACGTTTGAGGCGCTATCCGGCCGCAATTTCCGCCTCTAACGTCACAGTCGACGGGGATGCGGCTTCGCCTAGTGGCCGTCGTGCGGCTTGGCCTCGGCGACGACCTTCTGCGCGACGTTGCTCGGCATCGGCTCGTGCCGGACGTACGAACGCGTGAACGTGCCGGTGCCGTGCGACAGCGAGCGCAGGTCGATCGCGTAGCGCGTCACCTCGATCTCGGGTACCTCGGCGCGCACCAGCGTGCGGCCACCCGACCCCACCGGCTCGGTGCCGGTCACCCGGCCGCGCCGCGTCGACAGGTCTGACATGACCGCGCCGACGTACTCGTCCGCGACGAGCACCGAGACGTCGAGCACCGGTTCGAGCAGCAGCACCTGCGTCTTCTCCGCGGCGTCCCTGAGTGCGAGGCCGCCGGCCATCTGGAACGCCATGTCGGACGAGTCGACCGAGTGCGCCTTTCCGTCGGTCAGTGTCGCGCGGATGTCGACCACCGGGTAGCCCGCCGCGGCGCCGTGCTCCATCTGCGCGCGGATGCCCTTCTCCACCGACGGGATGAACTGCTGCGGCACCGATCCGCCGTAGATCTTGACCTCGAACTCGAAGCCCGACCCGGACGGCAACGGCTCGAACGTGACGTCGCACACCGCGAATTGCCCGTGCCCGCCGGATTGCTTGACGTGCCGGCCGTGGCCCTGCGCCTGGCTGCCGAACGTCTCGCGCAGCGGTACCCGCAGCGGCACCTGCTCGACGTCGACGCCGTACTTGCTGTGCAGCCGGTCGATGAGGACGTCGGCGTGCGCCTCGCCCATGCACCACAACACGAGCTGGTGCGTCTCCACGTTGCGTTCGAGGCGGACGGTCGGCTCCTCGGCGACGATGCGCTGCAGGCCGGTCGAGAGCTTGTCCTCGTCGGCCTTGCTTTTTGCCTGGATCGCGACGGGCAGCAACGGCTCCGGCATGTCCCATGCGTGCACGAGCAGCGGATCGTCCTTCGCCGAGAGCGTGTCGCCGGTCTCGGCGCGGGACAGCTTCGCGATTGCGACGATGTCGCCGGCGACCGCATGCGGCACCGGTCGCTGGTGCTTGCCCAGCGGCGACGACAGCGCGCCGACCTTCTCGTCCACGTCATGGTCGTCGTGGCCGCGATCGGCGAGGCCATGGCCGGAGACGTGCAGCACGCTGTCCGGCTGCAACGTGCCGGAGAACACCCGGACCAGCGAGATGCGGCCGACGTACGGGTCGGTGGTCGTCTTGACGACCTCGGCGCACAGCCGGCCGGCGGGGTCGCACGTGAGCGGCTCGACCGCGGAGCCGTCCGGCCGCGTGACCGGCAGCAGCGGGTGCTCCAGCGGCGACGGGAACGCCGACGTCAGCACCTCCAGCAGCTCGGCCATGCCGAGGCCGGTGCCGGAGCACGCCGCGAGCACGGGATAGAAGGAGCCGCGCGCGACCGCGGTCTCCAAGTCGTCGATGAGCACCTTGACGTCGATGTCCTCGCCACCGAGGTAGCGATCCATCAGCGTCTCGTCCTCGGACTCCGCGATGATCCCCTCGATCAGCGCGTTGCGGTGCTCCTGGATCAGCGGCAAGTGCTGCGGATCGGGGTCGCGCTGCTCACGCGCGCCGCTGCTGTAGTCGAAAATCTGCTGGGACAGTAATCCGATTAGCCCGGCGACGGACTCGTCATCGGCGTGTAATGGGAGGTACAGCGGCAGGACACCGTCGCCGAACGCGTCCTGGCACGCGGTGAGGGTGTCCTCGAAGTTCGCCCGAGGGGAGTCGAGCCGAGTGACGACGACGGCGCGCGGCATCCCGACGCTCGCGCATTCCTCCCAGATCATGCGGGTTGTCCCGTCGATGCCGTCGGCCGCGCTCACCACGAACAGCGCCGCGTCCGCCGCGCGCAGGCCGGCGCGCAGGTCGCCGGTGAAGTCGGCGTACCCGGGGGTGTCGAGCAGGTTGACCTTCACGCCGTCGTGCTCGAAGGGCGCGACGGTCAGGGAGATCGAGCGCTGCTGCCGGATCTCCGCCTCGTCGAAGTCGCTGATGGTGCTGCCGTCCTCGACGCGGCCGGGTCGGGGAATGGTCCCGGTCGCCACGAGGAGGGCCTCGACGAGCGTCGTCTTGCCGGCCCCGGAATGGCCGACGAGCACGACATTGCGGATTCGGGCCGGCTCGTCGACCATAGGTGCTCTGCCTACGGCGGCCCCGGGGGTGTTCGACTTGTCGGCCACGACAACCTCCACGTGTGAGCAGTGCCGCCACTCTCCACCCGCGGCGGAAAACGGGCAAGAGGGGATCCGGAAATCATGGATCTGACCACGTTGGGCTCCGTCGTCGGTGCCGGCGGCGGAGACGTCGCCGTCAGCCGCGAGCGTTCGCGGTTGCGGCGGTTGCGCTGGATCGCCTTCGTCATCGCGGCGGTGGCGCTCTGGATGTGGATCCGGCTGCTCGAGGACAAGCCGCCGTACCCGGTGCTGCCGCATCCGTCCGGGCGTACGGCGCAGGTCCTGCCGATGCTGCTGCTGGTGGTGATCCTCGGCGGTGCCGTGGTGCTGCCGCTGCTCATGGCGGGCCGGTCGCCGCACGTCCTCTACCGGTCGAGCGAGATCGACACGTCGTTCGCCGACGTCAAGGGTGCGCAGGTCGTCGTAGAAGAAGTGGTCAAGACCCTCAATCTTTTCCTCGCGCACAAGTCGTTCAAGGAGCAGATGGGCGGTACGGCGCGGCGCGCGATCCTCTTCGAGGGCCCGCCGGGTACGGGCAAGACCTACCTCGCCAAGGCGATGGCGCGAGAGGCCGGCGTGCCGTTCCTGTTCGTCTCGTCGTCGGCGTTCCAGTCGATGTACTACGGCCAGACCAACCGCAAGATCCGCTCGTACTTCAAGGCCTTGCGCAAGGCCGCGCGCAAGAACGGCGGCGCGATCGGGTTCATCGAGGAGATCGACGCGGTTGGCGCGTCGCGCGCGGGCATGGGCGGTGCGAAGGGCGAAGGCATCACCGGCGTCGTCAACGAGCTGCTCATCCAGCTCCAGTCGTTCGACGAGCCGCCGTTCGGCCGGCGCTTCGTCAACCACATGACCGAGATCGTCAACACCTTGCTGCCGGACACGTTGCAGCTGCGCAAGCGGCCGCTGGTTGCCGCGAACGTTCTCGTCATCGGCGCGACGAACCGGGCCGGCGACCTCGACCCGGCGCTGCTGCGGCCCGGGCGGTTCGACCGGTCGATCTATTTCGACCTGCCATCGCGATCCGGCCGGCGCGAGATCATCGACTACTACCTCGGCAAGAAGGCGCACGACGCGGAGTTCGACGCCGACCCGCTACGTGACCGGCTCGCCGCGATGACCTCCGGGTACTCGCCGGTGATGATCGAGCACCTGCTCGACGAAGCGCTGGTGTGGGCGTTGCGCCGCGGCGCGCGCGGGCTGTCGTGGGCCGACGTGCAGCGCGCGAAGATGACCGAGGAGATCGGTCTGGCGCAGCCGGTCGAATACACCGAGGCCGAGCGCCGCACGATCGCGACGCACGAGGCCGGGCACGCGGTCGTCGCGTGGCTTGCCGGCAAGAGCCGAAAGCTCGAGGTGCTGTCGATCATCAAGCGCAAGGAGGCGCTCGGCCTGCTCGCCCACTCGGACCTGGAGGAGCGCTTCCTCAAGTCCGAGTCGGAGATGCACGCGCTGGTGCAGATCGCGCTCGGCGGCATGGTCGCGGAGGAGCTGTTCTTCGGCGAGATCACGTCCGGTCCGGCCGGTGACCTGCGCGCCGCGACGACGTGGGCGGCGACGATGATCGGCTCGCTCGGCATGGACGGCTCGCTGTTCTCCTACGAGGCGGTCGACACCCCGCACGCGAACATCGTCGCCAAGCTGTCCTCGACCGACGACGGCAAGGCGCGGATCGAAGCGCTGCTGGAGCGGTCACGCGAAGAGGTGCGGTCGATGCTCGCCGACAACCGGCACGTGGTCGAAGGCCTGCGCGACGTCCTGCTCGACAAGCAGGAGCTCATCGGCGACGAGATCACCGAGGCGATCGCCGCGGTCGCCGCCGCGCGCGTGCCCGCGCAGGACGCCTCGCCCGACCGCACGCTGATCTGACCGGATCGCGCGCGGCTATTCTGCCGTTGCCATGCTCGGAATCCACGCCCGGCCGCAGATCAACAAGGTCACCGAGCCGGTGGCCCGCACGCTGGTCCGCTGGGGCGTCACGCCGGACGCGCTCACCATCGTCGGCACGATCGGCGTCGCCGGCGGTGCGCTCGGCTTCTACCCGCGCGGCCACTTCTTCGTCGGCACGCTCGTCATCACGGCGTTCGTCTTCAGCGACATGCTCGACGGCGCGGTCGCGCGCGTCCGCGGCACGAGCGGGCCGTGGGGCGCGTTCCTCGACTCGACCCTCGACCGGGTCGGCGACGGCGCGGTGTTCGGCGCGCTCGCCCTCTGGTACGCCGGCCGCGGTGACGACCTCGTCCTCTGCGCGGTCGCGATCTACGACCTCGTCGCCGGCGCGGTGACGTCGTACGCGAAGGCACGCGCGGAGTCGCTCGGGATGACGTGCAACGTCGGCATCGCCGAACGCAGCGAGCGGCTCATCACGATCCTCGTGCTGACCGGGTTGTCCGGGCTGTTCGGCGTCGGCGTGCTCCGCGACATCGGCCTCTGGGCGCTCGCGGTCGCGACCACGATCACGGTCGGGCAGCGGATGGTGGAGGTACGGCGGCAGTCGCGCGCGATCACCCCGACATGAACAGCCGGCTCCAGGACGCGATCTACGCCGCCGGCTGGCGGGTCGTGCGCGGCCTGCCCGAGCCGGTTGCCCGCCGCCAGTTCGACGCGATCGCCGACGCCGCGTGGATGCGTCACGGCCGCAGCGTGCAACGTCTCGAGAGCAACCTGCGCCGCGTCCTCGGTCCGCGCGCCTCGCAGCGCGAGCTTCGCCGTACGACGCACCTCGGCATGCGGTCGTACCTGCGCTACTGGTGCGAGGTCTTCCAGATGCCACGCATGCGCACGGAGGATCTGATCGCGCGGATGCAGTGCGAGGACGAGTGGCGTCTGCGCGACGCGGTGGCGGCCGGCCGCGGCATGATCCTCGCGCTGCCGCACAGCGGCAACTGGGACCACGCTGGTGCGTGGCTGGCAGGCACCGGCGTGCCGTTCACCACCGTCGCCGAACGCCTGCAGCCCGAGTCGTTGTTCGATCGGTTCGTCGCCTTCCGCGAGTTGCTCGGCATGGAGGTCATCCCGCTCACCGGCGGCGAGCGGGCGCCGTACGACGTCCTCGCCGACCGGCTCCGCAACGGCGGGACCTTGTGCCTGCTGAGCGACCGCGATCTCACCGCGAGCGGTGTCGACGTCGACTTCTTCGGCGCGACCGCGCGGATGCCGGCCGGGCCGGCCGCGCTCGCCCATGACACCGGCGCGGCGTTGCTGCCGACGACGTTGCACTTTCCGGGCCGGCGTACCTGGGCCGCGCGGATCCACCCGCAGGTCGAGGTGCCGGCGACCGGCGACCGTACGGCGAAGATCCGCGCGATGACACAACAACTTGCGGACGCGTTCGCCACCGCGATCGCCGAGCATCCGCAGGACTGGCACATGTTGCAGCGGATCTGGATCGAGGATCTCGATCCCGATCGCCTCGTTGCGCCCACGGTGCACGCGTGAGGATCGGGCTCGTCTCGCCGTACCCGTGGGACGTTCCGGGCGGAGTCGTCGCGCACGTGCGCGACCTGGCGGAGACCTTCGTCGCCGACGGGCACGAGGTGTCGGTCATCACGCCGGTCGATGACGAAGACGCGGTCGTCCCGCCGTATGTCGTGCGGGCCGGGCGCAGCGTGCCGGTGCCGTTCAACGGATCGGTGTCGCGGCTCGCGTTCGGGCCGGTCAGCGCGACGCGGGTCGGGCGCTGGATCCGCGAAGGCGACTTCGACGTGCTGCATGTGCACTCGCCCGAGACGCTGTCGCTGTCGCTGCTCGCGGTGTTCATCGCGCGCGGCCCGATCGTCGCGACGTTCCACGCGGCGAACCCGCGCTCGCGCGTGCTCGCGATGATGCAGTCGCCGTTGCAGGTGCGGCTGGAGAAGCTGTCCGGTCGGATCGCGGTGTCGCCGGCCGCGCGCAAGACGATCGTGGAGCACCTCGGTGCGGATGCGGTGCTGATCCCCAACGGCGTGCACGTCGGCAAGTACGCCGGCGCGGACCCGCTGCCGGGCTGGCCGGGAACAGGCGGCGCACTCGCGTTCGTCGGCCGCGTCGACGAGCCGCGCAAAGGTCTCGACGTACTGCTCGACGCGTTCGCGCGACTGCGGGCCGAGCGGCCGGCGTTGCGGCTGCTCGTCGCCGGCCCGGGGGAGCACGACGACCTGCCCGACGGCGTGACCGCGCTGGGCCTCGTCTCCGAGCAGGACAAGGCGCGCGTCTACCGGTCGGCTGACGTCTTCGTCGCGCCCAACACCGGCGGCGAGAGCTTCGGCATCGTGCTGCTCGAAGCGATGGCCGCCGGTACGCCGATCGTCGCGAGCGACCTCGACGCGTTCCGCCGCGTCCTCGATGACGGCGACGGCGGTCTCGTCGGCGAGTTGGCGACGGTCGGCGACGCGGCCGCGCTGGCCCGCGCCTGCGCGTCGCTTCTCGATGCCCCGGAGCGGCGCGCGGCGTTGAGCGCGAAGGGCCGCGACGTGGTGGGCCAGTACGACTGGTCCGTCGTCGCGACCGAGGTGATGCACGTCTACGAGACCGCGATCGCCGGCCACCACGGCGGGCATGTCGAGGCCGAGTCCGATCAGGCCGTTGCCGAAGCGGGACGCCAGATCCTGCCGTAGCGTGCGGTCGTGGACGTCGTCTGGGCGCTGGTCGCGTTCGTGCTGACGATCCACGCCGCCTACGCGCTCTGGACGGCGCGCCGGCTCGACCGGCTGCACCGGCGGGTCGACGCCGCGGCCGTCGCGCTCGACGACCAGCTCCGCGCCCGCGCGCAGGCGGCGGCCACGGCGCCCAAGGTGACCAGCGTGGCAAACGACGCGCTCGCCGCCGGGGGGCTCGGCCGGGACCGGGAGCAGGCCGAGAGCGCGCTGTCGCGGGCGATCGGTGGCACCGACGCGGACGAAACGCTCGTTGCCGCGAACGCGCGGGCCAACTATGCCCGCGCCTTTTACAACGACACGGTTCGGGACGCACTCGTCGTACGGCGGCGCCGGATCGTGCGCGCGTTCCGGCTGGCGGGATCGGCGCGGCTGCCGTCGTTTTTCGAGATGGACGAGGTCACCCCGGCGCGCCGTACCATCGACGTGTGACGGAGACCAGCGGAGTAGGGACAGCGCGCGTCAAGCGCGGCATGGCGGAGATGCTCAAGGGCGGCGTCATCATGGACGTCGTCACGGCCGAGCAGGCGAAGATCGCCGAGGACGCGGGCGCGGTCGCGGTGATGGCGCTCGAGCGCGTGCCCGCGGACATCCGCGCCGAGGGCGGCGTCTCGCGGATGAGCGACCCCGACATGATCGAGGGCATCATCGCCGCGGTGTCGATCCCGGTGATGGCCAAGTGCCGCATCGGCCACTTCGCCGAGGCGCAGGTGCTCCAGTCGCTCGGCGTCGACTACGTCGACGAGTCCGAGGTGCTGACCCCCGCCGACTACGCGCACCACGTCGACAAGTGGCAGTTCACCGTGCCGTTCGTGTGCGGCGCGACCAACCTCGGCGAGGCGCTGCGCCGGCTCACCGAGGGCGCGGCGATGATCCGCTCGAAGGGCGAGGCCGGCACCGGCGACGTGTCCAACGCGGTCACGCACATGCGCGCGATCCGCGGCGAGATCAAGCGGCTGACCTCGATGTCGAGCGACGAGCTGTACGTCGCGGCGAAGGAGCTGCAGGCGCCGTACGAGCTGGTGCGCGAGGTCGCCGAGCTCGGTGCGCTGCCGGTCGTGCTGTTCACCGCCGGTGGCATCGCGACCCCGGCCGACGCGGCGATGATGATGCAGCTCGGCGCCGATGGTGTGTTCGTCGGCAGCGGCATCTTCAAGTCCGGCGACCCGGCGAAGCGCGCCCGCGCGATCGTGGAGGCGACGACGATGTACGACGACCCCGACGTCGTCGCGAAGGTCTCGCGCGGCCTCGGCGAGGCCATGGTCGGCATCAACGTCGAGCAACTTCCGGTCGGCCACCGGCTCGCTGAGCGAGGCTGGTGACCGCTCTAGGCCGCCGACCGTTGACCGCTGCGAGCGTGATCATGGCGTTCGCCGCGCCATTCGGGCGTGATCATGGCGTTCGCAGCAGGCAAACGCCATGATCACGACGAGCAGCGGGCGGCCGCGCATCGGCGTACTCGCTCTGCAAGGTGATGTGCGCGAGCACGTCCGGTCGCTCGCGGCCGCCGGTGCGACGGCCGCCCGGGTGCGGACGGCGGCCGAGCTCGACGACGTCGACGCGCTCGTCATCCCCGGCGGCGAGTCGACCACGATCGGCAAGCTGCTGGTCACGTTCGGGTTGCTCGAACCGCTGCGCAAGCGGGTGCGCGACGGGATGCCGGCGTTCGGCTCGTGCGCGGGGATGATCCTGCTGGCCGACCGGGTGCTCGACGGTACGGCGGACCAGATCGGCATCGGCGGCATCGACATGACCGTGCGGCGCAACGCGTTCGGCCGGCAGGTCGACTCCTGGGAGAGCGAGGTCGAGTTCGATGGCAGCGTCGTACGCGGGGTCTTCATCCGCGCGCCGTGGGTCGAGGACTGCGCGCCGGAGGTAGAGGTGCTCGCGAGCGTCGGCTCTAGAATCGTCGCGGTGCGGCAGGGGTCGCTCTTGGCGACCGCCTTCCACCCGGAGCTGACCGACGACGCCAGGGTGCACGCGTCGTTCGTCTCGATGGTCAAGGAGCAGTGAGCGGCCCGCTATGAGTGGACACAGCAAATGGGCGACGACCAAGCACAAGAAGGCCGTCGTGGACGCCCGGCGCGGCAAGCTGTTCGCCAAGCTGATCAAGAACATCGAGGTCGCCGCGCGCTCCGGCGGCGGTGACCCCGCGGGCAACCCGACCCTCGCGGACGCGATCGCGAAGGCCAAGGGCAACTCGGTGCCCAACGACAACATCGACCGCGCGGTCCGCCGCGGTGCCGGGCTCGACGCCGGTGGTGCCGACTGGGAATCGATCATGTACGAGGGCTACGGCCCCGGCGGCGTCGCGGTGCTCGTGGAGTGCCTGACCGACAACCGCAACCGGGCGGCGTCGGAGGTACGGACCGCGTTCTCGCGCAACGGCGGCTCGCTCGCCGACCCCGGCTCGGTCGCCTACCTGTTCACCCGCAAGGGTGTCGTGCTCGTGCCCAAGGCCGGGTCGCTGACCGAGGACGACGTGCTCGGCGCCGTGCTCGACGCCGGGGCCGAGGAGGTCAACGACCTCGGCGACACGTTCGAGGTGATCGCGGAGGCGACCGACGCGCACGCCGTACGGGTCGCGCTCGAAGCCGCGGGCATCGCGGTCGAGTCGGCCGACGTGTCGTTCCTGCCGTCGGTGTCGGTGCCGCTCGACGACGAGACCGGGCGCAAGGTGCTCCGGCTGGTCGACGCGCTGGAGGACAGCGACGACGTGCAGAACGTGTGGGCCAACTTCGACGTCTCCGACGAGGTCCTCGAGTCCGTCTGACTCGCGGCCCGGCCTGGCGCTTGATCATCGCGAGCCCAGGCAGCCGTTCCGACGCGATCCGGCTGGTTGAGGCCGCGATGATCATGCGGGTCGGCGCCTGAGCTGACGCCGGCGCACCGCGATCACGTCGAGCGTTTCGCGACGGACGCCCTCGGCATCCCGGAACAACCGAGGATGGCTGAACCGGATCGTCTGGATGCCGAGCCGGGCCAGCGCGGCGTCGCGCCGGATGTCCCGCTCGCGCTGCTCCGGCGCGCCGTGGTACGCAGCGCCGTCCAGTTCCACGGCGAGCAGCTCCGCGGCGTAGTAGCGATCGAGGTAGACGACGCGGCCGCCGAGCCGCACCCGGACTTGGCACGCCGCCCGGCGTAGCTCGCCGTGGTTGAAGACCTGTTCGTGCCCCCAGAGCTCCAGCGGGCTGTGGCAGCCGGCGGCGATCAGGCCGAACGCGCGCCGCATCTCAGCGGCGCCGGTGACCCGACCGCGCGCGGCGAGTGCGTCGAGCAGTCGCCGGCCGGTCGTCCGGCGATCGCGTACGGCGACCAGCGCCGGAGCACGCCGGTCCATCGGATGGAGGTCCGGCCAACTGTCGACGATCGCCTCTTCCAGCCGCGTGACACGCATCCCGGCTCGGACCACGACCCTGTATGGCTTGCTCCGCCGGCTCACCCGCAGCTGCGGCACGGTGCTCTCGCGATGTTCGGCGTCGGTCACCATCCGGATGGGCCCGGCGGCCCGCTGGTCACCCAGAACCGCCCAGACGTCGAGGGCGTCGAGCGCCGCCAGCGCTGCGTCGGGTCGGTACGCGAGAGCGGCCCGCCGCAACGTGTCGCGATCGTTCGCGAGCGCGTACGTCGACGGAAGCAGCCGCAAGATCGCACCGTCCTGGACCGCGTCGTCCACGATGTGCGGCGCGAACCGGGCGAGGGCCTCGGCGCGGGTGAACACGCCGCCCCGGCGGGTGGCCCAGGCCAGCAGGTCGCGCCGCATCGGCCGAGCGTGCCGCGGGACGTCGTACGCCGCACCCGGGCCCCGAGGAGTTGTGGACGGCCGGGCATCGCCCCCAGCGATGTTGATCATCGCGAGCCCAGGCAGCCGCAAAGACGCCATCCGGCTGGTTGAGGCCGCGATGATCAAGGCGACCCGCATGATCGCGCCGAGGACCGGCGTGTCGATGCCGTGCCGGGCCGCCGTGCCGCCGTAGCCTTCCGAACAGATGTTCTAAGAAGGAGTGCGGTGCGCGTTCTCGGAGTCGACCCCGGCCTGACCCGGTGCGGCCTCGGCTTGGTCGAGGGCCAGCCGGGCCGGTCGCTGAAAGCCCTGGCGTACGGCGTCGCCCGCACCCCCGCCGACGCCGACGTCGCGCTGCGGCTGCTCGACCTCGACGCCCAGATCACCGGGTGGATCGCGACCTACGAGCCGGAGCTGGTCGCGGTGGAGCGCGTGTTCAGCCAGCACAACGTCCGCACGGTCATGGGCACCGCGCAGGCGGCGGCGATCGCGCTCACCGCCGCGGCCCGGGCCGGCGTCCCCGTCGCGCTGCACACCCCGAGCGAGGTCAAGGCCGCCGTCACCGGCAACGGTCGGGCCGACAAGGCCCAGGTCGGCGCGATGGTCACCCGGCTGCTCGGCCTCGCGGCGCCGCCGACCCCGGCGGATACGGCGGACGCGCTGGCCCTCGGCATCTGCGCGGTGTGGCGCGGCGCAGCGCAGCGCAAGCTCGCCGCGGCCGTCGGCGCGGCGGCGGCGCGATGATCGCCAGCGTCAGCGGCCGGGTCGCCGCGGTCACCGGCGAGGCCGCGGTCCTGGAGGTGGGCGGCGTCGGCCTCGCGGTGCAGTGCACTCCGAGCACGCTCGCCACGTTGCGCCCCGGCATCGACGTCCGGCTCGCGACCAGCCTCGTCGTACGGGAGGACTCGCTCACGCTCTTCGGGTTCGCGACCGACGACGAGCGGGCCGTGTTCGACATCCTCCAATCGGTCACCGGCGTCGGACCGAAGCTCGCCCAGGCCGTGCTCGCGGTGCACTCGCCGGAAGCGGTCCGGGTGGCGGTCGCCACCGACGACATCGGCGCGCTCACCCTCGTGTCCGGCATCGGCAAGAAGGGCGCGCAGCGGCTCGTCCTCGAGCTCAAGGACAAGCTCGCCGGCGCGGGCTACGCCGCCGGCGGCGACAGCGTCGTACGCCTGCCCGGCCAACCGTCGTACGCCTGGCGCGACCAGCTCCGGTCGGCGCTCACCGGCCTCGGCTGGTCGGCCCGCGAGGTCGACGAGGCGCTGGCCGGGGTCGGGCCCGAGGCCGAGGCCGCGATCGCCGTCGGCGACGAGCCCGACGTCGCCGCGCTGCTCAAGATCAGCCTGCGGATGCTGAGCCGGGCATGACGACCGACCCGGTCCTGTCGGCGCAGATGGCCGACGACGACGAGCAGGTGGTCGAGGCCGCGCTGCGCCCGAAGGTGCTCGAGGACTTCGTCGGCCAGGAGCGGGTACGCGAGCAGCTCAGCCTCGTCCTCGACGCGGCCAAAGCACGCCAGCGCCCGCCCGACCACGTGCTGCTCTCCGGCTCGCCCGGCCTCGGCAAGACGACCCTCGCGATGATCATCGCGAGCGAGCTCGGCGCGCCGCTGCGCATCACCAGCGGCCCGGCGATCGAGCGGGCCGGCGATCTCGCCGCGCTGCTGTCGACCCTCACCGAGGGCGAGGTCCTGTTCCTCGACGAGATCCACCGGATGGCCCGGCCGGCCGAAGAGATGCTCTACGTCGCGATGGAGGACTTCCGGGTCGACGTCGTCATCGGCAAGGGACCGGGCGCGACCGCGATCCCGCTCGACGTCGCACCGTTCACCCTCGTCGGCGCCACCACCCGCGCGGGTCTGCTGCCCGGGCCGCTGCGCGACCGGTTCGGCTTCGTGGCGCACCTCGACTTCTACTCGCCGGAGGAGCTCGAACGTGTGCTCGTCCGCAGCGCCGCGCTGCTCGGGGTGCCGCTGCGGCCGGACGGCGCGCAGGAGATCTCGCGGCGGGCCCGCGGTACGCCGCGCATCGCCAACCGGCTGCTGCGCCGGGTCCGCGACTACGCCGAGGTGCGCGCCGACGGCGTCGTCACCCGCGAGGTCGCCCGCGCCGCGCTCGCCGTGTACGACGTGGACGAGCTCGGCCTCGACCGGCTCGACATGGCCGTCCTCGACGCATTGCTACGACGCTTCGGCGGCGGCCCGGTCGGGCTGACCACCCTCGCGGTCGCGGTCGCGGAGGAGCCGGAGACGGTCGAGACCGTGGCCGAGCCGTTCCTGGTCCGGGCCGGCCTGCTGGCCCGGACGCCGCGCGGGCGGGTCGCCACGGCCGCCGCCTGGCAGCATCTCGGGCTGCGGCCGCCGACACCCTCGGCCGCCGACGCCGTCCTGTTTGAGGTGGATGGCCCGTAGACTCGCCCGGTGCTCGCCCACCACCTCACGTCCACCCTGCTCGCCGCCACCAGCAGTGGCAAGAGCAAGAGCGGTAGCGGCTACGGCACGCTCGTGCTGTTCGCCCTCATCATCCTGGCCTTCGTCGTGTTCACGCGCTCGCAGCGCAACAAGCAGCGCCGCGTGCTGGAGCAGCGCAAGTCGATCAGCGTCGGTGTCGAGGTGGTGACCACCGCCGGGCTCATCGCGCACGTGGTCGACATGGACGACGAGACCGTGACCCTGGAGATCGCCCCGGGCGTGCACAGCAAGTTCCTCCGGCAGGCCGTCGTACGGGTCGTCGAAGAGCCCGTCGACGAGCCCGCCGCCGAGGACGCACCCGACACGGGGGCACAGGACACGGGGGCACCGGACACGGGGGCACCGGCCGCCGAGGCGGACATCCCCGCGCCGGCCGCGCCCGACGACACGGCCCCAGACCGCACCGGCTGAACCTGGAAGGGAAGCGACACCAGTGGCACCACCACCTTCGAGGGCGCCCCGCCCCGGGCGCATGCTCGCGCTCGTCGCGGCCGTCGTCGTCGCCCTCTACCTCGGCCTGTTCCTCGGCCCGTCCGCGACGCCGCGACTCGGCCTCGACCTGCAGGGCGGCACCCAGGTCATCCTGCAGGCGACCCCGCTGCACGGGAAGAAGCTGACGCCCGGCGCGCTCGACCAGGCGGTCAACATCATCCGCAACCGGGTCAACGGCGCGGGTGTCGCGGGCGCGACCATCAATACGCAGGGCAGCAACGACATCATCGTGTCCGCGCCCGGTGCCAACCACAAGCAGCTCGAGGCGCTCGACCAGACCGCGCTGCTGCGCTTCCGTCAGGTCCTCGCGATGGGGAACGGCACGCCCGCGCCGCCGGCGACCGCGCCCCCGAGCGCGAGCGCGTCCGCGCAGCCCACCGCGAAGGTGTCGGCCAAGCCGACCGCGACCAAGACGAGCGCGCACGACCGCGTCCCCGCCGCGCTGCTCGCGGCGGGTGCGTCCCCGGCACCGACAGCCACACCGACCCCGTCGGCCTCGGCGTCTCCATCCGCGTCACCCTCGGCGTCCGCGTCGGCCGGCACGAGTGACATCACTCCCGCCCCCAACACCGACGCCGCCGACCTCGCCACGGCCGAGAAGGGGTTCGTCGCCTACAACTGCAACGACGGCACTTCGCCCACGAAGGGCAACGACGACCCGAAGCACTACATCGTGGCGTGCGACAAGAACGGCGGGCTGAAGTACCTGCTCGCGCCGGCGTCTGTCGAGGGCACCGAGATCGGCGGCGCCGACGCGACGATCGACCCGACCACGAACCGATGGCTCGTGCAGCTGCATTGGAAGGGCAAGGGCCAGGACGACTGGTACAACCTGACCAAGAAGGCCTACGAGGCCGACCCGACCGGAAACAACAACGCGTGCCAGCCGCCGACCGGCTGCAACCGCATCGCGGTCGTGCTCGACGGCGAGGTCGAGTCCGCGCCGTCCTCGCAGGCCGACGGCATCGCCGGCGACACGCAGATCACCGGCGACTTCACCCAGAGCCAGGCCAACAACCTCGCCAACGTGCTGAAGTACGGCGCGCTGCCGCTGAAGCTCGAGAAGCTTGACACCTCGACCGTGTCGGCGACGCTCGGTTCGGCGCAGCTGCGCGGCGGCCTCATCGCCGGCATCATCGGCCTCGGGCTGGTCATCCTCTACTCGCTGCTCTACTACCGCGCCCTCGGGCTGGTGACGGTCGCGAGCCTCGCGCTCTCCGGCATGATCCTGTACGCCGTGACGACGCTGCTCGGTCACTCGTCGCTCGGCTACACGCTGTCGCTGCCCGGCATCGCCGGCTTCATCGTCGCGGTCGGCATCACCGCCGACTCCTTCGTCGTCTACTTCGAACGCATCCGTGACGAAGTGCGCGAAGGCAAACGATTGCGCAGCGCGGTCGAACGGGCGTGGCCGCGAGCGCGGCGCACGATCATCTCCGCGGATGCGGTGTCGCTGCTCGCGGCGGTCGTGCTCTACCTCGCCTCGATCGGTGACGTCCGCGGCTTCGCGTTCACGCTCGGCCTGTCGACGCTGTCCGACC
>Ga0157369_10003114_pt1 | contig 19825 bp, 16 predicted proteins | sample C25metaG_FD_113461 | JGI IMG/M metagenome (GOLD analysis project Ga0157369, IMG submission 113461) | Corn rhizosphere microbial communities from Kellogg Biological Station, Michigan, USA - C2-5 metaG | ecosystem: Host-associated > Plants > Roots > Rhizosphere > Soil | place: USA: Michigan...
CTTCCAGTGTGCCGGTTCCCCGTCTTATGCGCTCTCGCATGCCTTCGTTCATGTGCCTGTCGATATCTCCATGCAGGGCGTCGTAGTCCGGAACGGGCTCATTAGCGTCCCTAGTCTCAAACTCGCAGCACTCCTCATGCGCCTTCACGGCGGGGATTCTGCCAGTGTTCCGGGCGATTGCTATGGTGGATTTGATCATGACCGAGGGAGCATTCATAGGAACAATTTCGATTGCCACCCATGGCCTCTCCTCCAGATACATAGCGTCTCTGGTGGCTTGAACAGCGTCTTTAGCGGCTCCCGCCTGTATCGCAGCAGCGTGAGAGGCTCCTTGCTGCGCCCTGCTCTGTTCCCGCATCTGCCCCAATGTCTGCGTGAATTCCTCTTGGCTGCTTTTCGCCGTCGCTTGGAATTGCCGTTGACTCTCTCGCAGAGCACACGCCGCCAGATCGGCCGATTGACGCGCAGTATTGGCTTGGTTTCTGGTGATGAGTATTGCTACGATTCCGAACACAACCAAAAAGATCTGCGTCGTCAGGATTCCTATCTGGATTGCTGTATTCCGCCTTTTGTATTCGGCTTCGTTTTCTCTCTCGGAATTGCGGGCGGCATCTTCACGATCTTGTGGTCCTGGGAGGATGGGAATGGCCCCTTCGTAGCGCGGTGGCGGATCTTCGTGGCCTCTATGCTCGTCGCCCAATGGGGAGGACTCCGGTTTCTCGAATGGTTCTTTGGGAGGATAATGAAAAGGACGAAACACGAATATCACGAAGGACCGAAGGGGGGCGAGAACTTTCAGAAGCTAGCGCGGGCCGTTCTACAGGCAGCGAATGTTGCGGTCCCGAAGAAACAGCCCAAGGCGAAGCCTACAGCCCGCAAAACTCACGGCAGCGAACAGGGGTGGAACGGTTCCTCTTTCCCCGTCCCTGCCGCTTCCTAGCAGAGCGTGTCTGTGTCCTTGCCGGCCAATTCGGCATAGGTAAGCCGCTTTCCGGCAACCCGTGAGCCAGAAACCGAAGATTGCTCAACACCCGTGATGGCCGTCACCGCCGGAATCCGCTCAGGCGCGCATCATCACGTCTCCTGGTTATGGTGTGCCCTGCGCAACTTCGCGACACAATCCTTACCGCCCAAGCGCGTTTTTCGAGCCGGTTGTTGACTAGAAAAATAGTAGTGGAAAATATCCTATGTAGCAGTCGCAATCGACATTCCAAACGCGAAAACAAATAACTTAGCCGCAAAATATTTTCGCCCTGAAGGCGAAGAAACAGCGTAATAAAAGCGAAAGCGACACACCCCGTTTAACCTGGAGCCTTCGGGTCCAATTTACTAAGTGGTAAATATGCGGTCCACAAGCAAAGACAATCCGCAGGCCCGTCTCCGCCCGAGCATTGACGCGCCAACCCTCGCGCCTTACGCTCACAGTATGGAATTCAAGATCAGTGACCTGGAAAAGGAGCCGATTGATTTCGACCTCCAGTTCAAGCCCGGCGCCATCGATTACGGCGATCAGGCCACGCAGGTTGCAGCCCTTGCCACCGATGGCCGCGCCGAAGTCCTGCACGAACACCGCGGGCCCAGGGAGATCGTCTCCGACATCCGCCTGAAGGGGCATTGGGCCAGCAACTTCGAGCTCCCCTGCGCGCGCTGCGTGGAACCGGTGGCAATGCCGCTCGAAGCCGACTTCGACCTGCTCTTTCGGCCGATCGCGGCGGACGCGGGGCCGTCGGAGCGGTCCATCTCAGCGCCGGATACCGAAATCGGTTATTATCAGAAAGACAGTCTGTTGCTTGAAGATGTGCTGAGAGAGCAGGTGCTTTTGTCTCTGCCGGTCCGCACCCTTTGCAAGCCCGACTGCAAAGGACTTTGCCCGCACTGCGGAGCGAATCGCAACAGCCAGCCCTGTACCTGCGAAGAGGGTTCGAAAGATCCCCGCTGGGAGGCCTTGGCCGGCCTTCGCGAACGGATCAAGTCCTGATGACATATATCCCCTGATGAATCAGGGTGGTACGCCTGGGCCGGGACACACGGCGGGCGCAGATACGAAAGGAATTGCATCATGCCGAATCCGAAACGGCGTCACTCCACGCGCCGCACCGCCAATCGCCGTGCCCACGACTTCCTCACCTCGACCGGCCTCAGCGAATGCCCTAACTGCCACGAAAAGAAGCTGCCCCATCGCGCCTGCCCCAAATGCGGCGCCTACAAGGGCCGCGCGGTTCTGGACGTGAAGGAAGCCCGGTAGCCTGAACTCGAGCCCCAATGCTCATCGACATCGCGCTGGACGCATACGGAAGCGACAAAGCTCCCGAACCTGAAATCCGGGGGGCGATCCTTGCCTGCCGCGTCCTTCCGGTGCGGGTCCACCTGATCGGTCCGGAGCCGGAGCTCCGCGACCTGCTCGATGAGCACCTCGAAAACGAAGACCTGCCCATCACGGTCGTCCACGCCTCGGAACGCATCGGCATGGAGGAGAAGGCCGCGCACGCCGTGCGCACCAAGAAAGACAGCTCCATCCGTGTGGGGCTCAAACTGGTGCGCGAACGCAAATGTGCGGGCTTTGTCACCGCCGGCAACACCGGCGCCGCCATGGCCACCGCCAAGATGGTTCTGGGCGCGCTACCCGGCGTCGATCGTCCCGCCCTGGCTACGCCCATGCCCACCTCCAAGGGAAATCCCTGCGTTCTGCTGGATGTGGGTGCCAACGTCGACTGCAAGCCGCACAACCTGGAGCAGTTCGCGGTGATGGGCGAGATGTACGCCCGCAGCGTGCTCAAGATCCACAAGCCCCGCGTGGGCCTGCTGTCGATCGGCGAAGAGGAAACCAAGGGCAACGATCTCACGCGCGACGCCTTTCCCCTGCTCAAGGCGCTGCCCATTCACTTCATCGGCAACGTGGAAGGCCGCGACATCTTCAACGGCAACGCCGACGTGATAATCTGCGACGGCTTTGTGGGCAACGTCGCGCTCAAGACCAGCGAGGGCATCGGGCGGTTCGTGCGCGATGCGCTGCGCGAGTCGCTCACCCGCACCGTCACCGCCAAGGTGGGCGCGCTGCTCTCGCGCCAGGCGTTCAACGACTTCCGCCGCCGCCTCGACTACACCGAGTACGGTGGAGCGCCGCTGCTGGGCGTGCGCGGCGTGTGCATCATCGGCCACGGCTCGTCGAATGACAATGCGATCTACAACGGCATCCGCGTGGCATACGAGTTCGCCAAGGCCGGCACCAACGAGAAGATCGAGCGCGAATTCGCCAACCGCCCGACCCGCCCGCATCCGCCGGAAGCCAACCCTGACGCGACGATTCAATAGGCCAGTGCCCCAATCCAATGGCTCCTGATCCCACTTATTCCGATTTTGCGATTCGCTTCGCCGGCGTGCGCGAGTTGCTGGGGTGTCCCGCGTGCCAGGGCCCATTGCGGCTCGATGGCGAGGGCGTGGCATGCACCGTCTGCGCGCGCAAGTACCCGGTGGTAGACGGCATCCCAATGCTGATTGCGGAACCAACAGGCACAAACGAATTGCCGCTACGCTGAGCGCGGATGACTGTCCGCGCCAGTTCCGGCCCCAACCGCGGCCGGCGACGAATCCCCTTCGCGCGAAACCCCGGCGAACTCCACGGTGACCACCGTGATGTCATCTTCCTGCCCGAACTCCTGGGCGGCTCGCGCAATTTCCTCGGCCGGGCGTATGGCCAGGGCGCGGGTGCGCTCGAAGCCGAACAACTCGCCGATGCCCGACTGCGCTTCCACCACACCGTCCGAGAGAAACATCAGGCGATCGCCGGGCTCGAGCTGCGCGGAAATCTCGTCGTAGTCGCAGTCATGCACCAGGCCCAAAGGCAGCGCGCCGGGCAGCTCGATCTCGCTCCCGTTTCGGTATGGCGACAGGTGGCCGGCATTGGCCAGCGTCAGCAATCCGGTTGCGTTCAGATGAGCGGCGAGGCAGGTGACGAACCCTCCATGGGCGCGGCCGCGCATCCTCACGTTCAGCGAGCGAAGCAGGGCGGCTGGGCCGGTGCCGCGGTCGGTCTCCGCGCGGATGGCGCCCACCAGCATCGACACGATCATGGCCGCGGGCAGGCCCTTGCCGCTCACGTCGCCCACTACGATCAGCATGCCGCCCCGGCCGTCGGCGATTTGCTGGAAAAAATCGCCGCCCACCTGGTCCGCCGGCCGGTACACGCTCTCCACCTTAAACCCGGGACACGGTTCAAGACGGCCGGGGAGCAGGACCTGCTGCACCTGCCGCGCGGCTTCAAATTCCCCGGCCAGCCGTTCTTCCCGCTGGCGCGCCAGGGTAAAGCGGCGGATCAGAAACACCAGCATGGCAAGCAGGAACACAAGGTCGAGGATGATCTGAATCTGCAAGGAAAACGGCGGCAGGGGAAGCTTCCTGTCCATGAACGCCGGGCGATGCACCAGGCCCGCCTGCGACAGCAGCATCACGAGATTATCGAACACGTAATAGCCCCTTGCCAGCAGCACAGGGAACAGGAGCAGGCGCGCATCCTGGTTCCCCTTGATCGCGCTGCGCACGAGCAGGTAAATGGCCCAGACGATTGCCGGAAGCAGCAACGTCAGTTGAAGCGCGGCGGACGTGGGTGCCGATGCCCATCGGGGCCAGTAGAGCGATGCGCAGAATGGGCTCACCACGAGGCACGCGAATAGGGCCACGGCGCGCTTACCCACCGGCGCATTCAGAATCCGGCAGATAAACAACAGCAGCGCCGCGGCCACGATCGAGGCGAAGGCCGCGTCGATCATGTCAAAGATGGGCACCGGTGGAACGGCCCAGATCTCTTTCGCGATATTCAGCACGCAATCGGCGCACTGTGCCAGCACCAATGCGGCGAACCACAGGTACTCGCGCTCGACGGGTCGGATGAGGAACAACCACAGGATGGCCAGGCCGATCAGCCCGGACGCAATGCTGTAGGCGTACAGGCCGGCAAAGCGCGCGTGGCGCGCGATGGTGTGATGCTCCAGTTCCGATGCCAGCAGGGCCGGGTCGCCCGCCAGACTGCCCGCCTCGTAGAAGCCACCGCCCATGTACCCCGCCCACATCGGCGAGTGCCACACGCGGATCGCGACCTCCACAGTGTGTGCGGACGAGCCGCCTCCGGCGCTCAGCGAAAACTGCTTGAAACTCAGGCTGGGATTCGGCGTGTGAACGGGCGGCATGTTGCCCGCGCCTCCCGCTTCACGCCCATTCACGAAAACACGCCAGCCGGTCATGATGGGCGCCAGCAGCAATGCCGTCGGGCGCTCCCCGGGCGGAATCTGGATGGAACAGCGATACCAGGCGTACCCGCCCATGCCTTCATAACCCTGCACAGACCACGGACGATCTCCGCGCAGCAGGGCCCATGCCCCATCGTCGAAGCTAGGCTGCGCCCAGTCCATGCGGCCGTCGTGCACCGGCGAGTCGCCCGGATGGAAACGCCATGCGCCGTCCAGCGAAACCATCGGCACACGCCCAGCGGCCAGATTAAAAGACTGCGCGACAGCGCCACCCGCGCACAGTATTAGAACCAGCAGCAGAACAAATCGGAGGCTATAGCCTGAACGCATGAGGCGTTTCCTCGCGGGGGAACAGAAAACGTGCTTCGATGCTACTCCAATTCGGCCTTTTTGCCATGCCGAATCTCCGGCGCGACCCAGCGCACTGCGACCGTTTAAAGTGGAGTGCATGACCAGGGTACAGGGACTCATCGCGCTGTTTGCGCTTGCGTTGGCCGCTGTAACGCCAATCTCCGGCAACGCGCAGGCTTCCGACAAGGCGCAAGCCTCCGCCAATGCGCAGGCCGCGCCTGCAGGGCAGGGAAGCGCCGAACCGAAGCAGCTTGTCATTCTCGACACCGACATCGGCGACGACATCGACGACGCCTTCGCTCTCGCGCTGGTGCTGCGCAGCCCCGAAATTCAAATCCTCGGCATCACCACGGACTTCGGTGACACGGAACTGCGCGCGCGCCTGGTCGACCGATATCTCACGGCTGTTGGCCGCACCAATATCCCCGTCGCCGCCGGCAAGCCCACACCGCACGATAACGTGTTCACGCAGGCCATCTATGCTGAACACGAACCCGCCCGCAAACATCGTGACGGCGTCAAGTTTCTGCTGGACCAGGTCAAGGCGCATCCCGGCCAGATCACCCTCATCGCCATCGGTCCCTTCGTCAACGTGGGTGAGGCGATCAAGCGTGATCCGCAGACTTTTGGAAAGCTCAAGCGCGTCGTGGTCATGGGCGGCAGCGTCTACCGCGGTTACGACACCGCGGACTCGAACCATACCGCGCCGCAGCCCGAATGGAACATCGCGCGGGATCCCGAAGGCGCAAAGGCATTGCTGGCTGCCGGCGTACCGGTCTACATGATGCCGCTCGATTCCACGCAGATCCATCTGGAAGAGGCCGACCGCGAGCGCCTCTTTGCCTACGGATCGCCACTCACCGACCAGCTCACGCTTCTCTACCACCAGTGGGTGGCCAACACCGACTCGCATAGCGTCGCGCCAACGCTGTTCGATCCGGTCGCAGCCGCTTATGCTGTGCACCCCGAACTGTGCCCGATGAAGCCGCTTCGTCTTGAAGTGGACGACAAGGGCATGACCCTCCCAGTCGACGGCAAACCGAATGCGCAGGTTTGCCTGCAATCGAACGCGAGACAATTTCTCGATTTCTATCTCAGCCGCGTGGCTCCGGCGGCTGCGGCTGCTCCGTCCGCTGCGGCTGCCCAGCCCGCGAATCAAAAATAGGCCGTCTCAAACAGCGTGGTCGCCCGCAGCATCGGCTTTTCCGCCCGTAGCGGGCAACATGGCGAGGATACACACCAGCGCCGCCGGCACCGTCGCGAGCCCCGTGCGCAGCGTCGACGTCGCGGATATCCATCCCGTGAGCCATGGCAGCACCGAGCCGCCGAATCCGCACACCGATAGCACCCAGCGCGAGTCCGAGGCGTGCCGCGCCCGCGCGAAGAAGCGCGCCAGCAGCAGCGGGAAAATGGGAGCCAGCGCCGCGCCCAGCGCCAACATGGCGAGCCCGCGTTCCACTGGGCCCGGCAAGGCTATCAACAGGGCCGCGGCGGCTACAGCGGCAATCACCGCTCCGCGCAGCACCCGGCGTGCATCCTGCCGCAGCAGCACCAGTGCGAACAGGCCGCGCGAAATGAGGAATCCGCACCAGTAGAGCGAAGACGAGGCTGCGGCAAGCGCGGGGGCAGCGCCACTACTGCGCAACGCGAACGTCGCCAGCCAGGTTGCCGTAGTATTTTCGATTCCGACCTCGAGAAACGTGAGCACCGCGAAGAGGGCGATCCAGCGCACGTTGCGCAAGCCGGACTGAGCTTCCGGCGCGGACCGCGCAGGCGGATCGCGCAACACCAGCAAGCATGCCAGTGAGGCAATCCCCGCTGCTGCACACAACCCGGCATAGGCGGCGCGATAGGTGTGCCCGCGCAGAACCAGGGAGGCGAGCAACGGCGCCAGCAGAGCGCCGGCGCTCCAACTGAAATTGAGGAACGTGAGCGGGGCCGCGCTGCGCTCGCCGAACTTTCTGCCGGCAAACATGCTCACCGCGCTCATGGGCACGCCCACGCCCACCCCAAGCGCGAAGAACAGCGGCGCCAGCCACTCCTGCTGCGCGACGGCGATACCCGCGCACGAGAGAGCCGCCAGCACGAATCCGGTCGCCATGAGGTGCGCATAACGACCTACGCATAACAGGGCGCCCACTGCCGTGCCAATGAAATAGAGCAGGTACAGCAGGCCGCTCTGCGCGTCGTTCATATGGAACGTCGGCGCCAGCGAGGGCAAAAGCGGGCCCCCGATTGCCTGGAACAGTCCAGTGAGCGCGAAGGCTCCGTGCAGCACTGGCAGTGCGGCGCCTTCGCGTTGCCGATCGCCTGCGGCCATCAGGCGAGTGTGGTCTTGCCGCGCGGGCCACGAACAGGCGGCGGGCAGGTGGACTCGCGAATCACCAGTTCGGGATGAATCGGCACCACGTCGGGAAAGCTCGCTTGTCCGCGGATCCGCTGCAGCAGGATGCGCGCCGCCACTACGCCCATCTGGCGCAGAGGCTGCCGGATGATGGTCAGGCTGGGATTGTGGAATGCCGCTCCCTGGATGTCGTCGAATCCCACCACCGACACGTCTTCCGGCACCCGCAGCCCGTGGTTCATCAGCGCCCGAATGGCCCCGATCGCCGCAATGTCGTTATAGGCAATTAGCCCGGTGAACTCGCAGCCGCGCTGCAGGAGCTCGTTGGTGGGAGCAAACCCAAGCTCCGGCGTGGAGACCCGCAACTGCAGCTCAACGCTTTGTTGCGGGGTGACCGTCAATTTGAGTTCCCGCGCCACCGTCATCAGGCAACTCCATCGCTCGTCCGCATCGGACGAGTGGCTTCCGCCACGCATGAACGCGATTTTGCGATGCCCCAACTGGTACAGATGCCGGAGGGCAAGCTCGGCGGCCCGCCGCTGATCGAGCACCACATTCGTAACTCCCTCAATGTTGCGATGTCCTGCCACTACCACGGTGGGGAGGGCCAGGCTCTTCTCGAGGATGGTGTCGATCACGATGAACCCCTCCACCGAACGCTCCATCAGTAACCGGGGATATTCCTCAATCAAATCGGGGCGGCGGCGGTGGCTGGCCGTCAGGTAGAAGTAACCTTCCTCGATGAGGAATTCCTCCACTCCATCGAGCACGGCCGTGGCGTAACCGTCGCTCAGCTCCGGTACCAGCACGCCCACTGAGAAGCTCTGCCGCTTGCGCAGCGACCTGGCGTAGAAGCTGGGCCGGTAATCGAACTTGGCCGCCGCTTCGATCACCCGGTCGCGCGTCTCCTGCGGAATGGAGCGCACGCCCGGCGCGTTGTTCAAGACCAGGGAGATGGTGGCCGGAGACAGGTTTAGATATTCGCCCAGGGTGCGCAGGCTTGTGGGCTGCCCGGGCGGCGGCTCGGCGCCCGGCTTCGATCGTTTTGTCATGCCCTCATCTCGTGTCCCATTGGATTTGAACGCCAGGCCAGGCATCGGCCTGATTCGTGGTCCCACACTACATTAAACCCATGCGCTCGAACGGAAAACTCGCGGGAAACGCGAAAGGGTGCTCTCGTGTAAAATATTGGTACGTCCAATCCTCGAGAGTTCATTCGCTGCTTAATCTGAATCGCTTTCTGACTTGGCGTTTTGCCTTTGTCCCCTGACCCCGAAGGCAATCCAACACCGGAGTCACGCTGTGAAAAAATTTTGTTCGCTGGCTGTGCCGGCTCTCGCCGCGGCATTGTGGCCAGCCTTGGGCAGCATTGCCGTGGCGCAAGCGCCCAACAACTTGCGCCCGCATCCCTCCTCCACGCTCGTCGCCGCGCCCGACCCCGCTGACAGAACGTATTCGAGCTCAACTGATAACTTCGGTCCGGCCTCCTACGCCTCAGGCGAACCCGCCGCCGACCCCGGCGCTGCCAACCCTGGCGGCAAACGAGAGCAGCCCGGCAGCGCCGCCGAGATGATCGAAGGCTGGCCCCCTCTGTCCCGCGTCGCGGTGGGGACCGGCGCTGGGCCTCTTGGCATTGGCATTCGCGGCGCCGTGGTCCTCACCGAATATTTCGACGCGCGCCTCGACGGCAACTTCTTCTTTTACAACCCCAAGTTTCAGATCAATGGCTTCGATGCCGACACGCACTTTCACCTCGCGTCCCTTAACGCCAAGCTCGACTGGTATCCAACCAATAGTGTCTGGCGCATCAGCCCCGGAATCATGTTGTACAACGGCAACCAGTTCTCGGCCCATCTCACCGCCGATGGCGGCACCAGCTTCAACGTCAACGGCAAAACCTATTACTCCGCCAATCCCAATAAAGTGCCCGGTGCCACACCTCTGTCCGGCACCGTCGCTCTCGGACTCAACCGCAACAAGCCGGCGTTCACCATCACCGGCGGATTCGGCCGATTCATACCCCACTCTCACCGCCACTGGTCCTTCCCTGGCGAGTTCGGGGTTGCATTCACCGGTGCTCCAACGCTCGACATCAACCTTTCCGGCTGGGTGTGCACCAACAAGGCGGAAACGAGATGCAGCGACATGTCGAGTACCACCGATCCCGTGGCTATCCAGTTCAACAACAGCCTGAATACGGCGCTCGCACGCTGGCGCCGCAGCCTGGGCGCAGTGACCGTGTACCCCATCTTCTCCACCGGCGTGATGTACAGCTTCGACCTCAGGTAAGCGCGCCTCCGCGCCATAAAGCGAAAGGGCCGGCCCCGCTATGGGCCGGCCCTTCGTGCGTGTGCTGCGGGTTATTTCGCCGCGCCCGCGGGACCGCCAGCCTGCTTCTGCACTTCCGTCAGCATATGCTGCACTTTGTCGCGCGCTTCATAGTTGGGATTTGTCGCCAGCAACTTCTGCCAGTTCGCCACTGCGGCCGCGCTGTCGCCCTTGCCCTGCCACTGCACCAGCCCCAGGTTGAATAGCGTATTCGGATTGTTCGGCGCGTAAGTGAGCGCTTGGTTGAACTGCGCAATCGCCGCATCCGCATTGCTCTGGTACCAGTACGCCGTCCCCAAATCCGTGCGCACCGCCGAGTCCGCCGGATTCGCCTTCAGCGAGCGCCCGTAGTAGTCCACCGCAATTGCGTACTGCTGCGCGTCATAGTAAAGATTGCCGATTGACGCCAGCAGCGCCGCATCGTCCGGCTTGGCCTTCAACTGCTCCAGCAGCGGCGCCGCCTGCGCCTCGACCTGTGCCTTGAGTTGCGCCGGGTCGTTTCCCGCAGCGGGCGTATTCCGCGTGATCCGCGTGTTCGCCGCCGCGCTCGCCTGCGCCTCGGCCTGCGTGAGGTCCCAGCCGCGGATCAGCCATCCCGCGGCCATTCCCACCGCCAGGCACACAGCCCCCAGCAACATCACGCGCCGCAGCGCCCATGACTCCATCGTCTGTTTGCTATCTGTCATCGCCCGATTCCTTCCGCGCTCCGCCGGTGTGCCAGCGTCGCCTGTGCCTCTGCCATGAGCTGCTGCACCGTCGCTTTGCGGTCCGCGCCCAGTTGGGGATTGGTCTTCAGCAGCCGCTGCCACGCGGCCAGCGCGCCTCTCGCATCGCCCTTGCCCTGCCATTTGATCATCCCGATGTTGAATAGCGTGTTGGCATCTTTCCCGTCGATTGCCTGCGCCTGCGCAAGAACCGCCAGTGCCGCGTCGGAATCCCCGCCGCGATACAGGCTCGCCGCCAGCTTCGTGCGCAGCGCGACATCCTTCGGCGCCGCATTGACGGCTCTCTGGTAATACGCCACCGCCCGCTCGAACTGGTGCGTGGTGTGATAGATCGTCCCCACCTGCGCCAGAAGCGCAACGTTGTTCGGATCTGTCTTCAACTTTTCCAGCAGCGGCGCCGCCTGCCGGTCCGCTACCTGCTTCATGTCCGCCAGGCTCAGCATGTGGCCGCCGGAGGCTGCATGCGGATTTGCTCTCACCGCAGGCGCGGGCGGCACGCGGAACCCTCGTGTCGTGAATCCGCCCGCAAGCCCGGCCGCCAGGCAAAGCCCGGCAATCAGAACCACATGCTTTCCCTCGAGACGGCGGTCCAGGGCCGCGGCGGGGAAGGTTTGGATGCGCATGAAAAGGGCTCCATTCATTCCGGGATCGAACCTACGTGATCCCACACATAGGAGACCACGCAACGGGAGCCTGACAGTGTGATGCGAATCACTTATGACCTAGGACATATGACCGCGGGTAGACACTCCCGCACACCGGTAATGGGGGAGTCCTAATGAGGTGTGACGTAGCTCACGAAATAAATCGGGCAACCGGGAGTTTACTTTGCTTGGGGCTTTTTACCAATGTCACTGTGCCAGGACGCCCATCATCGGATAGTGATTCTCAGCCAGTACCTCACGCCCGCCTGCCGGCGGATCTCAGAACCTGGATACGGCAGCGGGGCACGAGCAGATGCCAGGTTGGCCCCTGCCTTCGCGGCAACGGCATGCATCGTGCGCACGCGCAGTATCGAGGCTGGACCGGGAATCACTGAAGCAAGGCCGACGTCACAGTTCAGCCGAGAAGCAAGAGTGCGCACCAGGAGGCTTCAATTTATGAAGCGGATTCTTTTTATTGCTCTATTGTTCACAGCGGCCGCAGGATTCGCCTCGGCCCAGATTACAGCGCCGACGTCGGACGTACTCGGCGCCCACCTCAACTATGGCCGCGGCTGCGCGGCCTGTCACGCACCGCACAGTGGCGCATACGGCAACGGCGCTGCCAAAACCGCTGACCCCAACGCCGGCTCAATCGCCCTCTGGGGCGAGGATGTGGGCAGCCTCTACGGCAAGAGCATCACCACCGGTGTCAGCGAGCATGGCAGCTACACAGAAGTCCTGCCCAGCAGCCTCGGCGCCGGAACTCCTGATGTAGCCGGCGTCCTCATGTGCCTGAGCTGCCACGACGGCAACCTCGCCACCGGCGCCATGATGAAGAACAAGGTCTATGAGACTCTTCCTGCCAGCACCTACGGCAGCGGCGAGATCCCGACCCTTCTGGCCAATGACAAGAGCGCCGCGGCGACGGCCTACGCCAACGATCACCCGGTAGGCCTCACTGCCGTCATGGGCTGCAAGGGCACTTATGACTGGGATTGCACGATCGGCGCCGACGGCTCAGTGACAATGGATGGGCCCAACGCCAAGCTTTTCGTTCAGAATTATGGCTTCTTCGTCAGCCCGGCCAAGTACAACAGCCAGCCCGTGGTTATGTGCACCACCTGCCACAACCAGCACCTGATGAACGTGGTCAACGTGACCTCGAAGTCCAAGTCCGGACTCCCGATGGGCACCTACGCCACCATGTTCTTCCTGCGCGGCCCCTACAACCCGGCGAGCACTACGGCAGGCTCTAACCAGACCGCCCAGTTCTGCCGGCAATGCCACGGCGCCGAGGCCAACGAGATGAATGGCGCCAATATCCCAACGACGTTCTAAGCAACCTTGCATCAAGGGGGAGGGCCGAGTATCTCCCTCCCCCTTCTTTTTCCCGGGCTTGGAGGCCAACATGAATCGCACAACAACCCTGCTGGGAACTATGATGCTGGCCGTTACAGCGGCTTCGTCACAAGTGGCATCCCATGCGCCCACCGGGCTCAAGCAGTCACCGGCGCAGGCACAGGGTCTGGTTACACTGCAGGCCCACGGCAAGCCTGTCGCGCGGGTCAACAATACAGTGCTCACTGACGTTGACCTGGTGCGCGAGGAATACGCCATCTTTCCCTACGCGCGCCAGCACAATGGGCTTCCTAAGGAACTCGCCCCGCAGATTCGCGACGGTGCGATGAAGATGATCGTCTTTGAAGAACTCGTCTTCCAGGAGGCGCAGCGCCGGCATCTTGTCATCCCGGCCGCGCGCATGCAGAAGGCCGAAGCCGATTTTCGCAAGCAGTTCGGCTCGCCCGCCGAGTTCAACGCGTTCCTTAAAAGCGACTTCCAGGGTTCGCAGGACCTGCTGCGCCAGAAGATCCGCCGCTCCCTGCTGATTGAAGCCCTGCTTAACGCTGAAGTGGAGAGCAAGTGCACTCCCACGCTGGCTGAGGTCCGTGCCTACTACGAGCGCAACATCGCGCGCTTTCAGCATCCCGAGTCCTACACCTTCCAGACGATCTCTGTGCTGCCACCGGCCAACGCCACCGCGGCGCAACTGGGCGAAGGACGCGCCCGCATCGAAGCGGCGTACCAGAAGGCACGTGAGGCAAAAACTTCTGAGCAGTTCGGAATGCTCGCGGAAAAGGTCTCCGACGATGACTATCGCGTAATGATGGGCCAGCACAAGCCGGTGCCCATCGGCCAACTCGCTCCTCCTGTGCTCAACGCGCTGCGCGTCATGAAGCCTGGTGCAGTCAGCGGCATCATTCAGCTCGACCAGGCGTACACCATCGTGCACTACCAGCAGCACACGCCCGCCGGCAAAGCCCCGTTCGCTGAAGTGCGGGCACAGTTGCGCAAGGAACTGTGCGAATCGAAAAAGAATCAGCTCAGGAGTGCGCTCGACAAGAAGCTACGCCTGTCCGCGCATGTGCAAGAGATGTAGGCAGCAACGGCGCGTCGCGTTGCCTGAAAGTTAGTGTCCCGCGATGCATGGCAAGGTGAAATGGCAGTTTTCCCTGAAGGTCTGGAAACGACGGTGTCTTGGGTATTTCGAATTGCGCGGGTTTTAACGGCAGCCTCTCTGCTGCTGGCCATCTCATTGCGCGCACAGGCCCGACTCGGCGAATTGAGCACCAGCATGACCGGCACCATCGCGCCCGGCTACTCAGCCACATTCGGCAATCAGACTGCCTCAACACATTCCTGGGCACTGGGCGGCTCGGGCAACCTCACGGGATCTTACTATAGCCCGAACTTCCTTTCCTTTAACATCGGCTATTACCTCAATCAATCGCGTGCCAACTCAAACTTCCAGTCCATCTCAAACGCCAGCGGCCTCGATGCTTCGACCAGCATCTTCGGCGGAAGCCACTTTCCGGGCTCCATCAGCTTTTCCAAGGCCTACAACAGCGACGGCAACTTCGCAATCCCTGGCGTCGCCGATTATGTGACCCATGGCAACAGCGATGCGGTCGGGATCACCTGGAGCGAGAATCTGCCCGACGCTCCCAGCTTTTCGGCCGGATTCCAGTCCGGCTCCAGCCAGTACTCGGTTTACGGGGCGAACGATCAGGGCAACAACCGGTTTCACTCCCTCAACCTGCACTCGGGCTACCGATTCGCCGGATTCAATTTAGGGGGCTTCTACTCCAACGGCGGTTCGCATGCCGATATCCCACAGGTTGTCACTGCCGGCGGAATCAGCCGCACCAACACCACGGACGGCGCCTATGGATTCAATGTTTCCCATGTCCTTCCGCTGCAGGGCTCCATCTCCGGTGGCTTCAACCGCTCTAACTGGAACAGCAACTATCTTGGCTTTCAGTCCAGCGGCACCGTCGATATCATGAACGCGTTGGCGTCCGTCCATCCGTTCCGCCGATTCTCCCTCTCTGGCAGCGCCAGTTACTCTGACAACCTCAGCGGACAGATCATCCAGCAGGTGGTTACCACCGGCGCTGCACTGGTTGGCCCGTCTTCGAGCCAGTCTTCCAGCTCCCTCGATCTGCTCGGCTCCGCCGGCTACGCGCCTTCTGACAATATGCAGGCCTCCGTCTCCATCGAGCGGCGATCCCAGTCTTTCCTCGGCGCCGATTACAGTGTTACCTCTTACGGCGGAAGCTGGACCTATGTGCAAAAGGTCTTCACCGGCAACCTCAACAGCTCCGTATCCGCCACGGCAAACCGCGCCGATCAAAACGGCGAAGACAGCCTCGGCTTCTCCGCCGCTGAGAGCTACTCCACAAAAATCGCAGGCTGGAATGTCTCCGGATCCTTCAACTATGCGCAGAACGTGCAGACCCTGCTCGTCACGTATATGAACTCGTTCTATAACTATTCCGGTAACGCCCGGCACAACTGGGGCCGCATGTTCATGGGCATCTCCGCAGCCGCCGCGCATACCGCGATCACTGATCAGCCGGGCACTACCGACGCCAGCCAGAGTTACAGCGCCACGCTCGGTTTCGGGTCCCTCCTCGCAGGCTCCGGCAGTTACTCGCATGCCACCGGGCAGGCGCTGGTCACCGGCGCCGGCCTCGTTGTCTCGCCCGTCCCTTCACCAGTCGTGCCGCCGACGTTACTCAGTCTTTTTGGCGGTACCAGCTACTCGTTCTCGGCCTCCAGCACCCCCACCAAGCACCTCATCTTCAGCGCCTCCTGGGCCCGATCCAACAGCAACACCGCCACCGGCGACCTCTCGTCCGCCAACCAGAATGAACAGTTCAATACCCTGCTCCAGTACCAGTACCGTAAGCTGAACTTCACCAGCGGCTTTGCGCGTCTCGAGCAGGGATTCAGCGGGTCCGGTACGCCACCGCAAGTCGTTTCGTCGTACTTCATAGGGGCATCACGGTGGTTCAAGTTCTTCTAGTCCGGACAGTCCGCATGCTGTTCCGCACCGCCTCCACCTGCGCTGTGGCATGGCTGCTCGCATCTGCGCCCGGGGCTTTTGCTAAAACCCACACCAAAACGCCACCCGAGCAATGGCAGTTGTCCCTCGATGGCGGGCGCACCCTCACCTGGGAACGCACCATCAACTCCGAGTCCGAAGTCCGCAACGATCGCGGCTTCTGGAACAAGCTGGTCGACATTGTCGCCGGCGAACCCGATTTCCGATCCCTCGTCCGCCCGTACAGCGTGACGGAAGATTCTCGCGGCCGCCTGATCGTCACCGATCCCGGCGTCGCCGGCGTGCATATCTTTGACTTCGTGCAGCGCAAGTACAAGCTGATCCAGCGCATCGGCAAACCCCGCGACTCGATGCTCTCTCCCCAATGCGTCGCCGTCGACGCCCGCGACAACATCTACGTCACCGATTCCGATTCGGGCGCGGTGTTCGTCTTCGATCCAAACGGAAAATACCAGCGCACCATAGGCCGCCTGCGCGGCGGCGAAGGGTACTTCGAGCGCCCCACCGGCATCGCCATCGATTCCGACGCCCAGCGCATCTATGTTTCCGACACCGCGCGCAACAAGATCATCGTGCTCGACATGCAGGGCAAAGTGCTCGGAACCATCGGCCAGCGCGGCTCGCGCAACGGCGAATTCAACTTTCCCACAGAACTGCGCCTCGCCGGCTCCAACCTTCTCGTTGTCGACGCGATGAACTTCCGCGTCCAGGCTTTCGATCGTACGGGCAACTTCCAGTTCGCTATCGGTAACCCGGGCGACAGGATCGGCGCCATCTTCCGCCCCAAAGGAATCGCTGTAGATTCGGAAGGCGACCTGTATATCGTCGACGGCCTGTTCGGCGCAGTGCAGGTTTTTAACCACCAGGGCCAACTGCTCTATTACTTCGGAACCCAGGGAACGCATGCGGGCGAGTTCCAGCTGCCCGCGGGGATGTGGATCGATCGCAACGACAAGGTCTACGTGGTCGACTCGTTCAACCGCCGCGTCCAGGTCTTCCAATACGTGGGATTGAAGAATCCGGCCGGGGAGGGACCGAAGTGAACCTGTCAAAATGGCTGGTGGCTCTCGGACTCGCATACGCGGCAGGCGTCGCAGTCTCACAGGTCCCCGGCGACATCATGGGAATGCACAACCTCGGTCCGGGAAGCACCTCGCCCATCACCGGCGCCCGCCCTGACGCCTGCGCCTACTGCCACGCGCCCCACTCCGGCCTCAGCGTCGGCCTCTGGAACCAGAAGCTCACGATCAAGGGCTACACCACTTACACCAGCACTACGGAAAAGAACACCGGCCGCCAACCGACCGTCGGCTTCTCCACTAATCAATGCCTGAGCTGCCACGATGGCAGCGTCGCCGTCGGCACCACCGTGGCTTACGGACAAGTCACTACACATGGCGCCATGGCTGACGCCGACGTCTTCAACGGGGCGATGCAGTCGTCCCACCCCTTCAGCCTTAACACTCCCCTGCAGGACAACATCGACCTGGCCGCGTCGCTCACCACCACCGGCGCCACTCTCGATCCCACGCACGCCATCCGCCTCAGTCACGGCAACGTGGAGTGCATCTCATGCCACGATCCCCACGTCCAGGCCAAAGACACCGTCGCGCAAAAGTTCCTCGTCCGCGACAGCTCCAACGGACAGATGTGCCTCGCCTGCCATGACCCCGCGCGGCAGGTCAGCGGCAAGGTCAACCCGCTCGCCGACTGGGCCGTCAACGCGCACGCCATCTCTACCGCGAAGGTGTCGCTGCAGGCCAATGTTGGTCCTTATCCCACCGTCGCCGGCAATGCCTGCATCGCCTGCCACGCGCCCCACAACGCCTCCGGTCCCGCGCAGATCCTTCGCGGACAGAACGAGCAGGACTGCCTCGCCTGCCACAACGGATCCACCAACGTTTCGCCCATGCCGGCGTACGCCAACGTATTCGCTGAGTACGGCACGGGTAAGGTTGGCCACCCGTTTCCGGCATCGACCTTTCAGCACGATGCCGCCGAGGCCACGCTGCTCCAAAACAACCGCCACGCCACCTGCGTCGATTGCCATAACAGTCATGGCTCTCAGATCGTGGGTGTGTTCCCGCCCGCCCCACTCATTCGCGTATCGCAGAAAAACATCGCCGGCATCAGCGCCACCGACGGCACCACCGTCCTCACCCCAGCCGTCAATCAGTACGAAAACTGCCTGCGCTGCCATGGAACCAGTTCGGGAAAGCAGACGCTCCCCATCTACGGCTATTTCCCCGTGCGCGCAGTCGCAGCCGGCGATCCGCTCAACCTGATTCCGCAGTTCGACACCACGTCCACATCCAGCCACCCGGTAACGCACACGCGCCAGAGCACGCTGCCGCAGCCCAGCCTCATGGCTAACATGCTGCAGCTCGATGGCATCACCCTGGGCCGCGCGATGGGAACCCAGATTCTCTGTACAGACTGTCACAACAGCGACGACAATCGGGAATTCGGCGGCACCGGAGCTGCCGGCCCGCACGGCTCCAAGTGGCAGCACATCCTGGAGAGGCGCTACGAGTACAACAAGGCCGTTTCACCCGGCGGAACCCTCACTAACCTGTTCCCGACGCCCGACACCACATCGAACGGGCCTTACGCGTTATGCGGAAAATGCCACAACCTGCCCAATCAAATCCTGAAGAACACGAGTTGGGCCAAGCACGCCGTCCACATCAACGATGGCTTCAGTTGCGCCACCTGCCACACCGCGCACGGCATGGGCGCCTCTAGCGGCAAGGTCAGCGGCGAGCGCCTGGTCAACTTCGACGTTAACCTCGTCGCCTCCTATCGCGGATTGCCCATCTCCTATAACAACAGCACGAAGACATGCACGTTGGTCTGCCACGGAGTTCCGCACTCGCCCAACGCCGTCCCCAAGCCGTAATGCAGTCCTTCGGCACCGCGGATAACGCATCGCAAGAATCCCCGCACGAGTTGCTAGGCTCGCACGGGGATTCTATTGAAATCCGACAACTGAAATCTGACACCTGCTCAGAGCCCTGCGTCGGCCTTCTTCTCCGGCTCCGGCGCTTTCTCCGGCGTGGTTAGCGGCTTGGTGATGTCGTCCAGATAATCTGTCGTGCTCTCATCGCGCACCAGCCACGGATACCGCTCGCCATCGTGATAATCGATCTCCGCATTCGAAACGTACGTGTCCGACTGCACGATCACTTTAATGGGTTCGGTGTTGCCCTTCGATGCCTTGATGGCCTCGCGCAGCACGTCCGGCGAAAACACTCGCCCGTTGATCGCCATGATCTTCTGCCCCGGCGCCAGCCGCGCCCTGTCCGCCGGACCATTCCAGCGCACGTCAAAGATAGTTCCGTCCCCGCTGATGCGCAGCCCAAGCGAATACCAGCAGTCCACCCCTCGGCCGCGCCGTTCAAACACCCCGGACAGCATTTTCTCTGACGGGTTCGGCTGGTCCTTGTACACCAGCTTGTAGCCGCCTTGCTCGATTCCAGCCAGATCGGCCCGCGGATTGATCTTGTCCACGCGGTCGTGCAGGAACGTCGCCCAGTCGTATTTCACTACCTGGTTCAGGTCCGCGACCAGTTCGTCGAACGTGTACGGCACGATCAGGGGACCTGTATTGCCGCCCTTCGCCAGGAAGATCTTTTCGAAATCATTCAGCGACTTTTTGTCCTCCGTCATCTTGCGGATCAGCGTGTCCGCGTCGAGCCACAGCAGTTCGCCTTCCTGGTAGTAGTCCTGCCCGCGACGCCAGTTAGACCAGGCGGGTTCTGTTTCGCGAAGAATGCTGGAGGAGA
>Ga0157369_10003115_pt1 | contig 19822 bp, 21 predicted proteins | sample C25metaG_FD_113461 | JGI IMG/M metagenome (GOLD analysis project Ga0157369, IMG submission 113461) | Corn rhizosphere microbial communities from Kellogg Biological Station, Michigan, USA - C2-5 metaG | ecosystem: Host-associated > Plants > Roots > Rhizosphere > Soil | place: USA: Michigan...
CCGTTTTCGAAAGGAGTGGGAGTTCGAGTCTCCCTCGGGGCACCACATAGCAGTATCTGAGAGTCTCTACCAGCCTCTCGGACCCAGAGAAACCGGCCACTTGGCCGGTTTTTTTGTGCCTGTCTGTCTACCCCTGTCTCCCCTTATCCGTTGTATCCCTGTATCCCTGCTTGTATCCTGAGAAAAATACCGAACTTTGGGATACATGGATGAAGCGCGCAGACATCAAGCGCCGCCCTCTCGCTGACACGACACTTGCGGGATTGGAGCCGGAATCAAAGGAATACAGGGAGCTGGATGGAAACGGCCTCTACTTCAGGGTTAAACCTGATGGTGGTAAATCCTGGCAGCTCCGCTACAAACGTCCGGCGGGCAATTGGGCTTGGATGGGGCTCGGGGGTTACCCAGAAGTAAGTGGTGCGTTGGCACGAGACAAAGCTGCGGAACTGCGCAAGGTAGTTAGCAGCGGGGCCGATCCTCTCGAACAAAAACGCTCTGCCAAAGCGGCAATTGATGCTGCCAAGACTCGTACCTTCCGAGCGGCTGCTGAAGCTTGGCTCAAGGCCAAGGAAGAAAAGGGACTCGCTCCTTCCACCCTTAACAAAATCCGCACTTATCTCGACAAAGACATACTCCCGGCGCTGGGAGATAAGCCCTTGGACGAAATCACTCGTACTGACTGTGCGGAGCTCCAAGCATCACTCGAAGCCCGGAACGCACACAACGTGGCGGAAAAGTGCCGCACTTGGATCAATCAGATATTCGGACGAGCCATCGGCTTAGGCCTCACGGAAAACGATCCTGGCAGCCGCCTCCGAGATATTGCAGCTCAAGCCCCAAAGACTCAGCAGCATCCTCATTTGCTGGAGCCAGAGTTGGCAGAGTTCCTCCAAGCACTCAAAAACACCCCCAGCAGGCTGACGGCCCGAACTGCTGCATGGCTCTGCATCTGGACCGCATCCAGACCGGGCATGGTTCGATTAGCTGAATGGAAAGAGTTTGACCTGGATAAAGAGATATGGACGACGCCTGCCGCCAAGATGAAGATGCGCCGAGACTTTGTGTGTCCACTCCCTAAGCAAGCGCTTTCCGCTCTCAAAGAACTTCATTGCCTCACAGGTCGCAGTCGCTGGCTGTTCCCTGGGGTGGGCGCTAAGAACCCAACGATTAGCGAAAACACCATCAACAAGGTCTTCGCGACTATTGGTTACAAGGGTCGATTGGTTGGTCATGGTACTCGTCACACCGCCAGCACTCTGCTCAGGGAACACGGCTGGCCGAAAGAGCACGTCGAAGCGCAGCTTGCTCACAAAGAAGAGGGAATATCGGGGGTCTACAACAAGGCTCAATACCTTGAGCATCGAGTGAAGATGATGCAGTGGTATGCAGATCACCTTGATGCGTTAGCAAGCGAAAAGGTAATCAAGGGACAATTTGGAAAAGCGGTATGAATGCACTTATCCATACCACCTTCAAAATCCGTGTTACAGGTGTAACTCGTGTAACGATGCCGGCCAAACGCCCGGATTCATTGACTTTCAATCCCGTTACACTCTTGCACGACCTTCCGTACATACGATGTAACGCACGCCGTTCGTGTAACACCAGAATAAGCCCCTCGCATGCTGCGGGCCAAATTTCTCCAAGCTGGGCCAGAGCGCAAATATCGCTGAAAACGCATCCAATTCGCAGGGCATGGGATAGAGCGTTACACGTAGAGAACCATGGGAATGATTGAAACTCACCCAATTTTGCACACGGCGCTAACCGCCGGCCTGCTTCAATATCTCTCTGGCCAACCGCTCTATGAGCTCTGCAATGAGCAGATCACTGATCTATGCGAGCTAATCAATCAATGCTGCGTACGCATCCAGAACGGCGACATCAGCAGCGATATGAGCAGCATGTGTATACAGACGACGATGCATGAAGAGGCCATTTTTCAGTACGCCTCAACCGACAAAAGAAACCGTCTTGCACATTGGGTTCGCCAGTACAGCAGTTGCCCTTCAGCTTCGGAGCGCGATGCATATGCAGCCTACGTAATGGCCTGCGCAGTAAAAGCGCTAAGCGCGTTAGCTGACTGGATGCGCTCTACGGAAGACGAGGCATGGTCACATGTTGCTGAACCTCCCACGGATTGTCCGTGGGATATTTATTGTCTCGTCGTAGAGGGACAGGTCGATCCCATTGAACGCATTCAGGCACTAGAACAATACGTGTTGTTTCTGGAGCCCATAACAACCCTACCCTGCTTGATCAGTGACGAGCTGACCCCAATCGCTTACAGAGCAATCGAGAACGCTATCCGCACAAAGGGCGGCATCATCAGCGGAATGGAGCGTAACGAAGAAATTGGTGCACGGGATACAGCAATCGTTAAGCAAGGTCGACACTACGTGGCTAGTGGAATGTCACGGCGAAACGTGACCACGGCAGTTCACACCTGGCTGGAACGGGAGGTCTCTAAACCACTCAAACAGCGCCCTGAGTGGGTGACACTGGAAACCGAAAAAGCGCTGACCCGCAAAAGTGTAGAGGGAATTCTCAAACGCAATTTTGTGGTGTGACGGATATTTCAATGCCATTTCAAATGGAAGTGAACTGCTCACCGCCGACCAATCTCTAGAACATTGCTCTCGTTGTCCAAATCAATCGAGAGCAATAGCTATGAACACCTCCGTCACCGATTTTCCCCGCAAGACTCCCGCCAACGCCGCCTCACTTTTTGATGCCGCTTCAACTTTAATCCGCATGCGGGAGGTGGAAGGCATCGTGGGGATGAAGCGTTCGACCATCTACAAACTGATGCAGCGCACCGACTGCGGCTTTCCGCAGCCCGTCAAACTGAGCAACAGCAACGCACGCGGCGCACCTGTCGCCTGGGTCCTTTCCGAAGTTCAAGCGTGGGCACGCAGCCGCATCGAGGCACGTGATCAGGTGGCTGCATGAGCCACAAGACTGCAAACAAAGCTTTGATGCACCCCTTTTCCGTGTTGCGACGGATCGGTTTCTCGTCTCGCGTCATGCAGCGTCTTGAACGCTACCGCAGCCAGCAGGACAGGCAAGGTCGCGTTGTCAGCGTGCTCAGTTGGGCCGACGGCACCTGGTGCGCCCTCTCCCTCCACTGCGAAAAAACCGGGGCCGTGGTCGTCGACGAAGGCCAGCAGATCGACGCGTACGAAGACGCCCGCTCCATGCTCAGCGGCGGATTTCTGCCCCTTCTCTCCCTGCGCTGGGAAGCCCATGCCTGAAACGAAAACGCCTCCGGGGGCGATCCGGAGGCGTTGAGGTAAATCTACATGCACGAACAATTTATGCCGCACCTGAAAAAACCGCAAGCCATCAGCGCAGTTGCACTTTGGAAAAACGGACGTTACTCTCGTTGCGTCGCTGCAAATTCAGCGATTGGGCTTGGCGGCCCATACAGTACAAGGCGCAACAGCGCCCCCATTACGATTGCAGGCGCTTTTTTTGTGCCCGCATTCCCGTGTTATGGCGGGTTGCGTAGGAGCACCCTCGGGTGCGCCGGTCTCCTTGTACGCCGGTCCGCCAATCCTGCGCAATCCGTCACCCTAATCTGCTTGGCGGCAGACGGTGGCGGTTCCTCAGTACAAGGAGCCTTCACAAATGCAACACGCCCTCAATCCATCCAAAATTCGCGCCGCTGCACACCGTGCAATGGCTCTCGCCGCTTTACACGCCAACTCCAGTCTCGCTACACGCCTCTCCCGCTACAACGCTCACATGGCCAAAGCCCGCGCGCTCGAAACCGCAGGCGGTGCCCAATGAACAACAACCTGAGTTTTGCCCTGCCCGAAGATCTGCTCTGCGTGAATCCGAGCGCAGAAGCCGGTGTGCCCATCGACGCCATCACCTGCGCGATTGACCGCGCTGACTCGGTGCTGACGCTGCTGGAGGATCACTTCGAAAACGAATCCTCACGCCTCGCCAATCACGTGATTGCCGCCGTCCTCTGGGACGTGCGCGGTACCCTCGGGTTGATCAAAACGCTGGCCATGCACGGTGACAACACTTCGGCCCCTGCGGTGCAGAAAGGTGGTGCGCTATGAATATATCCACCACACCGAGCCACGCTACCTTTTCTCGCGTTAACGCCATCGACCTGAAGCTGTTTCGGGTGAATGCCGGAGTACCCGTCGAAGACGCGCTGGAGATGGTGTCGTTGCTGCAGCATCACGCGAACCAGCTCAGTTTCGACGCGGCCATGAGTGACCACGGCGAGCGTTTCAGTTGGCCCGCTTTGTACCTGGGCGAGATGGCCAAAGCCCTGATCGACGACATCAACGATGCGTTGTTTTTGCCGAGGGCTGACGCATGAGACAGCGCCCGAACAGCACAGCAAAACGTCCAAGCTTCGCCGACGTGAAAGCCACCGCGCTGAGAGACATTGATTGTGTCTTGTCGCACTGGCTGCCCAACGGCAAGCGTGTGGACGGTGGCAAGGAATACACCGCTCCGAATCCAACCCGCAGCGACAAGCGCGCCGGTTCGCTCAAGGTCAACTTGAGCAAGGGCACCTGGGCGGATTTTGCCACCGGCGACAAAGGCGGCGACCTGATTGATCTGGTGCGCTATCTGGACGGCGGCACTGACGTCGAAGCGTGCAACAAGCTTGCTGATTGGCTAAACGTTGCGCCCGGCGCCGCAAAGATTACGGTCGCCCCGACTAAGCCTAAGGAGCTGACATGGAACGCCATCCAGCCGATCCCGACCGAGGCCATGAACAAGTGCCCTGCCAAGCACCGTGATCACGGTGTGCCGTCCAAGGTCTGGATCTACCGTGACGCGAAGGGTCAGCCGCTCATGGCGCTGTATCGCTTCGACCTCGGCCCGGATGAGGACGGCAAGCTGAAGAAGGTCTTTGCACCGCTGACGTGGTGTCAGCGCTCCGATGGTCAAACCACGCAATGGCGCTGGCAGGGTCTGACGGATCCACGTCCGCTGCTGCGCCTTGATGAACTGGCCCAGCGCGCTGACACACCGGTGGTACTGTGCGAAGGCGAGAAAGCCGCCGATGCCGCCGCCCAACTGCTGCCTAACCACGTGGCCACCTGCTGGCCAAACGGCTCCAACTCCTGGCACAAAGCCGACCTGACGCCGCTCAAGGGACGCGACGTTTTGCTGTGGCCGGACAACGACGACAGCGGTAAAGGCTGCATGGACACCGTCGCCGAGAAGCTGCGCGAAATCGGCGCCGTGTCGGTCCGGTTCATCGAGCTGGAGGTGTTCAAACGCAAGCCTACGTTGAAGAACGACCACGCTGCATTCGCCAAAGGTGGTCAATGGGATGACGGCGACGATGCCGCAGATGCACTCGCCAAAGGCTGGACCGCTGCGCATTTCATTGAGCTAGAAAGCAGCGGCGAGCTGTTCAGTGTGAGCGAGGGAAAACCGGTAGTTACCCAAGTGGAGCCCAAGCCGAAAGCGGAGCCGGAACCAAAACCCAAAGCAGCAGCCAAGCGCCCGGCAAAATCGAAAAACGACCTGATGCCGGGTGGCTTTCGCCTGACGCCCGAAGGTGTGTTTTATGCCGGCGACGACGGTGAAGCGCGCCCAGTGTGTTCGCCGCTTGCAATCCTTGCGCGTACCCGTGACGAGAAGGGCCACAACTGGGGTTTGCTGGTCGAGTTCGACGACCCCGACGGCACCAAGAAACGCTGGAACATTCCGGCGCGCACCATGACCGGCGACTTCGGTAAGGACGTACTCGGCCCGCTGGTAGACATGGGGTTGCGTCTGGCCGGCAGTCGTTCGGGACGCAACGCACGCAACGATTTGCAGAGTTACCTGGGCGGCTTCGACAGCGCGCAACGTGCGCGGTTGGTCACTCGATTGGGCTGGCATGACAACGCCTTTCTGTTGCTCGAGCAGCAGGTCGGCACGCACGCGGAGCACCTGCACTTCTATGAGGCCGGCGCGCAGCTTCCGCCGATCAGCGAAGCGGGCACGTTGGAGCAATGGCAACAGCAGATCGGCGCGCTGTGCATCGGCAATCATCGCTTGGCGTTTGTCGTCGGCGTGGCCTTCGCCGGTCCCCTGCTGCATATGCTAGGCCACGAATCGGGCGGCTTTCACCTGTACGGCGATAGCTCCGGTGGCAAGACCACGCACCTACAAGTTGCTGCCTCGATCTACGGTGGGCCGCGTCTGGTGCGCTCGTGGCGCTCGACCGACAACGCGCTGGAGTCGATCGCTGCCGCACACTCAGATGGACTTTTGGTGCTCGATGAAATCGGCATGTGTGATGCCCGCATCATCGGCGAGACGGTGTACATGCTCGGCAACGGCACCGGCAAGGCCCGCGCCAATGATCGAGGCCAAGCGGGCCGGCAGGTCCAGGAATGGCGCCTGCTGTTTCTCTCCACCGGCGAGAAGACCTTGGCCCAGCACATGGCCGAAGCCAATAAAGAACTGAAAGCCGGCATGGAGGTGCGAATGCTCGCCGTCCCGGCCGATGCCAGTAAAGGCCTTGGCATGTTCGACACGCTCAACGGTTTCGAAGATGCGGCAGCACTGTCCGATGCACTCAAGGCGCGGGTGGCGAACTACTACGGCACACCGATCACCGCATTCCTCACCGCCCTGTGCGAGCCGGGCAAGCGCCACGGCTGGGCTGCCATCCTGCGCCGCACGCTGGAAGGTTTTATTGCCAAGTCGCTCCCCGCCTCTGCCAGCGGACAGGCACACCGTGCGGCCGCTCGCTTCGGCCTCGCCGCCGCAGCAGGCGAGCTGGCCACCGCAATGGGCATCACTGGCTGGCCGGATGGAACGGCTACCACCGCTGCACGTGTGTGCCTTAACGCATGGCTGAACGAACGCGGTGGTGCCGGCAACTTCGAGGGAGAGGCCATTCTCGCTCGCCTACGTCAGGTCATCGAACGCTTTGGAGAAAGTCGCTTCACCCGCTGGGAATCGGCGGCAGCGAAGATCGACGAACACGGCCCGCGCACCATCGACCGTCTCGGCTTTCGCAAGACGCTGGAGCATGGCATGGGCGACACCATGCACACCACCAACACCTATTACGTGCTGACCGAGGCGTGGCGCTCGGAGATCTTCCGAGGCATGAACCTCACGGCGGTGAACAAGGAGCTACTGCAGCGCGGTGTGTTGGAACCGAGCAGCGACGGTAAGGCGTCGAGTTTGGTGCGTCTGCCCGGCCTGGGCCAGCAGCGCTGCTACATCGTGAAAGCGATTCCGGGAACGGATGACGGCGAGGCGCGGGCTGCCTGAGGGCAAACGCTGCTGATCGAGGTAACGCCGGCTAATTCCCGGCCTCGCCAGCCGAATCACTCAAATCAAACTCATCAAGGACAACGAACATGACAATGAATGAATTGAAACAGCAACTCGCCGAATTGATTGCAGAGCGAGAAACCATTGAAAACAGTCTTCCCATCTTGCACGCCGAATGGAGCAATGCACCTAACAACTACAGTCCAATCGGCAACATGATCGGAAGCCCTGAGAGGAGCGCCGCCATGGACCGATACTCCAGTGCCGAATGCCGCTTGCGAGCAATTCCATCCTCGATCAGCCGTATCGAGGAAAAGATGGCTTACCTGGAGCGCATTGAGCAAGTCGACGAAATCAGGGCAAAGTCGATCCAAACCATGTCCGAAGCGGCCGGCGAAGTCGAAGCGCTGAAGCAGACACAATCGCATCTGAGCCAACGCCTTCAGACCATTCAGTCGGACGCGCAACTATCCCTGGAGAAAGCCCAGCAGGCAGAACGAGACGCTGCGAGTCTGTATGCACGTAGCCTTGCGAGTGGTGATAGCGACGGAGAGAAATCGGCTAACAGCGAAATGCAGAAGGCTGCCAAACAACTCGCCACCACTGATGAGCACGTCAGGAGACAAGAGCTCATCATGGAAGCCTTGCAGACTGAACTCGACTCCCTAGAAACACAAATCGCCAATGCACAGCAGCGGGAAAACGATGCGAAAGAATCGGCCCTGAGCGCTGTAAAGCTGATGCTGGAAGAACAGTGGAATGCCGCTGCTGAACACTTGGTAGCCCTTGGCGCACGGATACTCGCGGCGGACTACGCAAAAGGGAACTCGGGATATGGTTTCTCCAAGCTCGATATACCTCAATTCGGTCCTTTCCATTTGGATCTTCGTCACTCAGACCTAGTCACCGCAGCCCGCTCCATCAGCGCAGAGGATCTGCTAGCAGCTTGAACCCGCAGCAGCCCGCTCACGCGGGCTGTTTAGAACCCCATTAGGACAAAGATCATGATCACTCCAATACTAAGCAGCGCGAACTGGACCGACACCTTGAAGGCGCGCAAAAACCACCTGACCGCGCTGATGAAAATCGTGGACATCAAAACCGGCAAGGTCTCAAATGTTCAAACACTGACGGTCAACTTAATCAGGAACGAAATGAGCTACATCGAAGACCAGTTGAAGGGGCGCAAGTGAGCTGAACTCCGTGCTGTAATACACTTCAGATAGATATCGCTAAAACACAACACAAGGAATGCACATGTCCAAACTCGCCGAATACCGCCAGCTTGAGAAACACCTCGCCGAACAGCTTCAGGCTTTGGAAGCATTGAAGAGCGATGGCGCGTTGAAAAAGGAGATCGAGTTCGAAACCAAGCTGCGCGAGTTGCTCGACCAATACGGCTTCAGCCTCAAGCACATCATCAACCTGCTTGATCCGCATAGTAGCTCGCGCCGCCAAGCGCCTGCTCAAGCAACCACTACTCGCAAGCCTCGCCAGCTGAAGACTTACAAGAACCCCCACACCGGTGAAGTGGTTGAAACTAAGGGCGGTAATCACAAGACGCTGAAAGAGTGGAAAACCAAGCACGGCGCCGCCGAGGTAGAAAGCTGGCTGGCGAATTAACACTCGACCAGAAAAGGCCTCATGCGAGGCCTTTTTTTATCTGCTGAGCTATTTCTTTCTGCAAATTTCTACGTCATTTTGCGTTTTCAGATCGGTGTCGATGCCGAGCCGATACCTACAGTAATCAATGATCCACTTACGCTCCTGCTCCGTGAGTAGTTCGACTTGACGAATCTCCCCGTCATTGGCGTGGATATTGTAAAACTTTATCTGAAACGCCGGATGCTTCTTGATGAACAGGATCGTTTCGATGTCCCCATCCTCAAGCGCTTCGTAATACCCAACGTAAAGTACTGTCACCAGAACCAGCACTATCAGGGCAATCAGTTTCTTCATTGTTGCGGCGCCGGAGGTGGGAGTAGTTGAGTTTTTGCTCTGAGATTCCTAACCAACTCCATGCCGATATTTCCGGGACAGATCTTGCCTTCAGATGCTTGACCTGGGTATTCCCGGTGACCGCCAAAATGTTTGATCACAAACACACTCTTAAGCGCGTCGATCAGATGCATCAACGCGGTGATCTGAGCAGCAGGTATCACATTGGTCGTGCTGTATCCGAGGCTGTCGAGCGCTACCCGGCCTTTGGCGACCCAATCCCCGCCCTCTTCTGGAGTCGTTAGGTTCTCCAGCAACACAATGCCGATCAATCCTGTATTGAATTTCAAGACACTTGAACCCTGAAGGCGAATGTCTCTCCCCTCGTAAACTTGACCAGTGCAATCAATACCGAAGTGATATCCGATATCGTCGTACTTCTGGCTAAGGTGCCCTTTCTGGATCTCCTGCATTTGCTCCGCACCAGGCGTACAGCTATGGCTTCTCCCAGCGTGATGCAGGGCGATCATGGTGTAATCCCAATCCATCACCATGTCCGGCTTACCCTTCACCGCTCCCCACGAGGATCGCTCTACAAACGTCGTGTTCAGTGAACGAACCTTCTTGATGATCGCTTCACGCGTTGCCGCTCGATCATTCACAGTAATCGGTATCGGACACATGAACTCGCCGGGCTTTATTTCCTGTGCGGTCGCTTGAGTTGCGAATAGGTTGGTCATCACGCGCCCTCCGCCAGCTCATGGAGTGTCCGGGCCGGAGCGCTGAACATGACGTGCAATGAAATCTTCGCATCGGGGGTCGGCGTCTTGATGTGAGCAATGCCATTGGCATCAGTCACACCCGTGGTCTCTATACCGTTGACCGTCACAACGAAGTCTCGGAATGCCAACGAAGCGCCTGTCTCGCTGTCAGTGATGCTGAATAACTGGCCGTAGGACTTCTGGATGGCAAGCGGAATCGGAGGTGCGAACGGAGCAGGCGTATGTGAATCACCGATGATCACGGTGCCAGAACCGCCCACCACAACGTCTCCGTGCGTTCCTACGCTATCAACTAACGCTGCGTTTTTTCCATTAATAAATACGGTCGCGGACACACCTGAAACCAACGCGCTGCCGCACGTGCAGCTATCGCCTTTTCTAGCGGCAGCAAGTCCATCAAAAAAAACGTCAGGAGAGCCGGTAGCGATGGCTTGGGCACCATGTCCTGGCATTGGGCAACTGGTCGGATCGGTTAAACGTGCTGCAGGCTTCGCCACAATTGACTCCTTGTCATGATCGTCTATGAAACCGACCTTATCAGAATTCGTAGGAGCCGTTCCGCTTAGTCCGACTTTCAGCAATAGCCAGCAGGACAGATTTATCGGCTCACAAATGTGAGCGTCAGTCTGCAAACAAACGCTTGAAGACGCCCCTAACGGCCAGAGGCGGCCCCCCCACTCTCCTAAGAGAAATCTGGCAGCTTCAAATCTGCCCAGCGACACCGTACTTTCCAATGTTTCCAGGCTAGTAAGGTTGCTTTCGGTACAGGTCGTAACAGCAATCTCTCATGCTGCTTTACTCATCTCTGCACCTTTGCCGTGATTTCCTCGTAGATGTACATCTGGTAGGTCCTGAGCATGCGGAAAATAGAATCCAGCCTTCGGAACCAAATCGGATCAAACCACACGCATCGATGCTAGGCGTGACTGGCTGACACCAACCTACCAAACGGGTAGGGACGCCCCTGAGTGATTGCAAAAAGCCTCTATTGGTCTAGAGTTCAGGGGTCGAGGGAAAGTACGATTTTTAATGAAGGACCATATGGCATAAAAATCGTACAAGCAGATTATATGTTTCATACTTAGCTCGGGAGCACGATGAGCAAAACACATCATTTAAATTTAGTTATATAGATTACTCAGTAGTCATTTAACTTTCTAGTATTGATCAGTGTCTTATTGGTGGATTAAAGGATTTATGAAATTATCAAAGCGCTTCAGTCTCTCGAAAACTCAGTATGAACTCGATTTTGTCGATATTGATACGGACGCTGACACTCGGTTATTTGTCGATCCATATTTATTAGGGTTGAGGCCAGATCGCTGGTCAACGAAAGCGTCCAACTCTGTAAGGTCATTTTTCTCACACTTTTTAGATCTTGTTCGTCAAGGAAAGGAGGACGATGCTTTTGAGCTTTTTTCGCATCTTCATGAACCAAATGAAACGTGTCTGGGCCTTTCTTCCGGTAAACCGCGAGGTAATGGCATCGGAAGTGAAGACGCAACAAAACTGTTCGATAGCATCATGGGCAGCAAGGCGATAAAATCTGGCAAAATCACCGATTTAGAAGATTTTAGATTATTCATTCCAGGCATTGGAAAAGACAAAGTATCCGATATGACTACCAATCTTATAAGGGGGAGTCTAATTGCTTACACTCAAGCCCAGTGCATCCTGCACGGAATCACCCTGACTCCGGGAGTGTCTGCAGGGCCTATCTGGGATGTTTCCCGAAAAAAATGGACTTTTTCTCATGAAGATACATTACTAGTTGAAGGTAAAAAAATCCTTTTGACACCTAAAGGTATTGTTTCCTATAGCAAAGCATATGCGCCTGAGAACTACTACAACAAGCATGTTTTAGAGTATCTACAGCATGAGCATATAAGGTCAGGTAGTATATGGGTTGAGCATCGCAAAGATGGCACGCCTTTCGTCTCCAAGAAGAGTCTGAAAGCAAACGTTGTCAAGGAGTTTAGTAAAGAGTGGCTGTTTGAATTTACCGAAAAGCATCCCTTAGTTTTCCAGTCATTCAGAGATCAACAAGCGGAGCAGGTGAGACCTCTTTCTTCCGAGTCAATTGATTCAGAGTTAAACCTTAATACCGTAGTTGATCACTTAACAACTAGACTAAAAGCTATCAAGCAAGGAGCGGCGGCCGCAACGGAATATCATAAAACGATAGTTGGCATCCTAGAAATGCTACTTTATCCGAATGCATCTTCGCCAGTGCTTGAGGCTGAGATAAATCAGGGCAGAAAAAGAATAGATATCTATTTTGAGAACTCTGCTAAAGAAGGTTTTCTCTATAACCTCCACATGATTCATAAGATTTCATGTCCATATATAATTGTAGAGTGCAAGAACTATTCCAAGGACATCCAGAATCCTGAGCTTGATCAGATGATTGGGCGACTGACTATAAATCGCGGCATGTTTGGCATTATAACTTGTAGGGAAATCTCCAATAAGGATCTGTTCATTGAAAGGTGCAGGGACTCATTCAAGAACGGTCATGGTTTAATAATACCTTTAACAGATGAAGATTTAATTTCCGCACTTGAAGGGCTGAAAACTGAAAAGAGCACTCCTCTTGAAGACATATTAAGCGAGATAAAGAATCGAATAATAATGTCTTGAGTGCAGACGGCCCGGGCATTTACGAAATTTGCACCCAAGTCCTGCTAACGGGCCAATTGTTCACAAAGTGGTTTGTGATTGCTGCTGAATGACACCTTTGGCCGGCGTCTACTGTCCACTGAGTGCCAATTTGACTCGATGCGAGCGATCCGATCGGTGCTTTGGTCAATTGCTACCCGTCGCAAGCTCTACTTATCTGAGCCGACTCAATTAAATTTTAATTTACAAGTTCGGAGCTAAATATGACAGATCAAAAAATATTACCACACAGAATAACAAAACCTATACAGCTTCTCGCAGCTTGGCTCGTAGGATTGATACTCACCGATTCAATTTTTTTAACTGCCACACTATCTTTAGACACCCATAGTTGGGAGAGAGGTGCATTAGTAATAGCGTCCATTTTGAATGTCCCTCTTTTTCTTGGCGCTTTATTTCTGTTACAGACAAAATTTCGACCAGAGCTACAAGAAGACACTTATTACCATGAGTACATAAGTAAAAAGTCGGCTGCCGTATTAAAAATTGACAAAAACACTGTTCAAGACAATCGATTGAGCGAAATTGAAAGAAAGATACATCAGATAACTGAACTTAGACTTTTGCACAGTCCAAAGGAGAATGCCAATACAGAAGACCATGAGTTGGACTGGAAAAACTGGCAAGTCAGCATCAATTGCCTGCACCCAAATTACAAAAAAATCAAGGACTCCTTGCATTCATCTGGCATACCAATCGCCTCTACTATAGGTAACAGGCTTACGAAAGTAATTCCGGAAGCTTGGACGATTTCTTTAAATCCTATAATGCCTGCAAGCCATAAGTCCCAAATACTAAAAGCAGTATTACCTTTTGGATTTGATGGAATTGAACTATATACACCCGTTCCAGAAGCAGGTGAAACCGAAGATGTATATATTGGCGGTTATGGCGTAGGTAACTACTCAAAAATAACACCAGATCTATTCAATCTTTTAGATGATGAGATTAGTGACGCTGAACTGTCCACATACTGCATAAATAACCAGGTCAGCCTATGAATTAAACATCTCAATTCCTCGTAGACAGGTCAGAATTACCTCCGCTGGCCGATCTTTGCTAATTTGCTCCATGGCAGCCCCCAAAGGGGCTGGCCAGCATATCTCTAGTCAGAAGGAGGGGTAGCTATTCTGCATAAGTTCCGAGCTGTCTGAGCAAAATATTTTTTTCCTGATGGCTGAACGGTTCGATATTGGAAATAATATTAACTTCGACGAAAACTCCCATTGAAAAAATCTCGCTTACAAACCCTCCACAATTAAGCTTTTTTCCATTGCTGATAAAGCGCACTTTCTGGCCATAGCCTTTTAATTCCAGCTTTCAACGCAGCTTCTAATGCTTCTAGAACAGGCTCAAACTTTCCAAGAAACTCATAATTAGGAGTCAAATCAACTTTTTCAAACATCGCCGACATAAATTGATTTTTATGTACTCCGCCGACTTTGAATTCACTTACCCCTCCGGCAGCATCTGGCATAAAAAATTCAAACCATGCAGGATGAGCCTCTTGCAATTCGACAATCCACTGATCTGGAAACAACCCCTCGATTGCGATTTTATTCGGAATAATTACGTAATCTTGATTACCATTAAAGCAACCTTTCTTCCCAAAATAGCCTGAGAGTTCTTGGGCGCACTTCCGTCCAGCGTCATCTCCGTCAAATAGCGAAACGGCGGCAACTTCTTGTCGAATCAGTTCATAATTCGCACGCAAAAACCCCTTTAGTTCTGTTACACCGCCGAACTCCCTAAACTGAACAATATCAGACGCCAATATCATTGGTGTATCGTATGCGTCCTGATAATAAGATGCCATTGTGGCTAGATATTTTATATCTGTTTCACCCTCTACAAAAACATTAAGATCAGTCAGCCCAAAGTAATCAGAAAATTTAACGCCTAAAGACTCACGAATATCCTCCGTTGCTTGCTGCATAGTTTCATACGTATGTAGACGTGTTCCACTGCCTCTTGGTCCAGTTGTTACGCCTTGGACGTCCGCAACCGATTGCGGCATAAAGCTCAAAGAGTGCGTCGTTTTGATAACGCTGGAAATTCTCGATAGCTGCTCTAGAATTTTAGAGCTTTGGTATGCAAGAGATGGATGCATATATGTTTCTGGCTCTTCGATTAACCAAATAACAGACTTCTCTGGATTTTGTTGTGTAATCCACTTAAAAGAAGAAAGTAGGACGGCAGATTGCAGTCCCATCCCCTTGGTAAAAATTGAGCTTTTACTAGTATCATGCACCATCAATTCAAAACCTGAAATCAAATGTTCAAGTGCATTTCGTGGATATTCCAGATACGAATTGACCCTGCTCAAACCTGACTCGGCCAACTCCTTATCCATGCTATCTGTAAGAGATGATATGCTTTTCCTTATCTCTAAGTCGTAGGGCTTAAGAGCTTCGGCGACTTGCTTTTTAACGAAAGGGGAAACAAACTCATCATAGAGCTGTGCAATAGATTTATTAGATGGTATGTAATAGCACTGAAAGCATTCCAACACTGAAGAAACAATAGATTTCTGTAAAGTTGAATATTGAGGTGATTTTCATTCTGCTTTTTTTGCCCCAGGATAAACCTGATAAACAGGCAGCGATTTATTGAAGTAAACATTTATTGAAAATGTATTCTCAGAAACCTCGGTTTTAGGAACCTTCAGCATTTGCCGAAGCTTCCTAAGCTTATCAAGAATCTCTTTGTCGGATTCTGGATCAGCTTCAAAAAAGCAAGTTAGACTTGTTTGAATATTTTTCGAAGAAAATGGCAAGTCACGCTCAGGGTCGTAATTATACTTGTTGTCGTGACCTGTGAAAAAGTAGTACAGCGCTAGTAAAGCGTTAGTTTTTCCTGAGTTATTCGGCCCTATAAGCGTTAGTCCGTTTCTTATATTTAAGGTCTGATCAACGGTGATTGTTCTAAAATTTTTTATTCGTACGCTTATAATTCGCATTTGCCTTCCTTAACATTTTGCGGACAATACAAACAGTAAGTTTAATAACGAGCTTCTCGAAAAGCTAAGCTGCAGACTGTAGTGCTAGCTCAGGCTTCTGTCGTTACTCTCGCATTAGCACGGGCAAAAGTCGATGTTGAACCATTCAACGGAGGTACTCGCTCAGTGGCTAAGGGGGAGACGCCTGGATTGATCCTTTTATCGTCGCTCTGAACGTATTTGCGATTTCAAATTGAAGGCTTGAATTACGGCTTTTTTAGTAACAATACTGATGACGGCTTTTGGCTGAAAGTGGCCTATAGAGATTGCCGACCAATCTCTAACGTAGCTAGCAAACTGATGATTACAGACCGCTAATCGTATCTATCTGGTAGGCAGAGAGTGGGAGCATTCTGTCCTCCCGCATCAGGTGCATGACCTCCCCTGTTCCTTTTAGATGCATCAGAAGCGTTACACCAGATGACTGGGTTACACGCCTAAAAACTGATGTGAACATTAGGTGTAACATTGGTAAAAGCCAATAAATACAAGCCATTACGATAATTCGTTACACCTGTTACATGAGTTACACCACATTTCGAGGGATGTATAAACCCCGCACCCCGGAAGCACCAATCCCCCCAGCGAACAAAGGTGTACCTCCCTTCGCGTACCTGGGGCCCCTGAGGTTTTCTTTCAGACACGGGGTCGGAAACCCGCGGGACTTTGGTAGCGGGAGAACTCCCAGCTTAGTGAACAGGTGAACTCGGTGAACTGCCTGTTCACCTGTGCATTTGCCCTATGAATCCGCTGCTGAGAGGTCACCGTTACCGTTCCGGTAACGATGCCCCTTTTTCTTCAAGATCCTTTCAATTTCAACGATTGAATTTCAGTAAGCTGGAGCACCTTCAGCTACCAAAGTCCCGCGGGTTTCCGACCCCGTGTCCTTCAAATGCTCCCAGGGTCCCCGGCGGCATTTCTGCGACTGATTGCTTTCTGCCATCCCCCAGCTAACCTCCAACCCTGCTGGTCATCATGTATCTCAGCCAGCACAACAGACATGGTTAGAAATGTTGAGTCATTACCGATCCGACACACGGAAGCGAGGACTAGCAAATGCAATCATTTATCGTGAACAGAAACGTTCAACCCAACGGCGACTATGAAGTGCACAACACGACGACCGGATGCAGTTTCATGCCGCAGCCGCAGAATCAGGTACCACTTGGAAGTCATCTCACCTGCATCGGTGCTGTAGACGCCGCTCGAGCAGTAAACCCAACTCTGCGAATCAATGGTTGCTACTACTGCTGCAACCCTTGCCACACCAGCTAGGTTGCTGGGAGTGCATGGCTGACTACGGGTTGCTTATGCCTAAAACTACGATTGTGCGATCATAGGCCCAAGCAAGCTGTATCCCCGTGTGTATCCCTAACTATCTAATCCGGCTGTAGGCCACGGATTATATGGAAGACTCCAGTCTCCCTCGGCACCAAAATTAAGAAAGGTCTTGCTTAGCAAGGCCTTTTTTTTCGTCTGTAAGAAAGTGAACGTGTGGCGCTGATCGCGCGCGCCCCGCACCTCCCCGCGATTTGTTTTTGATCAGATATCCGGTACGTGAACGCTCACAACCTGCGGGCAATTTCCTTCCAGATATAGCCGTAGTTGTATTTGAGCCAGAGAACCAGCGCTTTATCGAATTGCCTGCGAAACCAACTGCGCTCTCTCTCCGCCAGCCTTTCGTTGATCATGCTATTGAGCGATTCGGGGGTCGAAACCCGTCCAGACAGAGGGCACGGCAGCCGCAATATTGGTGAAACACACCGGTGCGACTTCTGAAAAAAGGATCTCGTACAGCACACCGGGATCGATGTTCTTTACCTGACTGGCTATGTAGTCGTAATCCACAGGGAAATCGTTGAACGGATCAGAGAGTGCGACCCTTACATTTTTCAGTTCCGGCTCACTCAGAAAATGTCCCAATGCGAAAACTCCTCCAGTTCTTCATCCAGTGAGTCAGCGACCACTCCACCTGCGACGCCACCGGCAACCGATCCAACCAAAACAACAGCTTTTGCACAAATGGGAGCCCCTGGGCCACAGAGTGTGCTAACGCCCATACCCGCAAGAATACCGCCTACGGCACCACCGCCAACAATAATGCCTTGACGTGCCGCTTCTTTCGGTTTGTTTTCGGCATTGAGGATTTGATAAGTCGCGAGGGCCGCAGTCACCAGGACTCGGAGCTTCCCCATGATCAACATTTTCTGAGTGCCTTTCGTGAACTTCACATCGTCCCGACCGGCAGCTTCCAAAATGGTGTAGTGAACCTTTGACTGCTCTGCTGCAGTAAGGCTGTTGTAAGTTTTTTTGAAAAGTCGCTCCGAGTAGCGGCCAAAAAGAGACTGCAAAGTCCTGCCATCGGCTTTCTTCTTTTGTGAAGTGTTTCAGGGACAGACCACATGTTGAAAACGTGGTCTATCTCTGAGGGATCCAAGATGAATGAATGCTTGGGTTTGGCGATGGATGCCTTGGGCGGTGACGAGAAACCGCTGGGCGTGAGTTGCGAAAGTTTTCCGCCGAGTTCAGCGAGGCGCGTTCGCAGGAGCAGCTGGATCAGCCGCCCCTCGCGCTCAAGGGTTATTTGAAAGATATTCTTTAACGTCAGCCAGTACGATCAACCGCTTTTTTTGAGTCCCCCACCGACGTTGAAATCGACTGGTTGGTAAAAAAAAGGAAAAGATCGCGTTACCGCCGAGCCATTTAGTTCAATGTATTTTACTTGCAGAAAACAGTTCTCCTTCATATGAAGTCTGGTCCTGAGAACTTCGTTGATTTCAGGTGGAATAACGGATGGTATTACACTTCCGTTAAAAGCTTTCACCACATAGGCTTTTCCCGGATCTATCAACTTACCCTTCAAGTCGTCATCCAGAATATGCCATTCGCTCAACCCTTCTTCGCTTGTGGTTTTTATTTCGACTCCCGCAAGGCCTGCGGGTTTGGTTCCAACATTGGCGAGCATGAAAGTAGTGCTAAAGGAATCACCCTTTAGAAACGACACTTTGATTTCCGCGACCTGAGATTCGAACAAACGCTTTACAGGTTCCGCTGCCCAAATTGAAATCACTGTTAACAAGAGGCTTGAAATGACCACGGGGCCAGCAACCCAGCGTCGCCAGCCCTGGAACGCACCACAATGGTGACACTTGGTTGCATCCTTATTTACAGTTTCTCTACACGCCACACACCGCTGTTTATCTGGGTTCACAAAACACCTTTAATTCATTCCTTTGTCCAACATGCTCGTCGCTGCCTGTCGATATATATGCCATCCTCACAGCGACCAACGGTTTCAGGGACAGACCTCATTTTGAAAACGTGGTCAGCCCCTTATTGACGCCCGGCGGCTTTCTGGCGACTGATTGCTTTCTGCAATTCTGCGGCTAACCTCCATCACTGCTAGCCATCGCGATTTCCGCCAGTGCGGCACACATGGTTAGAACTCTTCAGTCATTACCGATCCGACACACGGAAGCGAGGACTAGCAAATGGCATCATTTATCGTGAATAGAAACGTTCAAGCAAATGGCGACTACGAAGTGCACAACACGACGACTGGCTGTCAGTTCATGCCGCTGCCTGCCAATCAGGCATCACTGGGAAATCACCTATCGTGCACTGGTGCTGTAAGCGCCGCTCGAGTGGCAAACCCGACCCTACGGATTAATGGTTGTTACTATTGCTGCAATCCTTGCCACATCAGCTAGGTTTGCGACCACCGAAAGGGGATTTATGCCTATATCTGGGGCTGTGCAATCATAGGGCCAAGCATGCTGTATCCCTACGTGTCCCGAACCGTGAATCTGGCTGTAGGCCACGGATTACATGGAAGATTCCACTCTCCCTCGGGCACCAAAATCAAGAAAGGTCTTGCTTAGCAAGGCTTTTTTTTCGTCTGTCGGAAAGTGGACGCGCAATGCAGAACGCTCACCACCGCGCGGGTAGCACGTGACATGGCACGGACTCAGGTATCGGAGTCGGTTGCAGACTCAATCTGAGCATTTCCCCCAAACAACCGCGCTGCTATCGCCCGCCCCCTCTCCAGCCCCTCCTCCGTCAACCAGACCGACTTGTTCCTGTTCACCGGATTACTAATGAAACCCTGTTCATGCAATCGGTTCATGATCTCGAAGTCGAACCCTTTCCAGGCATTTCCTTTATC
>Ga0157369_10003117_pt1 | contig 19809 bp, 21 predicted proteins | sample C25metaG_FD_113461 | JGI IMG/M metagenome (GOLD analysis project Ga0157369, IMG submission 113461) | Corn rhizosphere microbial communities from Kellogg Biological Station, Michigan, USA - C2-5 metaG | ecosystem: Host-associated > Plants > Roots > Rhizosphere > Soil | place: USA: Michigan...
AACCCTGAACCCTGAACCCTGAACCCTGAACCCTGAACCCTGAACCCTGAACCCTGAACCCTGAACCCTGAACCCTGAACCCTGAACCCTGAACCCTGAACCCTGAACCCCGTTATTAATAATTCCTGGGATCAATATTACACTTTGCATATAAAGCAACATTAACCCGAGCGATTACTATGTGAATTTAAAGCTCGCATTTGCAAGTCAGTAAAAGCTGGAAAGAGTGTGATAAAAATTGTTCGTATAAGCTGAATATATAAATGATTTAAAATCTAAACCTGCCGTAATGTTCGTAAAAGTCATCCCTGAAAAGGCCAATTAAGCTAATCATTTGAAATTAAAAGTTGAGAATATTGAAGTTTTAGTTTCTATATAGGGAGTATAAAATTATACTTATAGCAATAACTTCTAAGATTAACATGATACCTTTGAAATTCATTCGTGCAAGCCAGTTATTAGATCGCTCTCTTTCATCAGCTTCCCTGATGGCTTTATCGTTATCATCATTCATAAATCACTCTCCAATAGCAAATTTAAACTCTTTCCAATGTAGCATGCCAAGCCTGTTGTAGTATTACATAACTGAGCTTGATATACTTAAAAATAATAATGGATGTTACATGTTTTTCCTAAGGTTAATCAATAATTAGTTAAAGAAATTGTTCCTTCCTCCATCGTCAGGATGCGATCGGCAGAAGCAAGTGTTTCTGGCCTGTGTGCAATAAGTAATACTGGAATTCCAGAGTGCCTAAGCATCTGACTAATAGTAATTTCGCTTTCAACATCCAAATGACTTGTTGCTTCATCTAATAACAAAAATTTAGGTTTCTTGTATAAAGCACGGGCTAGAAGGATGCGTTGCTTTTGGCCACCTGAGACACCACCTCCCGCTTCACTAATAAGTGTCTGATAACCCATAGGCATAGCCATGATTTCACGGTCTATTAGGGCAAGTTTTGCGCAATCTTTCATTAGTTCCTGATTGCGCTCTTCACTGTAGAAGATAATGTTATCAGCTATAGTGCCTCTAAAAAGTATGTCATCCTGTAGTACAGTTCCTATTTGCTGACGGACTTGAAAGTAATCAGGATGAGAATGAGTTATACCAAAAGTCCTTATCTCACCTCTATCTGGTTTATGAATCCCCATGATCAGTTTAACCAGTGTAGATTTTCCGCAGCCTGATTTTCCCGTTATGGCTACCACTTCACCTGGATAGAGAGCGAGAGATAAATTAGAAATAATTTGATTGTTACTACCTCTGTGACTATAAAAAATGCCATCCAGTGACAATAGTGATGATTCTTTTACCTGCTCAAATATTCTTGAAGTAACAATATTCTCATGGTTGTTTTCTTCCTGCTCGGTTTGGAGATGCCCCTCCGCAGGGTTCATAACAATGTCTGCAAGCCGTTCGTTATAAATACTCAGCATTCGCCATGAAAAGAACTTATCAGTCAGATTACTGATACTGGATGAAAAGCTTCCTTGGAAGGACAGATAAGCTATCAACATACCAACAGTAAATTTTCCATCAAGTACTTCTCCCGCCCCTTTCCAAAGAACAACTGATGTTACTAAACTCGTCGTCAGAGTATGTGCTATGTCATAGTACATTTCCTGTCTACTTTGTTTTAGTTGTGTATTACGGCGAGTGACGTTGAGATTTAGCCATGCAGCTTCGCGCTGAGCAATTACTCCATTGACCTTTAGACTCAGTATGCCACTAAGGGTTTCAAGGAAATGACTGGACTCTCGGGTGCTTGCATCCCACGTATCCTCGGCACATTGTTTCAGATGTGGATACCACAAGGCCCTTAATAAGGCATAAACAACTGATACCACTATGGCAATAAATGTCATTTCCTTACTATAAAGTATCATCATTCCTAATGATGTTATAACAACAAGCACATCTATTATGCCTTCAAGGACCTGTGTAGTCAGGGCTTGCTGTATGATATCAATTGCACTGAAGCGGGCACTAATACTTCCTTTACTTCTTGCCTCAAACCAAGTAAGGGGAAGGCGCACTAAGTGATGGAAAACTCTTGCTGTCCATTGCATATTAAAATTAACAGAGAGTGTAATACTCGCCCACTGACGTGCAAGACCCAATAGTAACTGAGTCAGGGAAATAAGCAGTAAAGCTATAATAATGATGCTTAACAGATTCTTATCAGCCGCTACTAAAACTTCATCAATTACCATTTGGTTAAGAAGGGGGGCCCCCAGTGCCAGTGCTTCCAAAGCCAGAGCAAAAACAGTTATTTTAAACATTGCCGGGATTAAGCCGGGAGTTTTTCCTACTAAATTACGGAGATGAATTTTTTTTTTTTCATGTCGTGGCAAGAATTTACTAGTGGGGATTATTTCTAGGGCAATTCCAGTAAAATGTTTCCCTGCATCAAGCAAGGAAAGTGTGCATTTTCCCTTATTGGGATCGTGAATTATAATCTTATTACCGCGAACCTTGTCGAGCACTACAAAGTGATTCATATCCCAATGAAGGATACAGGGTAATGTTAAAGACTTCAGATCTTCAGGTTCCAGTCTGACTGCCCTCGATGTGAGTTGAATATCCGAAGCGCATTGCATAAGTCTTTGAAGTGTCATGCCCTGAGTGCTGATACTGAAACGTTCGCGTAACATTTTTAAGTCAGTCTGCAAACCATGCCAACAAGCTATCATTGTAAGACAAGCTAATCCACATTCGGCTGACTCTGTTTGTCGTATAAGCGGCAGATTATTTTTCCCAGTCCATTGCAGCAAGCTCATATCATTTTCCCTTTAAGGCTCCAGAGTGGTTCGGTCAACCATTCCCATAAATAGCGAGTATCAAGATTGACATCTGCCTCAAGAGTCATGCCAGGCCTTAAAGGTTCGCTTTGCCCGTAAGCCATTATGTAAGCGTGTTCAGGCGAAACAATTACCCGATAATGACCTTCGTTTTCCTTCCAGGTAACAGGTGATATAGATAGTAACTCGGAAGAACTAAGTGTTGTCCGGCTAATTTCTCTTATAACACCATACTGAACTCCAAATTTTTGATATGGGAAGGCAGAAAACCTTAATGATACCCGTTGTCCTGGCCTTATAAATCCGGCATTTTGGCTGGTTGCATAAAGTTCAATTTGGAGGTGTGCATCATCTGGAACCAGTGTCATAACAGGCTCTGCTGCTCTTGCGGACTGACCTTGTTGTATTATCACTGCGGCTACCGTTCCTGATACAGGCGAGGTAAGTGTGAAGCTTTCCTGCCCTGAAAGTTCCACTTCTTGCTGGCTAATGTCCTGGAGTTGTCGCCTGATTTCGGATTGTCGGCTTTCACCTTGCGCAATAAGATGATTAAGTTCTTCTTCTGCCGCCTCCAGCGAAGTGTGTAGCTGAAGCAATTGCATGCGATGGTTTTCAACATTTTCCTGAGCAGCAGAAAATTCCATTTGTTTTTGTTGATAGTCGATATCTGAAACATAATGAACGGATACTAACTTTTTATAACGCTGCATAACTGAATCAGAAAGTTTCGCTTTATTTTCTGCCAGATTTAGACTTTCTTCCGCACTTTTTATCTGCGGTTGAATTGAAATGATTCGCTGTCTGAATGATATTTGTTGTTGCTGATTATCTCTATCTTCAATTAACTGCTGAGACGCCAGCATCGTATATTGAGTTTTGAGAGACATGCTGACAGCAGCCATTGTACCTGCTCCCTGACCATCGTATCGTTCACCACTTATATGGTAGAGAGCTGTCCCAGCAGAAACATGCTGGCCCTCTGATACCATCAATCCCGTAACATATCCAGGGAAGTGGGGTATGATTTTAATGAGACCAGTGGATGGCATTACGATACCCGCTAGGTGAGCTTTGCGAGTATATTGACCTAAACAAACGAAAGTGAAGATCAGAATAATTAGGATAAGCGTTGTTGCTGCACTGAAGGTTGTACCTAGAGATGCCGGGATGACTATATCACCACATGCTGTTTCATTTTGGTTATCAATCGCTTCTTTTCTGAATAAATCCATTTTATTCTTCGCTAAAAAGATTAATTGCTATTTTTTTCTTCTTTGCTGTCGGTAAACATCCATTTAATGGCTTTCCAGACAATACTCAAAGAAAAAAACACTCCGATGAAAAAGAATAGTGCTGTAACAAAAATGTGGAAATGTGCCCTTATGGGTATTAAATCACTGGGCCAAGCTACCACTCCATACATAGTATAAAGTGATAATATTGAAAATAAACAGTTTCTAATTGTCATGTTAACACTCTAAAAAGCTACTGAAAGAATCAAGGAGATTACAGCAAAAGAATTAAGGATTGTATGGGCTGCGATTGGATATATAAGAGATCTTGTGTTGATTCTTATCGTTGTAAGAATAATCGAGAATAAGAACTCAGTAATATATGCAGAGATTGCATCATATTGAGCATGCATTGTGCTGAAAACTAGAGAAGTTACCAGCATTGAAAAAATTACCCCGCCGTCAAAGGACTTGCTGAAGTAGCATACCGATCCAAATAAGCATCCTCTAAACGCAACTTCTTCCAACAAAGGTCCGATGAATATCATTATGCAAAAATAGATAATGTTTTCCTGAGTCAGCAATGTTGCCAGTGTTAAACCACTGCCAGAGGTTGGAGGACTTAAAGACTGGATAAATATAAGCGAAAGAGTAAGGGAGATGAAATTACCAAAAGAAACCCTCTTTTCATTTTTCAAAAACAAGGTCAGAAATGTTATCAATGAGATTATAAAACCAATTATAAATGATAAAAAGTATGCATTGCTCAGACCAATGTATTTTTTGGTTAAGTTAGGAGTTTGATTCAAGGTAACTATAGTAATTATAAATATTGCTATATATAAAATTGCGGTCTTTGCAGAAGGGGCAAAGACCGTTTTAGAATTTACTTGGGGTCGGGTGTTTTCTATTAATTCAATATCACTGTTCATATGGACAACTTATATAATAAGTAATTTTATTATTTAGTAGCTAACACCCGATTTTTCAACGATTACAAGTGCCTGATACAGAATCGCCGGAGCAATGTGCTGAACCTGCCGCTTGGCCGCGACCTGAACTGTTAGTATTAAGGCACTCTGTGGCTGCTCCAACCATTTTGGCTGATGCTCTTCCGATATTTGGCAGGCTGGTTAGTGCACCAAATGCTTGATTTGCACATCTAACAGTACTTGGATCACTATATATATGAGTAGGGGCATTCCGGCTTAAACTATTTTGCGGACCAGTTTTGGAATGGCTATTTGAGTTAGAGCCTTCATAACCACTGTTTGCGTTACCACCACTAACGAATGCAATTTCACTTAAGTTTAGTTCTCTAATATTAGACATAAATCCCTCTAGAATAATTTAGTAAAAACGTGCAATTTGAATATTGCATATATCAGAATCTTGGACAAAGTAAAAATATGTAAAGATTCGTGTTTTTAAGTTAGATCTCTAACGATTAGTACACTGAGAATGTTACGACTAATTGTAAAATGCAACTATTCAGATGTGCAGCAGCATCTTGATTTTAAAGATTTTTTAGGGTTTTCATGATCAATCAAGCTAAGTTATTAATCTAAAAGTAGGTAAAGTAAAGGCTTTGAAATTACAAATGTTACTAACTCATCTCATGAGATCTGCGAACATTAATTTGACTTAGTTTCATTGAATGTTTTTTCTTTTATGTTAAAAATCGAAGGTGCTGAAAAAACTTTATTCCTATCAAGTATTTTATATTATACCGCAATATACTTCTTTGATTATCAATATCTAATTTGTTTCTTCATCTCTAAAACCGCATCACGAGTAGGTATGACATTAGTCTTCCACATCTTTCGTAATGAGTTTGCTATAGAAGAAATTATTATTTTCACTCGTAGATAACATTCAGTTCTTAAAATAACCGCAAATCTATGCGCCTGAAAATAACATCAAGCAAAACTCTTTGAACTCTAATCCTGCTGTCATAAGCTAACCATTTAAGTAATCCTGCTAACTATTTCATAAGGTTACTAATGAGTTTTTTGCAAGGTGAGATAACTGTAAAAGCCATGATGAAATGCTACACAGACTATCAATAGCATTGTTTTAATTTCACGATATGCCTTTAAAGCAAAAGGTTTATTCTTCGAAAGTTGTAAGTTAACAAAGAGTATAGCTTTTTACCGCTAGGGTTATTGACGAACAAATCATTAATGTTGTTTATTGGAGTGGTATCGATACACAAACACAACTTTACAAACTTAACTGAACAAGCAAGAGGGTATCACTATGATCAAGTTCTCTACTCTGTCTCAGCGCATTTCTGCTATCACTGAAGAAAATGCTATGTATACCAAAGGTCAGGTTATCGTCCTTAGCTGATAACGTATGACAAAGGCCGCATCTCGTATGCGGCCTTACTTTTTTTGGAGCACACCATGTCACTAACGAATGTTAAACCCCTCATTAAAGAATCTCATCACATCATCCTTGCAGATGATGGAGATATTTGTATTGGAGAAATCCCAGGAGTATCTCAGGTCATCAATGACCCTCCTTCCTGGGTAAGACCAGCTCTTGCCAAAATGGATGGTAAAAGGACCGTTCCCCGGATTTTTAAAGAACTGGTCAGTGAGGGTGTCCAGATTGAAAGTGAACATCTGGAAGGACTGGTTGCGGGCCTGGCGGAAAGGAAGCTCCTTCAGGACAACTCCTTCTTCTCAAAAGTGCTGTCTGGTGAGGAAGTAGAAAGGTACAACAGGCAAATCCTTCAGTTCTCCCTGATAGATGCTGATAACCAACATCCTTTCGTGTATCAGGAACGGCTAAAGGAAAGTAAGGTAGCCATCTTCGGGTTGGGAGGATGGGGCACATGGTGTGCACTTCAACTGGCTATGTCAGGTATAGGCACCTTAAGACTCATTGATGGGGATGATGTCGAGTTGTCAAACATCAACCGGCAGGTGTTGTATCGCACAGATGATGTAGGCAAGAACAAAGTTGATGCGGCCAAAGATACGATCCTTGCCTATAACGAAAACGTGAATGTGGAGACATTCTTTGAGTCCGCTTCTCCCGACAGAACAAGACTTGAAGAACTCATTGGTGACAGCACCTTCATCATCCTTGCCTGGGCAGCACTGGGTTACTATCGTAAGGACACTGCTGAAGAAATCATCCATAGCATAGCTAAGGACAAAGCCATCCCTGTTATTGAGCTGGGTGGTGATCCTTTAGAGATCTCCGTTGGTCCCATCTACCTCAATGATGGTGTTCACAGCGGGTTCGATGAAGTTAAGAACTCTGTTAAGGATAAGTATTACGACAGCAATTCAGACATTAGAAAGTTTCAGGAAGCCCGCCTGAAGCACTCGTTCATAGATGGTGACAGGAAGGTAAATGCCTGGCAAAGTGCTCCCTCACTATCAATCATGGCTGGTATCGTTACCGATCAGGTTGTCAAAACCATAACTGGCTACGATAAACCACACCTTGTAGGTAAAAAATTCATTCTTTCATTGCAAGATTTCAGGTCTCGCGAAGAAGAGATTTTTAAATGAGCATTGATAGTATTACCTTTAACGACAAAGGTTATCTTACCAAAAACATACAATCTCAATTCGCTTCAAAAATATATGAGGTTATGGAGTCGTCACAAGATTCATCTGAGGAGTCCTGGACTTACATATACAAAAATTCCTTAGAGCAAAAAGATCTTTCATTTTTGACCCCGGCTGATGAGATTGAAAAGAGTTTCAACTCTTGTTTTGCAGATTTTTGTGATAATAAATTCAGTTTCTTCTTCAGAAGACTCTCCAATGAAGTTAAAGATAATGTTGCTTCAAGTGAAGCTTCAATAATCGCGTATAATTTTTGTAATTCCGAAGAGTTTAAAGATCTGATTGCTCGCCTAACCGGGAGGAAGATAGGAAATACCGATCTTTTCTACATTAATCGTTTTGATAAAGGCCATTTTCTCAACACCCATACGGATTCAGGGAATAATGTCGGGGTAGCCTTGAACATTACTCAAAATTGGGACCCGAACTTTGGTGGTTTAACACATATCCTTGATCAGGATAGAAAGAAGGTTGTTGATACATTGACTCCAGGTTTTGCTGAGATGTTTCTTTTTGATACATCAGAGAAACTGGTTCCTCATTTCGTATCGATGGTTACAGCTAATCAGAAAAGCAGGCGGATGTCTGTTATAGCAAGGTATGGGAAGGCTTAGATTAATGACTAAAAGTTCTTTATGGCTTACGATATTAATGGCTTTAATATGGGGCACTTCATTTCCTGTTTCAAAAATTGCGATTAATGTGATAGGCCCTTATGCATTCCGAATGGCGGGTTCTCTTGTTTCATGTGGTATTATTTTTTTGATATGCAACAAAAGTATCCGTGAAAGCCTTAAGACCCTTAACTTTGATGAATTTTTAAGAATCGCAATAATTGCGGTGCCAAATGTTTTCCTGGTTCCAACACTCAATAGCATCGCTCTTCACTTCACCTCTGTTACGAATGCGACAATCCTTGTTTACACAATGCCTTGCTTTACCTCGATTATCCTGATGGGCTTGGCAAGAAAGCTGAACTTACTCTCCCTGTTCTCACTCCTTCTTTGTTTTTCGGGGATTTTTTTGATACTCAAAGAAGTACATGTTGGATTGGGTGAGATTGTAATTCTATGTAGTGCCATTTTCTGGGCTATAGGAGCTGTAGTTTCTCAAAAGATAGTGACTGTTACTCCATTCAAGGCGAGGCTATTCTGGCAGATATTAGTTTCAACTATTCTGGTTTCCATTACTTATCCTTTCTTTCAATCAGGCCCATTATTACAACCTCTTGTCACAGCTTTCACAAATACTGAGTGTCTTCTTTGTGTTCTCTATCTCGGTATAGTAGGTAATGCACTGGTATACTTCATCTGGTTTTATCTCATCCAGAATGAGAGTGCAGAATTTGCAAGCTATGCGACTCTTCTATCACCCGTTATAACAGTAATTATCGCTTCGACATTCCTCAATGAACAACCTACAATTAAGCAGATAATTGGTTTTAGCCTGATTTTGATGAGTGCTTTAACAGTGAACCTTATCAAACCCTATCTTACTAAGAAGTTAGTGAAAAGGGTTCGCTAGGCCCTCCAGCAGTGAAGAAGTATGTTTCGTCAGGAAATCATCTTGATGAGATGGAAATCTCTGCCTGCAAGTCCGGTGGTAGTCAATCCGAGCTTTGCAGGATCACATTGGAGGATGTGCTTGTTACTGATGTCCTCTTCAATGCAGCGATACACTAAGAAATCCTAAGTATGTCGTATCGATTTCAGGCATCTAAAGTCAAAATTTAGTATTCGGAAAAGATTTCATCGGTCGTAAAAGGTATTGAACCTTAGTCGGGATGGGATGTAAAAGGTAGTTTAAAATTTCAAAAATTAATTTGGAGGTATGAAAAATGGGTTATGGAAAATATAAACCGGGTAGTTTCGAAAGCGCCAAAAGGAGAGTTGTGGTTTCTCAAACAGACGAAGGTAAATACATTCTTTGTTATGAAGGTGAAAATACTATTATTCCAGATGGTATTGTTTATAGCTCTAAAGAAGAAGCATCAGCAGAGTGTCAAAGGATTAACTTTTCTAACGGACTTAGTATATGATTGCCTAAAAGTATATTAATTTATTTTAATTTCACACCTTGCCAAATAGTATATATCAATTATATGTATATTTACTATTCGGAGGTGTTATGAATAAATATAAAAATAGTTTTGATATTAATTTCAAGGATGATTTTGATCGAAATTTGTTTTTTTATACAAAAAGTAGGCAAGACGTTCGCCATTTATTTAAGTGCGGACTGGATATCAACCATGTCGATATGTTTGGTAGGAATGCATTATGGGGGAATGGCCAATCAGATTACACTGAGTTTGCAAATGAATGTATTGATGAGCTAATTTCATTAGGAGTTGATTTAAATCGTAAGGATATATATGGTCAGTCAATATTTTCATCTTTTGTTTTTCAAAATCATATCAAGGTTTTCATGAAACACTGTGATAAGTTTGAGAATAAATTAGTTCATCTGAATAATATTTATTTTAATACCATTTCATCACTGGTTGAAAATTTAAATATTTTGAAGAGTTATGGTTTTGATTACTGCTTGCCAAAAATTATATTTTTAGAATTTGATCCGTTCAGTGTTATTGATAAAGAGCTTTCAGTTAACTTAAGGATGAGTATGTTAGGTAAAGTAAAGGCATTAATTAGTTTTGTTGAAAAAATAAAAATAGATTTTCCTAATACTTATCGATCTCATGTTTTCTTATGCGATGGTTTAAAGTGCACCGACGAAAGTAAAGCTTATACATATGATTTATTTGTCAAAAAATTAAATACACAACCTAACCTCTTTATTGTGAAATGAAAATTTTCTTTAATTAAGGGAGTGTCATCTCCCTTAAGAAATAATAAATTTATTAACTATTAATTGTCTTATCAAAAATGTGCATCCACCGCTTAAGTTGCAGTTCCGTATCACGGATGCCTTCTTGTGAGTTGAAGTCACCCTTTTGGGGAAAGAACATTATTCTCCATTCTGGATACTGAACATCGTCCATTGCGATGTAGAAGCCCGATTCTCTGAAATCATGAGTGCGGTCGAGTTCTTTGTTGATACCAGCCCGTTCTCTCGTAGTAGACAAATTGTATCGCCACTCTTTAATTGCTGAGAACGGATAGGTCTTTTGTTTGTTCTCTTCTTTGAGATGGATAAGTCCTCTTTGCTGGTCCAGCTTCATAAAAGTGGAACCAAACTCATGACTCCACATACCGTCTTGCTCGCCAAAATGGTCTCTGGTGCTGGCATTCCACTTTTTGATGCGGAATTTTTTATAAGCAAACATCAAGAGCATGATGCTTGCGAAAACCCATACGATTGCAAGCTGGACCAAACCCTGAACACCTGAGAAATAGAAAATGACAATCGGAAGTGCAATAGCAATCCACACCCGTTTCATCATAAGGAAGTTTGGCTGTTTTACTTCAGTAATTGTTGTCATAGATTCTTCCAAGGTTAGTTTTACTGAATCGAAGGCGCACGTATGCATCAGCTTATTCTGCCGATAAATCAGTGTGCTAGGTGGTTTCGTTTGAAGTTACATTACGGCTAGGAAACAGGATCTAGCAAATCATTTATACCGATCGATCGCTTTCTTTTGATAGCCATTGGCTATCATGAATAGATAATTGATCAGTAATAACGATCGATCGTTTTTATCTATCAATCTGATTTGAAATGAAAATATTTGTTGTGTTTGGCTTAGGGAATGATTTTAACTATCTGAAAACTAGCCGTTTAAAGAGGTTTAAATTGCGGTTTTCTTGCCGAGTCTTGAGAATTTACCTCAGATATCTTTGGTGCTTCAGAGTTGCCGGTTCGTATTGCTGTATAGATGAAATTACTTTTGAGAGGATTGAGTATCGTTGAACTAACAGCTTTTAAACTGGCAACAAGCTCGTCGAGGTAGGGTATCCATTGCAACCAGCGAGATCGGATATGTTCTTTGAAATTTGCCGTAAGGGGTGTTGGTGTAGCTGTGGGAGGAACTTCAATTGGATTCGAAACGTTTTCATTGTCGGCAATCGATTCAGTAGCAACAGCCTCTATTGGTTGAGTGACGGTGATTCGTTTACTCATGTTTGACCAACTGTATGCCTTACCGAGCTGTGATGCCTTAAAAGCGACTCCCTGATGCTCAAATGAAAAACCGTTCATCTTGCCAGTTGATGCGATGTTTGCTGTCGCTGATATGTTTTGCTTTTGTAACTCATTTATGAAGTCTTCGATTGTGATGGTATTGAAGAAGATCAGAATCGCATCTATAGCTTCCTGTATCACTTTTCTAGAAGGTTTCTCTCCGGTCCTGTCCTGCATCATCTTTTCGTTACGAGTGAGCTTCTTTTGCTTCCTGGGCTGTTTAGCAGGAAAGGGACCTTTAGTTCGTGTGAGCTGATGATCCCCTTCAAGGTCTTGAATGATTCTGGTGCTAACGAGATTCTCGTTCTTACCCAAGTAAAGTTGGCCATCTACTAAAACGTTTATACGGGAAGCAATGATGTGTATGTGCTGACCAGCTTCATCATTGTGTAGGACATAACAACGAAGGTGAGTGTCACAGAAGCCCATTCTCTTCATGTAGTCGTCAGCGATGTTCTTCCATTGTTGATTTGTGAGTGATTCACCGACTGGGAGACGAAGAGAGTTATGCCAAACTGGTTTAGTAACATCCTTTCTTAGCTTCTGAGTGTTTGCGAACTCAGCGGTCAGCTCGTCTACAGTGATGCCCACAAGATTGCCACCAATCACTACTGGTGTAGTCTTGTTATGAGGAGCAGGGGCAAGCGCATACGAGATGACTCCTCGAAAGTTCTTACCCCTTTTTATTTTATTCATACCCTTCATCAGCGATGATCACTTTTCAAGAGTCAGCAAAGCATCTCTTACATGCAACAGCTTCACTTTTAAAGCACTTACTTCCTGAGATAGTGGCTGAGCATCTTCGCCTCTGCGAAGCAGGAACGACGTAAGATCATTCAGTTTCTGTAGAGAACCAGTAAGCTCCTGCCAGGCTTCTTTGTTGATTTCGGGAACAGAAGGGGGAAGTTGCTTGAGAGCTGAAGATCTCAGCCAACAGCTTTTGCTGAGCTGGCCTCTGGACTGGTTTACTTTGCTCAGCTCAACCTCATTTAATCTGACAGTCACTGAGTGTTTGCGAAGACGATTAGGGGGTGATTTTTTAACGGCAGGGTCATTGGTAAATGTAGAAGGGAACTCATCGTCAAAAATAATATTGTGTTCTTTCATATCAACTCCTTTTGATATTATTTCATTAATAGCATATCCATATGCTAACTATAATAAATACCACAAACGTCAATAGCGTCAATGGGTTGGGTTTGGTGTTTTTTTGCTTTGATCTTTCTTTTTCAACCGAAGGGCGGAAAAAGCAAGGCAACTCAAAGATGCGGAGCATCTATGAGTTAGCCCTTGCTTAAATTTTATTTACATTTAGTTTGACAGGTTTGAAATAAAGAGTTATTAAAGTTTTAACATTTAAATACAATTAGGAGGCCGCAATGAAACGTTTGATTTTATTTTTAATCACAGTGTTTTTCGTGAATATATTCGTTTTTTTCTATCCAGCAATGATAGGGTTTGCATTTTTTATAGATTTCATGACCATTATGATAGTCTTTGTCGGAGTACTTTTCTTCCCAAAGACATGGTATAAGCTTCTATGATTTTTTATTTAAGTATAAATAAATGGAAGCAAGTACTACAAAGCTAATTATGTATTTATTATGCTCTCCATTTTCATAAGTTAATTCTTTGCTTTCATTTTTTTGATTTTGATCTTTCGAATCATATATAATTGAGCTTTCCTTTACACGCTCTTGGAAAATTTCAATTAAAGATATTAAGAATTTAGCAAAAACAAATATCATCAATATTACTTTGAACGCTAATAAAAGTTCTATGGCTAAATATTTATTTATATAATCAATAAGTGCCGGAGCGCCATCGCTGAATAGTCTAAAAGCCACAATCGCTGCTGAAAATGCAAGTGTTGCATCTACTAATGCCTTTATAGATTTCCCTCTAATTGAATACCATTTGGCCATACCTAAGCTACTAAGAATTATAGGTATGCTTAAAATCAACGTTACAATTAAATCATTCTTAGATGGAATTGAAAATTTATTTTCATATGCAAAGTTATGAACGATGTAATATGAAAGCCATATTACAAAAAATAAAATTGCTACAAATATAATAATATCGAGCAAAATATACGATTTCTTGGAAAAGATCATTTTTGTCCCTTTTGTCGATTGTTTTGATTTCTTTGCACCTTAAAAAGCTAGTAATGCTAAGCAAATCTCAACCACATTTTACCGTTGCAATCATAATAAATCTTGCTATTTATGTAAAATTAATTTACATATGGAAATTAATTTATTTTCATGTAAATCAGAATATTCTGCAAGGTCTAAATAATTAATCAATTGAAATCAATGGTTTGCTTTGTTTCCTGATGACATCACACTAATTCCTCGTAATCATTACGGTTTATATTATGACTAAAAATATTAACAAAATTGCATTTTCTGAATGGGCGCTACGAAACAGCCTTTACTGGATGAGCAATGTATCTCGTTGGAAACTTGATGAAAACGATGAGCATTGGCTAATCTCGTTCGAAGTTTGGAACGACGAGGTTGAGTTCGAGTTCGAACGACTGCTGAATGATTACAAGCTCAGGGAGAAGCTTCAGGCACACACCGTCCAGGTCAGGACTTCTATCATTGACAATGTTCTGAGGAGCATCGATTCGAGATTTGCCGAATGAATACGATGCCATTCAACTTTGACCGCCTTAGCAATGGCAAAGTCTTCATCAGCAACCTTGCTGGCTTTCACAGCTTCGTCGATGACGAAGAGCTACATCTTCTTGCCGATAACAAATTCCCTCCAGAACAAACAACCTCCCGGCTACTTGAAAGCAGATTGTTCATTTCAGACGATGCTACTCAGGCAGTTTCAAAAGCCTCACTAAGTTCTGCCTTTGCCAAACGACTGATGAACGAACTGGCCGTCAGACCAATCTTCATGATTGTGCCGACTCTCAGGTGCGATCACTCATGCAAGTATTGCCAGGTCAGCAGAGCATCGGTCACCGCTGATGGCTATGATCTGAACCCTGAACTGATACCGCAAATCGTCAGCACCATTGAGAAACTGGGCACTCCACCTTACAAAATTGAAGTGCAGGGCGGAGAACCGCTTCTCAGGTTCGATCTCGTCCAGTCAATTTATGAGGAGTGTGTGAGTTTGTTAGGTAGTGATGCTTTCGAAATGGTTATTGCCACGAGTCTCTCAATACTCGATGAAAGCATCCTCTCTTGGGTTGAAGACCGGAATATTACCTTTTCTGTGTCTCTTGATGGTAATGAAGCCGTCCATAATAAAAACCGTATCCTCACCGACTCTCAGGCTCACAACAAAGCCGTCACGGGCATTAGAAAAATTACAGAAGAGCTGGGAGCAAACCGGGTAGCTACGGTAACCACAGTTACTAAGGAGCTGACAAAAGAGCCAGCTTCCATAGTGGATGCTCATCTGTCTCTTGGCCTAACCGACATGTTTATAAGGCCGGTAAGTCCTTATGGGTTTGCTCAGAAGCAGAGCTTCACTTTTTCAATGCCTGAATATTTTGAGTTTTATAAGAAGTTAATGCAGGAAGTGTTGCTTCAGAATCAGAAAGGCATACCTGTCGTTGAGCACTCAGCCTCTATCCACCTAAAGCGGATTTTTAATCCGGGTTTCAGTGGTTATGCAGATCTGAAATCACCAAGTGGAGTCGTGCTGAACTGCATCCTGTTTAACTATGACGGCAAGATCTACGGTAGCGACGAAAGCCGTATGCTCCAGAAAGTAAATCCCGAAGCAAATTTCAGTGCCGGAGAGTTTGCTTCACTCTCATTCAGTAGCAACGAATACTACCGTTTCGCTCTCTCATCATCATTCAACTTTGCCATGCCAGGTTGTGACACCTGTGCATATCAGCCTTTCTGTGGATCAGATCCGTGTCAGAACATCAGTGTTCATGGCGAACCTGTTGGTGACAAGAGTCGGTCAACCTTCTGCCAGTATCACAAAGGGATGTTCCGCTTCCTCCTGAATGAAATCTCTCAGGATGGACCAATGGCTGAGATGCTCAAAAGGTGGGCTTATGTCTGAGGTGCTGAGAAACGATATTTTCCGGTTTTCATCAGACTTACCAGTTCAGCAAGGCTTCTATTGCCTGTGTAAAACCAAGCCCGAGAATCCTCAATTCTATCTGCCAAATTTGCTTGTCACTGCGACACAACTCGATTCCAGACTGCCTGCATATTTTGCAGACTCGATTGTGAGCCAGGAACTTTTCGATTCCATTGAAGATGGTGACATTGGGATCGTCAACAACGGCAATATGCTCCGGGTGATACTGTCCCGTAGAGCAAACCACAACACAGTCCTTGTCACTGAAAGGTGCAACAACAGTTGCCTGTTTTGTTCTCAGCCTCCTAAAGCTGGAAACGATGACTGGCTTCTTAATCAGTCAGCTCTGGCTATAGCTTCCTTCTCTCTGAATGGAGTAGTGGGAGTGAGCGGGGGAGAGCCTTTGCTCTATGGCGAAGACTTCCTGCATTTTCTGGACTTCATAATCGAAAACTCTCCTGACACAGCACTGCATGTTCTAACCAACGGACGGAAGTTTGCGGATGTCAGCTTTACCCAGCAGATGAAAGAAAGAAGCGATAAGATCAAAATCACGTTTGGGATACCGCTTTATTCTTCAAGAGCATCAGTGCACGACTACCTGGTCGGAAGCGAGGGAGCATTTGATGAAACAGTCAGGGGAGTGATCAATGCCGGTAACTCAGGGATCAACATAGAACTGAGAGTGGTCCCTACTCAGGCGAACTACACAGAGCTTGATGACATTGTAGAGTTTTCTGGCCGTGTGTTCTCGAACATTAACCAAATCTCCCTGATGGGACTGGAGTCGATTGGATGGGCCCGTAAGAACTGGTCATCAATCTTCGTAGAGCACGACAACTACAGCGAACATATCCTTTCGGCTGTAGACACTGCACACAGGTCAGGTTTCCCTCTTACCATCTTCAATTATCCACTATGCCACCTTCCTGAAAGGGCATGGAATTTTGCAACTCAGTCGATCTCTGACTGGAAAAATTACTATCCCAAAGAATGTGATGAATGCACTCAGAAGTCTTCCTGTGCTGGTTATTTCAGTTCATCAAAAGGCCGTTTTCATCAACCTCCGAGACCAATAATATGAAAAAGTTTAATTTCGCGGCTCTGCTTCCTGGTTTTTTGGCTCTCAATAACTCTGTTTGGGCAAGTGATTCATCTACTGGTGCCAGTGACTTGCCTGGTATGACCCTGAACGAACATGATTTGGTGATAGCACCGCTCAACACCGAAGTGCCGTTCTACATTGCAGGACACAGAAGTCACAGTTCTCACCGTAGCCACAGCTCACATCGTTCCTCATCAGGCGGTGGCTATTATGGTGGAAGCACTCCTTACTATCCCAAGACATACAGCTCCCCTAGCACCTCAGACCCATCCAGTTCAGGAACTCGTTCGTCGTCATCCTCCTCTGTCCGTTCACTTCGTTCTAATGACACAGATAGCTCAACCACAACAAATTCAGCAGGAACTACAGGTGCCAACCGAGCAAGTAGTGGGCTGACTTCGGATACAGAAAAACGTAAGCGGTTGATCATGAGAGTGCAGTTCGCCTTACTCGATAAAGGTTTTTACAACGGCAATATTGATGGGAGCATGGGGCCTGCTACAAGGGCAGCAATCAAAAATTATAGAATTGCAAATGGCTTGCCTACTCCAGTAAGAGAAACATTGGATACACAATTACTAAATTCTTTGAGTATATTAGCCCGATAGAAAATTCTTTATAAATTTTCGAGTTTGAAATCAAACCACTAAATTAATAATACAAAAGGACAAATGATGTCAGTGAGTTATAATATATACAGGATGTCATATAAATTATTGGATCAGTTAACTGAAAAGATTACTAAAGAAGGTCTTGTTGAGCAGAAAACTATTTTGCATAAAAGCTATAAACTTAAATTTTATTATTCTGATAAATTAACTGGAAATGATGTTTGGTGGTGGAAGGTTTTTGGTGATTTCTTTAATGATGGAGTCGATGAACCCCGCAATATATTTTACTTTGGGTTGCTAATAGGCTTCAAAGAAAATGATCCTGAGAATTGTTATCTAATTAGTCTTGGTAAGTCTCATTTTTATCTTAGCAAATTTATAGAAGCAGACTTTGGATTGAATGTGGCGATGCGAATAGCTAATGATGAGAACATCTTGCTGAAGAAAAGTAGATTCTTTTGTGGAGGTAAGAGTCAAGAAGCATCATCATATTCAAAGTTTGTGCAAGGCTCATATTTTGCTGGTGAATCAATTGAACATCTTAAAACCAAAGCTAAAGAGACTGCTAAATGGGGGAGCAATAACATAACATTCTCAGACTCTATCCAACTAAGTTTAGATGGGGAACCAACTGAATTGGTTGATGTATTCGACGATATAGATTCGTCATTGTCCACAAAGGAAATAATTGAATTTCCTAAATCAGAAAAGATAACTGACGAGATAAAAATAGAAGAGCTTGATGAGTATCTTCTAGATTCACTTCTCACAGGCAATGCAAATGTAATCATAGATGAAATTCAGTCTTTTGGTGCTTCAATTATAATAAATAATGCTTTAACACATTTTAAGTTGCATACTAAAAATAAGGGAAGTAGTAAATATGAAGTAACAGGAGATAAAGTAAGTGATATAAAAGTGGCAGATATTAAAGATTTTATTGATAAAAACGACATCAAAGATATTAATAAAGTTTATGTTAAAATAACCAATGATGCTAACAATGGTCATACTGCATCATTAAAAGAAATCCTTAGCATTACTTATACTCAAGGAAGTGAGCATTACTTCCTCAAAAGAGGGATTTGGAATAAATTTAATACTGCTTTTATGAAATACCTTTCAAATTCATTAAAAAGCATAGTTTTTGAAATAAAAAATGATCTTGATGAAGTTGCATTTACCAATTGGAAATCTATTAAAGCAAAGCAAATAGCTCAGGGTATTTCTAAAGATAAGTTGGAGTACAGGGAGTTCTGGTTTAATGAGAAAATGGCCAACGAGGAGGGTTATATGCTATTAGATAGGCAACTTACAAAAATAACTTCAATAAGTGAGGTGGGGAAAGATTACAACGTTGAGGTGGCAGATCTCTATAAAAACGGGGAGTTAATTGCTGTAAAAATATCAGACAAACCTCATGATCTTATTTATAACATTCAACAATCTATAACAACCATCCAAACAATACAGAGAGGAACAATGGAATTTAAAAGCTCAATTACAGATGTTGTGTTATGGATTTCAACTACAAAAAGAGTTAAAAAATTAATTGATATTAATTCTATTCAGTTTTTACTAGCTATACAAACATGGAAAGAGATTGTTGAAGGTTTTAATTTAAAACCAAAGATATATTATTCCCATCACAAAAAACCTAAAAAACAAACAACAAAAAGTAATAAAAAGTAGATATGAACATCGTTTGTTGGACTATAAGAGAAGGAGCATTATGAGTGTTATATAAGGATTATATTTAATGTGTTGATTTTAGACTATGGTGTTATTCTAAAGTAACACCAATAAGTTATTTTTTGTTTTTACTTTCACGCAAAGGAGTTTTAGGCGCCAAATTAACACCTTTAATTTTAAAAAAACATAAATTATTATGGCATAAATTCTAACATATTTTATCAATGTCAGATATCTTGGTCAGTTCACTAAGGTAATCTTGTTTATTCCTAAGAAGCCAATGGAAAACCTTAGGGTTTTCGAGTATTTTTTTTATGTGAGAGATAACTATCGTTAGTTTCAGACTATTGGAACCGTAGTTTTCTTTTATCTTTTGCGTATCGAAATGGACCTGAGCCATCTCTTTTTCAAGCCTTTCAATTGCTTTTCTATTACCGGATCTCTCATCAATGTTAGGTTTACCTTTGTCGTTTAAAAGCTCAGGTGATGAACTGTGATAAAGCGATTGAGCAAAAATCTTTGAATAATTATCAAATTTTATCATTAGGTTTGCACATTCAATTTGCCTA
>Ga0157369_10003118_pt1 | contig 19808 bp, 20 predicted proteins | sample C25metaG_FD_113461 | JGI IMG/M metagenome (GOLD analysis project Ga0157369, IMG submission 113461) | Corn rhizosphere microbial communities from Kellogg Biological Station, Michigan, USA - C2-5 metaG | ecosystem: Host-associated > Plants > Roots > Rhizosphere > Soil | place: USA: Michigan...
GCCCTCGCGCAAACCGCCGCGCCGCAAGGCTCCCACTCTCTCGCTTCGTTTCGCGCCGTCTCCATGACTGCGCGAAAGAGGCGTGATTCTAGGCGCGTTCTTCATGCGCCGCAAGCGGTATTTGCGGCGTCACGAAACCAACCTCAAACGTCCATCGCATAGACCATTTCGCGCGACTCGATATAGACAACCAACGCCAACCCTTCGTGCCGAAAGCGCCGCTCGGCCGACTGCGTGGCGGAAGCGTCTAGAATGGAGGGTTCATTGAATCCAACTACGTACGTCAGCCCCCCTATGCGCTCGCGAATCGCCAAACGCCTTCCTCCCGACGCCGACAAGCTCGTCGGTCTTTCCCTTGCATTGTTTGCATCGGGTAGCCGCATCGAAGATCGCTTCTGGGAAACCAAGCTCGACACGCTGCTCGCGAAGATCGTGCGCAACGGCAACCAAACGACGCTCGACGCGGCGCTAGACCATCTGCAGCAAAATCACCCCGACGCCTACGGCGCGCTCGCCGATATGGCCGAAACGCATAGCGAGTCGTTCATCGTCGAACACGAAGGCACAGCTTATGAAGCGCTGCTGATCGCCGCGCCGGTGCTGGCGTGGACGCGCTACATGATCCCCTCGGGCCCGCTGAAGGGCGACGCCGTCGACGCGCTGCGCGCCCATTTGCATGCGCACGTTCTGGCCGGCGATACACGCGTCGCACTTGCGCCGTTTCTCTTCAGCATCGATCAATTGCCGCGCCATCACGTCGAAACCTATCGCCTCGCGCAGCAACTGATTCAAGCGGCTATTACGGGTGCGCCGGCGAAGATGAATTTCGGCGAGCTGCCCGAAACGTCGCCAATTCTCGCCGATCCGCGCTTTCTGCTCGCCGTCGTCGCGGCGCCGGTGGGCGCCGCCCTCTTTCGGTGGCAAGAGGAAGAAAACGGCGCGCGGATCGAACGCGGGCAATGCCTCGAACAATGGGCGACGCAAGGCGGCGCCAATCTCGCGCAAGTATTGCCCGGCTGCGAATTCGAGTGCCTGCTGCCCGACGCCTATTACTCCGCGTGCCGAGACGCCGACGAACGCGTTCGCCCTCATACCGTACGCACGGCCATCCGCTACTTGTTCGACACCATCGGCGCGAGCTCGCAAGATTTGCGCGCGGTCGTCGCCGGCTTCGGCGAGCGGCGCATCGACGAATACCGCGTCGGCTTCACTCGACGCGGCAGCAACGATGTGATCTACGGCGTCGTTTGGCCGCTCTACGGCCGCGAAAACGGCGAACTCGCGATCGACGAAGATGCCGAAGAAACGGGCGGCCCGCTCGAAGAAATCATCGCGCTGCTCAAAGAGGCGGGCGTCACCGATATTCGCCGCCACGCCGGCCGCTTCGAGCCGGAATACTGCGATGACTGCGGCGTTCCTCTGTACGCCGATCCGCTCGGCGAAATCGTCCACGCCGAAATGCCCGAAGACGCCGAACCGGCTCAACCGCACTTCCACTAACCCCGCTTGCGCCATGCCGCCGCCCCGCGCGGCGGCATGCGCGTCCTATGCCATCCGGCTAGCCGCTTCCCTGTAAGGAATTTGTCATGATTGTGCCGCGGCGCATCGTGGCAGCCGGCGCGTCTTTCGGCAATCCTGGCCACGGCGCTCTCCGTACCGACTACAGGAGGCAAAACAATATGCGGTTCGCAGTTCTCAGTTCGGAAGCTGAACGGCGCGACGGGCTCAAGGCGCTTTTGCGGCAGATCGATCGGCAAGCGCGATTTTGCGAAGCGCGCGATTGGGCGCAAGCCGCCCGTGCGATGCGGCGCCTGCTGCCCGGCCTGCTCGTCGTCGATTGGCAAGACTCCATGCGTGCCTCTTCCGCACGGGCTGTGCAGGCCGAGTACCCGTACCTGCGCATTGCCGCGTTCGTCGACGACATCACCCCCGCCCGCGTGCGCGCCCTCGTCGACGCCGGCGTCCACGGCGTCATTCCACGCACCACCAACCCCCTCTTGATCGTGCGTCTGCTCGAGCTCGTGCTCGCAGGCGGCCATTACGCGCCGTTTTCGTCCGACGGTGCGCCAAGCGCCGTGCAGGCGGTCCCCGCGCTCGTGCCGCCGCGCGACCTGACCGCCGAGCCACGCCGGCGCAAGCGCTTCGCACAAGCACTCTCGCCGCGGCAAGAGCAAATCATGCGCTGCGTGCATATGGGCAGCACGAATAAGATGATTGCTCGTACGCTCGGCATCAGCGAGGGCACCGTCAAGATCCATCTGGCCAGCATATTCCAGCAACTGGGCGCGCCGAATCGAGCGGCCGCCGTCGCGATTTACAACGGCTGGCTCACACCGCAGCTAGAGGTGCTGCGCGGCGAGGGGCGCGGCGCGCCCAAGCCGGTGCTGGGGAAAACCGGCCCGGTGCCGCTGCGCCGGGCGCCGTCGTTTAAATACCCCTTACCGTGCCGCGATCGTTCGCTCGATCTGCCGCTCGCCGCGGAGCCTGACGTTCCATTCGGTGGCGCCGGCCCGAGCACGGGCTGATACGGAAAGGCGTGGCGGCGCGCCCCTTGCTATTCGGAATGTGATGAGGGAGTCCGGCCTACTCGCGCTCGGCTCCCACCTTTCCCGGCCCAACGAGTAATATGGACGCCATGGGCTTTCTCTACACGCCGCTTCCGCTTTGGGTCGCCGTCGGTGGCTGGGCCGCCGCGGCGCTGTTGCTCGCGCTCGCCCTCGCGCAGCGTCCGTTCCGGCGCCTGCAGGACGGGACGCTTCAGCATGTCTGGCTAGCGATCATCGTGGCGATTTCGGTGCTGTGGGCCACCAACGCATGGCTCGACGATGGGCCCGTCATGCATCTGCTCGGCGCGACGCTGCTCGTCACGCTATTCGATTGGGCGCTGGCGCTAGTCGCGATGGCGGCCGTCTCGGGCGTCGCGGCGCTCGTGTTCGACGCCGCGTGGCAAGGCGTCGCGTTGACGTTTCTCATATACGGGGCCATGCCGGTCGGCGTTTCCGCCTTATTCCAGCGCCTTTGCACGGCATGGCTGCCGCGCAATCTGTTCGTTTTCATCTGCGCTCAAGGATTCGTATCGCCCGCTATCGCGGTGACGGTCGCCGGGGTCGCGGCCGCCGCCACGCACATCGCGCTCGCGCACGGATCACCCGCCGTCGTCCCGATCGGCTACGCCTTCAGCGTCTTTCTGCTAGCCACGGGCGAGGCGTGGTTCACGGGGATGTCCACGGCGCTGATCGCCGTCTATAAGCCCACCTGGGTGACGACGAACGACGTGCGCCGCTATCGGCTCGGCGGCCCACGCACCTAGTACGCCGCCTCCCGTCGAAGTTCGAGTAAATATTCGGACGCGCGCCGAGCGGGGCAAGTGCGCGCTCGAACGCCCGCGCGCCGGGGGCTTGACCGCCGCGCCGCAGCCTTCCGAGCACACGCGATTGTCAAAATAAATTCATCTCGACATTGAACTCCGCCTCCGAGTGGGGCATCTTACGTGGCTGTGTCTTAATCGTGCTCACCGGATGGACAGCTACAAGATTTCACGCCGCGCGCGACAACTCGCAGCCCGGCTCACCACCTCGGCGGCGTTGCTGTTGCCTTTGTTCGCCGTCACGCCGGCTCGCGCCGATCTCATCGATCAGCGCAACGAAATGATCGCCCACTTCGTGAACGACATGCATGCCGATCCGCTCATCGCCGACTGCGCGGCTCACGGCAATTTCGTCGCGAGCACATCGACCGCCATCGATCACGTGGATTTCCCGCCCGCGGCCTTTGACGCCGCCCATGCCGCGATTACGCCGTGGAATCAGCCGTTCGACGAAGGCAAACAGCGCGTGACGGTCGATAACGTCGTGACCGTGGAGGGGCAAGGCATCCCGCACGATCCGGCGCACGAGCCCTATCCGCTGAAGTTTCGTTGCGGCTACGTCGGCGCGCAGATGCTCGCGTTCAGTTGGAACGACCCGGTGCCGGCGTTAAAACCGCATCACGAGCGGTCGACGAAGAAAAAGGGCAAAGGCCGTCACACCAGTAAGAGCGCCGTCAAGCATTCGTCGAAAAAAGGCAGTTCGTCCGGAAAGCAATGATCGAACGGCGCCTCGAATCTCGATCGACGGCGAATCGAAGGGCGGTTTTCGAGGCGGTATGCGGCGCGCTCGAGCATCCGAGCGCGTGCCGCCATTCGCACTCCCCTACTCGTCAAGCAAACGTCTCGAGCTGACGCAGCACGGCGCTCAGCATCGCCGCACCGAGCGCAGCGCTGCGCTCGCCGTTCCAACCAACGCGCTCGTCGGGCAAGTTCGCGTTGTCCTTAAACGGCATTTCGAGCGTCAGCGACAAACACCCGAACGTATGGCCGATGTACTTCGAGGCGAGCTTGAGCGCATCCTCCTGGTACTTGGTCGCCTCGTATCCGTAGACATCTTGGAAGTCGGGGCTCGCTTGCTTGAACGTTTCAATGAACGCACGCTGCTCGCGCAGTTGCCGCTCGCTGAAGTTCGGCAACATTTCGCTGCCCGCGACGAAGACGTAAGGCAGCGCCTCATCCCCATGAACGTCGAAAAACATATCGCAGCCGATCGCGTGAATCGCCTGGCGCACGCATAGCACTTCGGGGCTGCGCTCTGCATCGGGTTGCAGCCACTCGCGATTGAGGTTGGCGCCCGCCGCGTTCGTGCGCAAGTTGCCACGCACGCTGCCGTCGGGGTTCATGTTCGGCACGATGTGGAACACGGCATGCTCGAACAGCTTGCGTGCGACCGGATCGCCCGCCCAGTCGCCCCAGCCAGCCAAACGCTTGACGAGCCCTTCGACGAACCATTCGGCCATGGTTTCGCCCGGGTGCTGGCGCGCGATGATCCACACGTTTTTCTTCGCCCTCGCCTCGTTCGCATCGGGGGCGCCGAGCACGAGCATCGACATCGGCCGGCCTTCCACCGTTCGGCCGAGCTCGACGACGTTCGCATGCGGCATTTGCTGCACGGCGCCGAGAAATTGGGCGTGCCGCTCTTCGCTATAGGGCTCGAAGTACGCGTAGTAAATCGAATCGAATTCGGGCGTGTGATCGATCGTCAATGTCTGCCCGTCGTACGACGTCGGCACGCGAAACCAATTCACGCCGTCGTAGCTCGCCGTCGCACGATAGTCGCGCCAGCCCTGGGCGAACGCACATTGCGCCGCGTTCTCGAACGTCATCACGCACCGCTCGCCACGCGCGCCCGACAAGCGGAAGAAGAACCATTGGGCGAAATCGGCGTGACTGTCGGGACGCACGCGCAAACGGATATCGCCGGCTTCCTCACACGATAGGACGTCGATCGCGCCCGCGTCGAAGTTGCTGGTAATCGAAAGGCTCATGACATTCCTCTAAGGATGGGCGCGGCTCAATCGCCGACGCGGCGGCGGAACACGAAGGTCGAATCGTTCGAAGCCGCGGGTTCGAACGCGTAGCCTTCGGCGGCGAAGTCTTTGAGCTTGTCGGGCGAATCGATCCGTTGCTCGACGGCGAATCGCGCCATCAAACCGCGGGCCCGCTTGGCATGGAAGCTGATGATTTTGTAGCGGCCGCCCTTCCAATCCTCGAATACGGGCGTCACGACCGGCGCCTCCAGACATTTAGGGCGGACCGATTTGAAATATTCAGTCGATGCGCAATTGACGATCACGCGCGAGGCGCTTTTGCGCCGGCGCAACTGCGCGTTGAGCGCTTCGGTAATCCGATCGCCCCAGAACGCGTAGAGATCCTTGCCGCGCGGGTTCGGCAGACGCGTACCCATCTCTAGCCGGTACGGTTGCAGCAAATCGAGCGGACGCAGCACGCCGTAAAGCCCCGAGAGGACCCGCACATGCTGCTGCGCGTAGTCGAGATCGGCAGCCGAGAGCGTCTTGGCGTCGAAGCCTTCATAGACATCGCCGTTGAACGCGAGCACCGCCTGTTTGGCGTTGCGCGAGGTGAAGGTCGGCGACCAATCGGCATAGCGCTGAAAGTTCAGATGCGCGAGCGCATCCGAAATATCCATCAACGAGGCGATGCGTTGCGGCGAGTAGCCGCGCAATGTTTCGATGAGCTGAGCGGCATCGTCGACGAAATCGGGGATCGTGTGTTTCGAGACGTGGGGAGGCGTCTCGTAGTCGAGCGACTTGGCGGGAGACAAAACAATTATCATGGAGGCTCGCCGGCACGCCGTGCCGCGCGGTGGAAACGAAAAGCCAGATTGTAGCGAATGCCCTATACCGATGCCGAAGGCCTGAACGCCGCGCCGCGCGTGGTGCTCGATTCGAACGTGTGGATCGACATCCTCGTGTTCGACGATGACGCGACCCGCCCGATCCACGCCGCGCTCGAACGCGGCGAGCTGCATGCCGTAATCGATTCGCGCTGCTTGGCCGAACTCGCGCACGTGCTCGACTATCCGCAGTTCGTCGCGCGCGCCGTCGACAAGGCGGCCCTACTCGCGGCCGTGGCGCGGCTCGCCACGCTCGAGGCCCGGCCGGAAGCCTCGGATGGCGCCCCTCAGCTGCCCAAGTGCCGCGACCGCGACGACCAAAAGTTCTTGGAACTCGCGTATGCCGCGAAGGCCGAATGGCTCGTTTCCAAGGATCGCGCGCTGCTCAAGCTGAACAAGCGCACGACGCGCGATTTCGGATTTCGCATCGCCGAGCCGGCGCCGTTCGCCGCGGCTTGCTGTCCTGCCGGGCTGCCCGTCGCCACCGCCCCCGCCACCGCCACTGTCTGACTGAACCAATCGCACGATGAATGCACCGAACGAACCGACGAATCTCCCGTCTTTCGCGCTCGCTTCGCGTCTGCCGAACGTCGGCACGACGATTTTCACGGTCATGAGCGCGCTCGCCGCCGAGCGCGGCGCGGTCAATCTCGGCCAGGGTTTTCCTGATTTCGACTGCGATAGCCGCATCGTCGAAGCCGTCTCGCGCGCCATGCGCGAGGGCCACAATCAGTATCCGCCGATGGCCGGTGTGGCCCCGCTGCGCGAGGCGATCGCGCGCAAGATCGAAGCGATCCATGGCCGCGCCTACGATCCGCAAACGGAAATCACGGTGACGGCCGGCGCTACTCAAGCACTATTGACCACGATCCTCGCCACGGTCCACCCGGGCGATGAGGTGGTCGTACTCGAGCCGACGTACGACAGCTACGTGCCGTCGATCGAACTGGCGGGCGGCAAGCCCGTGTTCGTGACGCTGGAGGCGCCCGACTACGCGATCGATTTCGACCAGCTCGCGCGCGCCATTACGCCGCGCACGCGGCTGCTCTTGATCAATACGCCGCACAATCCGACCGGTCGCGTGTGGCACGCCGACGACATGCGGCGTCTCGAAGAGATCGTCCGCGCGACGAACGTGCTGATTTTGTCCGATGAAGTTTATGAGCACATGGTGTACGACGGTGCGCCGCACGAGAGCGTCGCGCGTTATCCCGAGCTCGCCCGCCGCAGCTTCGTCGTCTCGAGCTTCGGCAAGACCTTTCATGTCACGGGCTGGAAGGTCGGTTATGTCGCCGCCCCCGCCGCGCTCATGGCGGAGTTTCGCAAGGTGCATCAGTTCAACGTCTTCACGGTGAATACGCCGATGCAAATCGGCCTGGCGAATTATCTTTCGGATCCCACTCCCTACGTGGAGTTGCCGGCGTTTTACCAGCACAAGCGCGACTTCTTCCGCGCGGGGCTAGCCGGCTCGCGTTTCAAGCTGCTGCCGTGCGAAGGGACCTACTTCCAATGCGTCGATTACTCGGCAATCAGCGATGTGCCCGAGGCGGAATTCTCGAAGTGGCTGACGACGGAAATCGGTGTGGCCGCCATCCCCGTCTCGGCGTTCTATCACGCCCCGCATGAGTCGGGCGTGGTGCGCTTTTGCTTCGCTAAACGCGAAGCGACGCTCGCGAGCGCGCTCGAGCGGCTCGCGCGCCTGTGAGCCGCGGCGATGCGCGGGCAGGCTTGTGCTCTGCGCGCGCATCGCCTCTGGATTTCGCGCTTGCTTGCGTCCGCATGCAAGCGCGTGCGCTGCGCGTCAGGCGGGTTTGCTCGCCGTCAACGCCGCCGTCGCCGCCTTGCGATCGGCCGCCACGCGCCGCGCGGCGGGCCGCTCGTCCTCGATGCGCAAGACGTAAGTTTTCCAATCGATACCGGCCTCGAGCAACATGTCGCGGCCAAGCACCGTTTTAGTGGCGATACCGATGGGCGGCAGGCTCACATACGCCGCGATATCGGCGAACGTCCATGTCTCGCCGCCAAGGTAAGGCGCGAACTTCGCGATCCGCTTGAAGCCGGCGATGTTGCGCGTCAAGATCCGCTCGACCCTCGCCTTGGTCTCGTCGCTGGCCGCGCGGCCGAGCAGCATCTGTCCATACAGCTCGCGCGCGGGCAACTCGAGATGCAGCTCGAGCACCGCGACAAGCTCCCGCACTTTCGCCGCTTCGAAGGGAGAAGCGGGCAAGATACGTTTGTCGGGATAGCAAGCCGCCAAGTATTCGACGATCACCTGCGATTCGCTAAGATCGCCCTCGCCGGTCCGAATGAAAGGAATTTTGCCGACGGGCGTATGCGCGAGCGTGGCTTCGTCGGTGATCGGCAAACCTTCCGGGATTTCCTCGAACGCGATGCCGTGTTCGAGCAAGACGAACTTAACTTTGTTGTAGTAATTCGAATATTGCACACCGTGCAGCTCGATCATGCGTCTCTCCATGTGGGGCGATTCAAGCGCGCCTGTTATGCTCCGGGGCGCTCAGGATAGAGCCTGGACGGCCATTCGGAACCCAACGATCGCAGTATTCTAAAACTAGCAGGGGAAACATCATGAGCGCTGAGCTGCTCGCATCGCGTCCGCCCGAAAGCGAATCCACCCTCGTCCTGACCTTGTCCAATCCCGGCGCGCGCAATGCGCTGCACCCGGATATGTACGCCGCCGGCATTCAAGCGCTCGAAACGGCCGAGCGCGATCCCTCGATCCGAGCCGTCGTTCTGACCGGCGCCGACGAATTCTTTTGCGCCGGCGGCAATCTGAACCGGCTACTCGAGAACCGCGCGAAGGATCCGTCGGTGCAAGCGCAAAGTATCGACCTGCTCGCCCAGTGGATTCTCGCGCTGCGCACGTCGAACAAGACCGTCATTGCCGCTGTGGCGGGCGCGGCGGCCGGCGCGGGCTTTTCGCTCGCGCTGGCGTGCGATTTGATCATCGCCGCCGACGACGCGAAGTTCGTGATGTCCTATGCACGCGTTGGCTTGACGCCCGATGGCGGCGGCTCGTGGTTCCTCGCGCAAGCGCTGCCCCGCGCGCTGGCCACGGAGATCCTGCTCGAAGGCAAACCCGTATCGGCAGAGCGGCTTCACACACTCGGCGTCGTCAACCGGCTCGTCAAAACGGCGCAGCTACGTGACGCCGCGATCGCTTGGGCCGATGAGATCGGGCGCGGTTCGCCGAATGCGCAGGCTCGCATCAAGGCGCTCGTGGCCGGTGCGCCCAGCCGGCCGCTCGCCGAGCATTTGACCGCGGAGCGCGACGACTTTGTGGCCTCGCTGCATCATGCCGATGCGCTCGAAGGCATTTCCGCCTTCCTCGAAAAACGCCCTGCCGAGTATCGTTGACGCCATTTAGGCAATGGCCGCTTGGATGCCGCCGGAGGATGGCCCGCTGGACAGGAGATGGCATGACACGGCATGCCCTCACGCACGACAGGGCCTTGCCTCGGCCGTCAGCGAGACGAACCGATCTATGCTAATTTCCGCGAGGATCGGCGCCCCCCCTCGCGGCGCCGGCAAGCCTAGGAGGAGCAGCGATGATCGACGTCTACAGCTGGGCCACGCCGAACGGCCATAAAGTCCACATCATGCTCGAGGAAACCGGCCTCGAATACCGCGTCCATCCGATCGATATCGGCGCGGGCGATCAATTCAAGCCGGAGTTTCTCGCGATCAGCCCGAACAACAAGATTCCCGCGATCGTCGATTCCGACGGCCCCGGCGGTACGCCGCTGTCGCTGTTCGAATCCGGTGCGATCCTGGTTTATCTGGCCGAAAAGACGGGCCAATTCTTGCCGATCGATCCCGCGAGCCGCTATGCGACGCTGCAATGGCTGATGTTCCAAATGGGCGGCCTGGGGCCCATGCTCGGCCAGACGCATCACTTCCGCGTCTACGCGCCACAGCAGATCGAATACGCCGTGAATCGCTATACGAACGAAGCCAAGCGCTTGTACGGCGTGATGGATACGCAACTTGGCAAGACCGAGTATTTGGCCGGCAACGACTATACGATCGCCGACATCGCGGCCTTCCCATGGACGCGTTCATGGCAAAACCAAGGCGTCGACTTGGCCGACTATCCGAACGTGAAGCGCTGGCACGAGGCGATCGCCGCGCGCCCGGCCGTGCAGCGCGGTGTCGAAGTGCTTGCGTCGGCCAGGCGCGCGCTCACGGACGATAAGGCGCGCGACATTCTGTTCGGCGCGACGCAGTACGCCAAACACTGAGGCGCCCTCGCCGCGAACGGACCGTGCGGCCCGCAGCGACGGCGTCTTCACGACCGCGCGTCGATAAACGCGTTTAACGCGCCGGCATGACGCTCGTTACCGTGATCGCTGTAACTGGTGACGATGCTCGATTCTGAAGGGCATGAAAAATTGCACCATCTCGCCGAGCGTCTCATCGATCTCCCCGAGAAGCCAGGCGCCTGCGCGGAGGGACTTTCCTTCCCGCTCTCTTCGTTGGCCTAGCTCGCGAAGTCGGCCAAAATAGTCGGCCAGCAGTTCACCTCGCTGTTCGAGCCGCCTCGATCGTTCGTAGCGCAATTCGTTGCGTCGAGCACGGGGCAACGACATCCGCGCCCTCCATCCTCGCACGCGCGGAAGCGGCGTCGCGAATTCATCTTGTAGGTCCGCTCGCATGCGGCCATACAGGTCCAGCGCCTCCCGCAGAAAGCGCTCGGCCTGGGTCATTCCCCATCGCTGGAAGGGAATGTCTCCATCGGGCAAGGGATCCCTTTGCGCACTGTCTTCGCTAGAAAGCACGAGACTATCGTGCTGGCTCTCTAAAGATCGATACGTCTCCATGGCGCGAGCGTATGCGCTCTCCAGTCGATCGATGACGTGGGGATCCGCGCCACGCTCCGCGAGCAGTTGAATGTGTTGGGGCAGGTGAGCCAACTCGCGCTGACGCAACCGCAAAAGCTCAGCCTGCCGGGCGAGCCTAGTGGTTCGCAGAAGCGCCATCTCGCGCCCCCGCTCGTTATACGTCCCACCGGCCGTCGAGACATTCGCCTCACTAGGAAAAGGAAGCAGAAATTCTTTCGCCAGCCCGATACTCACGTTTCGCAGATAACGATCGATTCGCCGCTCGAATGCCGTGGACTTGCCTGCAGCCGCTTGCGCGTAGGTCGGCGGTGCTTCCTGTTGCGGGTCCGCCTCCCTTAGCCGCCTCTGCGCCAGCTCCTGGTCGTGGGGATAGGCCGGGGCGGGCGGCCACGGCGCTCCGTCCCTGTCTCTCCTCTCGGGAAAGCTGTTGGGCCAATCGTTGACCGCCTCGTGATAACCGGGCGGCTCCGAGGGCAATGGCGCCGCCGCCAATCCCTCTTCGTAACTGATGAGCTCGCTCGCTTGCAGGCGGCGCAACGCGGCCGTCATGGTGGCCTCGTAGCCGGTGTACTGCGGCCCAGCGCTTAGCGCATCCATCTGATCGCTGGGGCTCGCGCCGCTCGCAACAGCCCCCCGCGCGCGCCCTCTCATATGCGGCCCTGACGATCGGCGTCGTGACAACCAATTGAATAACCCAGGCATGGTCTAGATTCCGGTCGTCGTGCGGCGGGAAATGACCTGAGCTTAGAGGCAAGCGCACCGCGCGTCTCGGCAGCAAGCGCAAGCAGAGCGAAAAGACGCGCAGCGTACTAGATCGTGGGATATCGCCCGCCCGCCAGCGGCCGCATGGCGAAGGCGACGCGCTTAACGGCTCACGCGTACGTCAGAAATAATGCCGCGTGAGGAACTGCGCAATGCAAGCGGGCTTGGCGCCGCCAGCGGCTTCGATCGTGACGTCCCAGGTGACTTGCAGCGCGCCATCGGACACATCGGCCACTTCGGCGACGACAAACGAGGCCCGCAAACGCGCGCCCACCGCCACCGGCGCGGCGAATCTGACCCGGTTGAGCCCGTAATTGAGGCCCATGCGTTGTTCGATCCTCACGGTTTCCATCAACAGCGAGGGAATCAAGGACAAGGTCAAGAAGCCGTGAGCGACGGCGCCGCCGAACGGGGATTCGCGGCTTGCGCGTTCTGGGTCGACGTGGATCCATTGATGATCCCCCGTCGCGTCGGCGAAGCGATCGACGCGCGCTTGATCGATCTCGATCCAGTCGCTAATGAACGGCTCGCCTTCGACCCGCGCACGCAGATCGGCTGCGTCGGCGATTGTCGTTGCGGCAGCGGCCGCGTGCCCGGGCGCGCTGCCGTTCGTCATACTTGCGAACCGCCAGCCGCTTGGGGATGCCGCAATCCGAACAGCACGTTGGACCGCACTGTGATGACCGTTTCCTCGGCTTGATTGACGCCTTCCCAGAGGGTCGTGATGATGCCGCGATCGGGGCGGCTCGCAGAGACCCGTTTGGCCAGCACGGCGTTGTACATGCGCAGCGTATCGCCCACGCGCACGGGTTTGAGCCAGCGAATTTCTTCGATACCCGGCGATCCCATCGAGGTCGAGCCTTTTAGAACGTTGCGCACTAGCATGCCCATCATGACCGAGCAGGTATGCCAGCCGCTGGCGATCAACCCGCCGAACGGCGAAGCTTGGGCGGCTGCTTCGTCGATATGGAACGGCTGTGGATCGAACCGCTCGGCGAATTCGACGATTTCTTCCGCCGTGAACGTATGCGTACCCACCTCGATACGAGAGCCGACTTCCCAATCCTCGTAGCTGAACCCCATTTTTAAGCGCTTTCCTCGGTGTGCCAGGTTCGCGCAAAACGCGCCCGGCGTTTTTCGATCCTACTGCAACGATTCTTTCGGGACGCAAGCGCTGGGCAGCGCCATGACTTCGATGCCTTCCTCGACCAAAGCACGAGCATCCTCGGCAGTGGTCACGCCGCGAATGCTACGCGCAGGCGCTTCGTTGTAATGCATGCGGCGCGCTTCCTCGGCGAAACGATCGCCTACGTTTTCGGCCTTGCCGACGGCCTCGCGCAACACGCGCAACGCCATCGCTTCGAATTCGCGGGCTCGATCGGCAGCGCCCGGCTGCGCTTGCGGTTGCCCAGCCTGACGCCCACCCTCGGTCGCACTCTGCGCATCGGGCGGCTGCGCGCTATCCTGCCGCGCCTTCGTCGCCCCCGATAGATTGAGGCGAGGAGCGGACGGCATACGGCTGACCTCGGTTGCCGCGCAGATCGGACAGGCGATCAAATGACGCGACAGCTGAGATTCGAAATCATGGTCGGAGGCGAACCAGCCTTCGAACCGATGACCGTGCGGACATTGCAGATCGAGAACCTTCATGCTCAAAACAGGTGTGCTAGGGCCTACCGGGTAGGCGGATTCCAGGCTGACATCGGCCCCCAGTGTAGCGTAAATGAGCTGAACGATCGTTCGCCCGCTTGCGATTCTACTCGCCCGGCATGGCGCCGGCATGGATCAGGCCGCGCCGGCGCCCGGCAGCGAGGGCAACGGCGGCTCGCTTCGATCGGGCTGCCATGCACCCGATAGCACCTTCTCCAGCCAAAAATGGCCGATGATCGTTTTTACGTCCGTGATCTCGCCCGTTCGAATCCATTCCCCCACTTGCGCGACGTCGGCCGTGAAGACTTCGAGGAATTCTCCGTCATCGAGCTTGCGCTCGCCCGCGGTCAGGCCCCGCGCGAGGAAGATGTCGATGAATTCGGTCGAATACGAGATGATCGGATGAATGCGCGTGAGAAACGTATAGTCGCGCGCGACGTATCCCGTTTCCTCGCGCAGTTCGCGCTCGGCGCAAGCCAGCGCGCCCTCGTTGGGATCGAGCTTGCCGGCGGGAAACTCCGTCATCACCTGACAAATCGGGTAGCGGTACTGCCGTTCGAGCAATACGCGGCCGTCGTCGAAGAGCGGGATGACCATCACCGCGCCGCCGTGAACCACATACTCGCGCGTCGTCTCTTTGCCGTCGGGCAAGCGCACGGTGTCGCGTTTGATTTTGAGGAAATGGCCGTCGTAGACCGATTGGCCGTCGATGCGCGTTTCCGCCAGCGACGCATGGTGAAGCGGATGATTCGGATCGGAAGGCTGAGCCATCTGCACGCTCCTAGGACGAAGTTTGCCTATTCACGCTGGAGGGCCCTGACAGCCGACGGCCGACGGGGCCGTCAGCGACGTTTGACGAGGTATTGAAACGTAAAGCCGGGAAACGCGAATACGACGAACAAGCAGAACGTGATCGCGTAAAACTGCCACCCTTGTTCGAAGCGGTTACCGGCGCGCGCTTCCAAGTAAAAGCCGATCAGGCCGATCGCAAAGTACAGCACGATCAATTCGGCGATGCGAATCCACGCACTCTTCCTCGCCGCGCGCAGCGGCGCCACGGCGAACAAGCGCTGATTGAAGAACGGTACGTTGGCGCCCACGAGCGCCAACAACACGATGAACCAGCCGGCGGCGGACATCCGATGCCTTGCCTTAGAGCGCGAGCGGCAGCGTGTGCGCGACCGCGTTCAAACACAACGTCATGAGCGGCCCAGGCACGATACCGAGCGCCACCACCGCGACGCCGTTGAGCACGAGCAGCCAGCGGCCCGACGCATCGCTCGCGATCGGCGACGTATCTTGCGGCGCGTCGAAGTACATCAGCTTGACGATACGCAGATAGTAGAACGCGCCGAACAGCGAGGTGATCACGGCCAGCACGGCGAGCCACGTCAGGCCGGCATTGACGGTCGCCTCAAGCACCGCGAGCTTCGCGTAGAAACCCACCGTCGGCGGAATCCCGGCCAGCGAGAACATCATCGCCATCATCACGAAGGCAAATACCGGGCTGCGCTTGTTCAAGCCCTTGAAATCGTCGAGCGTATCGGCTTCGAAATCGCGGCGAGCGAGCAACATCACGATGCCGAACGAGCCGAGCGTCGTCAGCAGATAGATGATGCTGTAGAACATCGCCGAGCTGTAAGCGCTCGCCATGCCGTCAGCCTTGCCGTCGACGACGCCCGACAGCAGGCCCAGCAGCACGAAGCCCATGTTGGAGATCGCCGAGTAAGCGAGCATGCGCTTGACGTTACGCTGCACGATACCGGTGATGTTGCCGACGATCAGCGACAACGCGGCCAGGATCGTCAGCATCTGCTGCCAATCGCCGGCGAGCGGGAGCACGCCCATCACGAGCAAACGCAAGCCCCAGGCGAACGCCGCCACCTTCGGGCCGCCGCCGACGAGCAGCGTCATGGCCGTCGGTGCGCCGTGATACACGTCCGGCACCCACATATGGAACGGCACCGCGCCCATCTTGAACGCCACGCCCGCGACGATGAAGATCACGCCGAACAGCAACACGACATTGTTGATGTGTCCCGAGGCCACAGCCTTGAGCACTTCGTTCAGATCGAGCGAACCCGTCGCGCCGTAGAGCATCGACATGCCGTAGAGCAGGAAGCCCGAAGCCAACGCGCCGAGCACGTAGTACTTCATCGCAGCTTCGTTCGATTGCGCCGCGTCGCGACGCAGCGCGATCGCCGCATAGAGCGAGAGCGACATCAACTCGAGGCCCAGATAGAGCGTCAGGAAGTTGCTGCCCGAGATCATGACGAGCTGGCCCAGCAGCGCGAACATGCCAAGCAGGAAGTAATCGCCGCGAAAGAGGTTGCGATCTTCGAGGTACTTGCGCGAATAGATCATCGTGATCGCGAAGCCGAGCGACACAACCGCCTTCATCGCACTCGCAAAGCCGTCGACGACGTACATGTGCGAGAAGAAGTAATGCGGCTGCGGATCGGCGATGAGCGCCACGAACCAGACGCCCGACACGATCGACGAGACCACGGCGATCAGGTACGTCAGGCGACGGCCCGAATCGCCGACGAACGTTTCGTTCAGCCACGCGAGGACGGCGGCCGCCATCAGCAGCCCATCGGGCGACAAGAGAGACATAGAGGCGTTTTGCATGATCTTTTGTTCCTCCGCTCGGTGTTACTGCGACACCGGCAGTTTCGACTGCGCGACGTGGGAGAGGAGGTTTTCCACGGAGGCGTGCATCACATCGGTGAACGGCTTCGGATAAACGCCCATGAATAGCGTGAAGAACGCCAGCACGCCGAGAATCAAGTACTCGCGACAGTTGATGTCCTTCAGCTCCTTCACGTGCTCGTTCGTCACGGCGCCGAAGTACACACGCTTGTACATCCACAGCGTGTAGGCCGCGCCCAGAATCAGCGTGAAGGCCGCACCGAACGCGATCCAGAAATTGAACTGCACCGCCGCAAGAATCACCATGAACTCGCCGACGAAACCCGAGGTGCCCGGGAGGCCGCAGTTGGCCATCGAGAACAGCATCACGAGCGCGGCGAATTTCGGCATGACGTTCACGACGCCGCCGTAATCGGCGATCTGACGCGAGTGCATGCGGTCGTACAGCACGCCGATGCAAAGGAACATCGCGCCCGACACAAAACCGTGCGAGATCATCTGCACGATCGCGCCTTCCACGCCGAGCTGGTTGAAGATGAAGAAGCCGAGCGTGACGAAGCCCATGTGCGCGATCGACGAATACGCGACGAGCTTCTTCATGTCCGCCTGCACCATCGCCACAAGGCCGATGTAGATCACGGCGATCAGCGACAACGTGATGATGACCGGGGCCAGCGTGTGGCTCGCATCCGGTGCGATCGGCAGCGAGAAACGCAGGAAACCGTACGCGCCGAGCTTGAGCATGATCGCGGCCAGCACGACCGAGCCACCCGTCGGCGCTTCCACGTGCGCGTCAGGCAACCACGTGTGGACCGGCCACATCGGCACCTTCACGGCGAACGCCAAGAAGAATGCGATGAATAACAACACCTGCGGCGTCATGCCGATCTGCGCGTTCTGCCATGCAGCCAGATCGAACGTGCCCGTGTTCACGTAGAGGTAAATCAGCGCAACCAGCATCAACAGCGAGCCGGCCAACGTATAGAGGAAGAACTTGAACGCGGCGTAGATCCGGTTCGGGCCGCCCCACACGCCGATGATCAAGTACATCGGGATCAGCGTCGCTTCGAAGAACACGTAGAACAACAGGCCGTCGGCCGCCGAGAACACGCCGACCATGATCCCCGAAAGAATCAGGAACGCGGCCATGTATTGCGATACGTGTTCGGTGATGACTTCCCAGCCCGCGATCACGACGATCACGGTAATCAAGGCCGTCAGCACGACGAACCACATCGAGATCCCGTCCACGCCGAGGTGGTACGTGATGTGGAAGCGCTCGATCCAGTTCGCCTGCTCGACGAACTGCAGCGCGGCGCTCGACGTATCGAAGCCGGTAATCAGCGGCAGCGTGACGAGCAAGCCGAGAATCGAGCCGATCAGCGCCAACCAGCGCGCGGGCCCGGGGTTCTTGTCGGAACCGACGGCGAGAACGAGCAGACCGAAGACGATCGGCAGCCAGATCGCGGTACTTAGAATCGGAAAAGAGTGCATTAAGTGTCCCCCGCCTTATTTGCCGCCGAGCGTTACAAACAGGGTAAGGAGCCCCAGCATGCCGATGATCATGGCGAACGCGTAGTGGTAGATGTAACCGGATTGCAGGAAGCGGATCACGCTCGCGAACCAACCGATGAAGCGTGCGCTGCCGTTGACGAGACCGTCGATGACCACGACGTCGCCTTCCTTCCACAGGCCGCGGCCGATGGCCACCGCACCGCGCGCGAAGACGACTTCGTTGATCTTATCCATGTAGTACTTGTTATCGAGCAGCGTGTAGATCGGGCCGAACGCGCGGCGGATGACCGCCGGCAGATCGGGGCGCCGCAAGTACAGGAACCACGCCGTCACGAAGCCGGCGACGGCGAGCCACAGCGGCAGCGAAGCCACCGAGTGCAGGCCCATCTGCAGCCAGCCGTGGAATTCCTTGCCCATCTCTTCGAGCGCCGGGTGGTTCTCGCCGATGAAGACGACCTTGTCGAACGCCACGCCGTGCGAGAAGAAATCGCCGTAGAGCATCGGGCCGATGGCGATCGCGCCGATGATGACCGAGGGAATTGCAAGCAGAACCAACGGCACCCAGACGACCCACGGCGTTTCGTGCGGCTCGTGCGCATGGCCGTGATCATCGTGACCATGGCCGTGGGCGTGATCGTCGTGACCGTTGCCGCCGTGCGCCGCCGATTCCGCGCCGTGACCATTGCCGAAATCCTTCGGATGACGGAAGCGCTCTTCTCCATGGAAAACCATGAAGTACATACGGAACGAGTAAAGCGCCGTGACGAACACGCTGGCGACGACCGCGAAGTACGCGAAGCCCGAACCCGGCAGATGCGACAGCCCAACGGCGTCGATGATCGAATCCTTCGAGTAGAACCCTGCGAAGAACGGGGTGCCGCACAGCGCGAGCGTACCCATCAGCGAGGTGAACCACGTGATCGGCATGTACTTGCGCAGGCCGCCCATGTTGCGCATGTCTTGATCGTGATGCATGCCGATGATGACCGAACCGGCCCCGAGGAACAGCAGCGCCTTGAAGAACGCGTGCGTCATCAGGTGGAACACCGACACGGAATACGCCGAGGCGCCCAGTGCGACCGTCATGTAGCCGAGCTGCGAGAGCGTCGAATAAGCGACGACGCGCTTGATGTCGTTTTGCACCACCCCGAGCAAGCCCATGAACAGCGTCGTAATCGCGCCGATCACCATGATGAACGAGAGCGCCGTATCCGACAGTTCGAACAGCGGCGACATGCGCGTGACCATGAAGATACCGGCCGTCACCATCGTGGCCGCGTGGATCAGCGCCGAGATCGGGGTCGGGCCTTCCATCGAATCGGGCAGCCAGACGTGCAGCGGGAACTGCGCCGATTTACCCATCGCGCCGATGAACAAGCAAATGCAAGCGACCGTCAGGAGGCCCCAATGCGTGCCCGGGAACGTCAACGCGGCCAGCGCTTCGCGCTTGGCGAACACTTCGCCGTAGTTCATCGAGCCGGCGTAAGCGAGGATGAGGCCAATGCCGAGCAGGAAGCCGAAATCGCCGACGCGGTTCACGAGGAACGCCTTCATGTTGGCGTAGATCGCGCTCTCACGCGTGAAGTAGAAGCCGATCAACAGGTATGACACGAGGCCCACCGCTTCCCAGCCGAAGAACAGCTGCAGGAAGTTGTTGCTCATGACGAGCATCAGCATCGAGAACGTGAACAGCGAGATGTACGAGAAGAAGCGCTCGTAGCCGTCGTCCTCCGCCATATAGCCGATGGTGTAGATGTGAACCATCAGCGAGACGAACGTGACGACGCACATCATCATCGCGGTAAGCGAATCGACGAGGAAGCCGACTTCGAGTTTCAGCGAGCCGACCTTCATCCATTCGTAGACGGTCGCGTTGTAGCTCGCGCCGTTCATGACGTCGGCAAACACCATCGCCGACAGGATGAACGAGATCAGCACGCCGAGGATCGTGATCCGGTGGCTGCCCTTGCGCCCTACCACCTTCCCGCCAAGACCTGCAATCAGCGAGCCGGCGAGCGGTGCAAGCGGAACCGCCAGCAGCAGGTTTTCATTGAGTGTCGTGGACATAACCGCAGTGCCTGAATTTAACCTTTGAGCTGATCGAGATCCTCGACGTTGATCGTGTCGAGGGTACGGAACAGAGTCA
>Ga0157369_10003119_pt1 | contig 19803 bp, 13 predicted proteins | sample C25metaG_FD_113461 | JGI IMG/M metagenome (GOLD analysis project Ga0157369, IMG submission 113461) | Corn rhizosphere microbial communities from Kellogg Biological Station, Michigan, USA - C2-5 metaG | ecosystem: Host-associated > Plants > Roots > Rhizosphere > Soil | place: USA: Michigan...
CGGTTGCCTGCATCAAGGACGGTAATCTGCTGTTTATCCGGCAGGGCCAGGGAAAGACGGCAAGCGGCAGGACGCTGCCGGTGATCACCCTTCAGCGCAGGGATGGAGACAGCCACCGCTTTACGCTGGCTGACCGCGACGCCTACACCGGCGTGATCGCAAGCTGGCTGCACACTCGTGAGCCGGAGAAAAAGCCGGAAACCACGGTGAAGCGTAAGCGCCGCAAGCCTGCTGCGCAGAAGAAGGAGCCGGAGGCGAAGCAGGGCGATTATTTGATCGGCACGGATGAAAACGTGCTGGTGCTGAGCCGCACCTACGCGAACAGGGCCAACGCCGAGCGCGCCGCCAAAATGCAGTGGGAGCGCCTGCAGCGTGGTGTGGCAACGTTTTCCATTCAGCTGGCAAAGGGGCGAGCGGAGCTTTACACGGAAATGCCGGTGAAGGTCAGCGGCTTCAAGCAGCAGATTGATGCGGGGGAATGGATCATCACAACGTTGACACACAGCCTGAACGCTGATAGCGGATTTACTACCAGTGTCGAACTAGAAGTGAAAATAGACTCACTTGAAATGGAATAGAACTATCTCAAAGTGGTTTATTTAAGTATCATTAATCTCAATTGGGTTTAGGAGACGAAGTGATGATGAATTGCCCTTTATGCGGGAATGCCGCACATACTCGCAGCAGCTTTCAGGTATCAGAAACAACTAAAGAAAGATATAACCAGTGCCAGAACATCAATTGCAGCTGTACTTTTAAATCTCATGAAACTGTATCAGAGATCATCATGAAGCCTGGCAGCGTTAAACCTGTGCCGCCGCATCCGGGAAGAAATCAGCAGCAACCATTGTGGCTGTGATTTCTGCAGCATTTTGAATAGCCCGTGAATTAGGGCTATATCTATTTAAGTAAGATTGATAATTTACAACAAATAAACTCAACGTTATTCGTCTTTTTCAAGGCTTTCATGCATGACTTTCAAGCATTTTGATGATGTGCCCGGTGCATAAACGCCCCCAAAAAATACTTCATAAAAATATGGTCTTCTTGAATTGTAGTATACATAACGATAGTTATCTAATGGCCATATGTATTCTCCAGCGCTACACCCTTCATTATGCCCTAAGTTTTCCTGCAATAAGTTCAATAACAACTGTTCGTTGTCTTTAGGCGAACTATTCATGCCTTCAACTAAGGTGTCTAAATCATATTTACTCACCAGTATGGCTGTAATGACTCCCGGGTATGTATCACTTCCAGAAGAGTACATGATAGTGTCAATTCCGCCTGATTCAACTTTGACCGTGATAACTCTACCTTCAGGGTCAATGTCTAATTTATCTTTTCCGTACTTTTTCTCAACGTCACTTAATTTCATTCCGGGCAATATACTTGAATAGCCAATAGGTAATGCTTGTCCATGCTGGAACGTGGATAACATTGAAAGTGAGATTAGTTTATTTTTATAATTATTAATTTCAGATTCTAACTGAAATTTTTTTGTTTGAAGTTCTTCGTTTTTATTTTTCTGAGAGGTGATTGTATTATTAAGGGAATCAACTTCTTCCTTGTTAGAAGATTCTAGTTTATTAATTTTATTTTTTAATTCACTAATTTCGTTGCTATCTTGTTTTTGATATACAGGTAAAACATATGTGAAAGTTATAGCTGCTGCTGCCAGGAAGCCAGATATACAAAATGATATGGCTAAAAATAATCTTGATTCTCTCCAATTGGACATGCATTCCCCTAGAACAATTTAATAGCACGATTATAAACTATTTTCCTAAAACATGATTGCAGAGTAAAGCATTTACGAAATAGCAATTAAAATTATCACTCTTACCTGCTTGCCCGGAAGGACTTCTTCGCATTGTTTACGATGTACGCATTGGACTTTTGACGGTTGTTCTCTTCACTAGTGAAATAGGTGCAACCCTGCCATTCCGCATTGTCTATAAGCTTGCGCAAGCAGCACTTGAGTAGGGCTTTATAGGCAGCGAGCATAATGCCATATGGAAAATGGTGCTAAAAAAGTTAAGGAAAAAAAAGTGCTGCCATTTTGCTGCCAATGATGGATTCAAGAAACACAAAAGCGACTTCAAGAATTGTCTTAACTGCATGATTTAAATCACTAAATTTGGTGGCCCCTGCTGGGTTTGAACCAGCGACCAAGCGATTATGAGTCATATGAATAGCTTGTTTCATCATTTTTCATTTTTAACCATATTTTGATTTTAATAGTTTTAAAACAGTATGTTATCGACGACATGTCGTTTCATGTTGTGCCGGGTATTTGCTTTCAGTATCATCCTTACGTCACCTGCTACATCACCCAGAAAACAGCAATATAATTCTTGTAAGGACTCTCTTTTGGCAGACAATCTAACGGACTCAATGGTGCGCGGCCTTAAAGCTCGCGATTCGGCTTATCAGGTTTGGGACAAGAGTGGTGAGCGCGGAGCAGGGCGTCTGGGCGTTAAAGTTGAGCCATCAGGGCAGCGAGTTTTCTACTATCGCTACTACTGGGATGCTAAGCGCCACTTTATTCAGTTAGGTCGTTACCCTGAAATGTCGTTAGCTCAGGCTCGTCAGCTTGCTAAAGGTTATGCTGGTACGCTGAAGGAAGGTAAGAACCCTAAGGTCGAAAAGGCTGAACAGGAAATTGCGCTGGAAAAGCAAAAGCGTGCTGAACAGTTAAAGGGCAGCATCGAGCAGCTTATTCAGGGCTACACCAACAAAATGCGGGAAGATGGAAAGCGGACATGGCAGCAGGTGCTATACCGTCTGGAAAAGGAGACCTATTCCTTTATCGCCAAAGATACGAAAGCTAACGAAGTCACACCGCTACATATTAAACAGATTTTGTCTGCCATCATTCAGCGCGGGGCGAGCGTTGAAGCGAACCGTGTGCGCTCTTATCTGATGGCAGCTTTCAACTACGGGCTCAAAGCGGACAACGATCCGGCCAACCACCAGCAGAACGTGATGTTTGGACTTGAGATGAACCCGGTGAGCGTCATCCCTAAGCAGTCGGCAGCAGAGAAAGCGGGAACCAACTGGCTGAAGTTGAATGAGCTGCAACAGCTGATGGGTGACTTTCCCAAAACGCCAAGCGTTGGCTGCACGGTGAGCTTGCTGCTTAATTTATGTGTTTACGCTGGTGGTCAGCGCCCGCATGAACTGGCTTCCAGTCGGTGGGATGCCGTTAATTGGGAAGAAAGAACGCTGTTGATCGTCGCTGATGTATCAAAGAACAAGCGTGACCATCTCGTTCCCTTAACAGATTCAGCGGTAGAAATTCTTGAAAGGCTGAAGGTGGAAAACGTTAACGATAGTCCGTTTATCTTCTCGCAGCGACTGGATGCGGGCAAGCATCTTCGTACTGACAGCTTTGCGCAGGCAATCATCTATTATCGCGAGCATTTCCCTGATCATCCGGTTTTTGTTGCGAGAGATTTGAGGAGGACCTGTAAAACGCTGATGGGCGAAATCGGTGTATCCAAAGAGTTGCGCGACCGCATTCAAAACCATGCATTACAGGATGTCAGCTCAAAGCACTATGACCGTTATGATTATCTTGTAGAGAAAAGAAGGGCATTAGAACAGTGGGAAAACAGGGTTAATCATGTTGAGCTGGCCACCAGCAATGTAGTGAACTTATTTCAGAGAGGATGAGAATTGGCTAAATCTAGTCTCAATTCTTTGAAGCGCATACGCCAGTCTGGTTCATCGGACAGCGTATTGTTGAATAGACTGGGTGACCAGCCCTCAGAATTAAATACAAGGCTCAGTTAGTAATGTCAGATCCTTCACTCTCAGAATTACCCTTTCTCCAGCTCGCTGAAAATTCAGACGGCGTCTGATAATTCAGCGTGGAGTGCGGCTACATTCGTTATAATCCTGACGCCATTCGCTGATGGTTTTCCTGGCATGATTGACGTCGCTGAACCAGTGTTCATTCAGGTATTCATCGCGAAAGCGTCCGTTAAAACTCTCAATAAATCCGTTCTGTGTCGGCTTGCCGGGCTGGATAAGTCGCAGCTCCACTCCATGCTCAAAGGCCCACTGATCGAGCGCGCGGCAGGTAAACTCCGGGCCCTGATCGGTTCTGATGGTAGCCGGATAGCCGCGAAACAGCGCAATGCTGTCCAGAATATGCGTGACCTGCACGCCCGAAATCCCGAAGGCAACAGTAACCGTCAGGCATTCCTTTATGAAGTCATCGACGCAGGCAAGGCACTTGATCCTGCGACCGGTAGCCAGCGCACCCATGACGAAATCCATCGACCAGGTCATGTTGGGCGCCGCCGGGCGGAGCGGCAGCAGACGTTCTGTTGCAAGCCCTTTACGACGACGTCTGCGTTTAACGCCCAGCCCGTTCAGATGACAAAGGCGGTACACGCGCTTGTGATTAACCATAAGCCCTTCACGGCGCAGTAACTGCCATATGTGGCGGTAGCCAAAACGCCTGCGCTCCAGTGCCAGTTCAGTCATGCGCTCTGATAAATGGGCATCAGCCGCCGGACGCTGAGCGTCATAGCAGCAGGTCGAAAGGGACAAACCTGTGAGTCTGCAGGCACGACGTTGCGACAGACCGGTCGCATCACACATCAACACCACGACTTCGCGCTTCTGGTCTGTCGTCAGTACTTTCGCCCAGGAGCCACCTGAAGCGCCTCCTTATCCAGCATGGCTTCTGCCAGCAGCTTCCTGAGTCTGGCGTTCTCTTCCTCAAGTGACTTCAGGCGCTTAACCTCAGGCACCTCCATGCCGCCATACTTCTTACGCCAAATATAAAACGTGGCGTAAGAAGTATGGCGTGCTTACGGCAGAGCTCTCGGGCAGAAACTCGGGCTTCAGCCTCGCGAAGAATACTGATGATCTGTTCATCGAAAAAACGCTTCTTCATGGGGATGTCCTCATGTGACTTATGAAAACATTACTAACACCGCAGAGTATTAATCAACGGGGAGCAGGTCAATCTTACTGAAGAGCTGACAAATGAAACCTGCAGACAGCTTTTAAGCCAAACCAGAACATAAAGGGGGATTAAGAGTAAGAATCGTCCTGGTCTCTGTGCGCTCATGAAATTTATAAGCTTTACTAATGGGGTAAGTTCCCTAAGGCCTGAAGCAATATTGCCTGGCAGGAGTATTAAGCTATGAGCGCACATCGTGGTGGTAAAGGTAATTTCGCCGAGGACTCAGTACGCGCATCTGAGGCCGGCATAAAAGGCGGGAAGGACAGCGGCGGTAACTTCAGAAATAATCCTGACAGAGCAGTTGATGCCGGTCGTAAAGGTGGCTTAGTCAGTCGGCGTGGTAAAGCGCAGTAAACCAGTGTGTAAAACTGTCGTTTATGCATGGTAAATAAATCAATTCAGGTATGAGTAATCCCCTTGGCCGCAATATGGCCTTTTTACTTTTGACCACTATATGTTTGCAATTGTGATAGTAAATATATGGGCCCTGTGGAGTTGATGGCAGCACAATCTGAAATTACGTGAAGATGATAAACGCAACCCGTACATTTTTTTGTCAAAGCCTCACAACTGACTAATTTCAAATTACCCATCACGAAGTTTGCCGAGATAGGCGTAGTACATGTCTGCCCCCTCGCCGGTTTTTTACCTGTCGGTTTTATATTAAGTTACCGCTTACGCTTGAAGCTCACTCTTAAGTAACTAATATAGATAGTGTTGTGCCATAGGTGAGCGCTCCTACCGCTCAGTGACAGGAGGATGTCTGACGGGATTGCTAGGCGTCTTCCTCACAACATCGAAAACTATATAACAGCACAATACGCTACCTCCGCGTTTTGTACCTGCCCTCCTCCTCGGAAGGCAGGTATTTTTTTTCTTGCCATTAGAGGGGTAGCAACTTCTGCTTTTGCCTGCAGTCACCAACTAAAGTTGTATTGTGTCTTGCATACGCATTGTTGCTGCTTTATGGCACCGTCTCTTCTTCTTATCGCTGAATAATATCAACCCTGTGATTGTGTGCGTCATCCACTAAAAGAATATTGTCGTCAGGCAACTGGATGCCATCCAGTGTCACCTGATACTCATTTTCGCCACGGGAAACAGTGATGCGATACTGACTCTGCCCGTGTTGATAGGTCATGCTAAACGAAGGCCATTCATCGGGTAACAGCGCATGGATGATAAGCGTATCGCCGTGACGTTTTATTCCGAGCAACTCTTCAGTTACCAGACGATAGGCCCAGCCCGCGGAACCGGTGTACCAGCTCCACCCAGCCCGCCCGGTATGGGGGGGGACGCTGTACACATCCGCACTCATGACATAAGGTTCAGCCTTGTACGTGTTAATGCCATCAGGCTGTAGCGTGTGGTTTATTGGGTTGATCATGGACCAAAGTCGCCAGGCTCGAGCTTTATCCCCCATACGTGCAAACGCCATGACAGCCCAGATTGCACCATGCGTGTACTGCCCCCCGTTCTCCCTTACGCCCGGCAGATAACCCTTTATGTAACCCGGGTCAGGCCCGTGGCCATCAAACGGGGGTGTTAACAGTTTGATTAGGCCCGCATCTTTATCTACCAGATAACTGTCCATCGACCGCATTGCCTGAGCACTACGTGCAGGATCAGCTGCACCGGACAAGACGGACCAGCTTTGGGCAATTGCATCAATACAGCACTCCTGTGACCCTCGTGATCCCAGCGGCGCACCATCGTCAAAATAGCCGCGCAGGTACCACTCACCATCCCAGGCCGAAGATTCGAGGTTTTTTTGTAAGCGCAGCGCTTCTGAATGGCATAAGGCCGCCACATTCATATCCTGTCGCTGTTCAGCAAGTGCCGCAAAGCGCTGTAAAATATCGTAGAGGAAAAAGCCGAGCCAGACGCTTTCGCCTTTGCCTTCGATTCCAACAAGATTCATCCCATCATTCCAGTCGCCAGCCCCCATCAGCGGCAGGCCATGCTGGCCAAAGTGTAATCCCCGTTCAACGGCTTTGACGCAGTGCTGCCACAACGTCTCCTCGATATGGCTTATAACCGGAGTATCGTAAACAGATTCTTCACCAGGCATGAGTGGACGTCCTTCGAGATAAGGAATGCGCTCCTCCAGTACCCCGATATCCCCCGTTATATCCACATAGTGACAAACCGCGAGCGGGAGCCACAGATAGTCATCCGAACAGCGGGTCCGCACACCATTGCCGTGCGGAGGATGCCACCAGTGTTGAACATCCCCTTCTGTAAACTGCCGTGAGGCACAGAGCACGATCTGGCTACGCAATCGCTCCGGTGCAACGTGGCTTAGCGCCAGCGTATCCTGCAGCTGATCACGGAAACCAAATGCACCGCCGGACTGGTAATATCCGCTGCGCGCCATAATGCGGCAGGCTATTGTCTGGTAGAGCAACCAGCCGTTCACCAGCAAATCAACGCTGCTATCGGGTGTCTGAACCACAACTTTATCAAGAATTTTGTGCCAGAAATGATGAACCTGGTCCAGCGACTGGCGTGCGTTATCCTCATTCAGAAAATGGGCAAGCGTCTCCTGAGCCTGCACAAGGTTGCCTGCCACGCCGAGGACAAAAACAAAGGTTTTCTGATCACCATCGATAATGGTCGCTGTCGACTGTAGCGCGGCACAGGGATCAAATCCGGCCCCTGTCTGGCCCGAGAGTCTGCGCATTTTCATGGCGGCCGGCGCGTGGAGTGAGCCATTGCGCCCCACAAACTCACGACGGTTACCGGTTACCGTACTCAGAGGATCATTTACGGCGAAAAAAGCGGTGCGTTCACTGCCGTCAGAACCATAAAAGTTATTTGCCATTACTGCACTACCGCAAGGCAGGGGGTGCGAATGCGTAATGATATGCGCGGCAGAGTGTGCACGCGTTGCCCCGAGTGTCCACTCCACGTAGCCAGTGACCGCTAATTTACGCGTGCGGCCCGAATGGTTGCTGAGCTTCAGGATGGCAAGCTTAACCGGTGCCTGTTCGGCTACCAATATCGTCAGTTCACTGTCTATCCCGCTTTCACGGTGCGCGAAGACGCTATAACCAAAACCATGGCGAGTGAGATAGTCGCCTTGCCCGCGCGCGGGTAAGGTCATGGGTGACCAATACACGCCACTCTCTTCATCCCGCAGGTAAAAAGCTTCGCCGCATCGGTCACTCACTGGATCGTTTTCCCAGGGCGTTAAGCGGTATTCATGGGCATTTTCAAACCAGCTATAGCTCTGCCCGGCTTCAGAAATTACACTGCCAAAATGTTCATTTGCCAGTACGTTTGACCAGGGCACTGGCGTCGGTTCATTTTCTCTTAAGAGAATCTGATACTCCCGGCCATCCTGAGAAAATCCACCATATCCATTGAAATGACGTAACTGGCCCGTATCCGGTATCCAGTCTGTATGGTGATTGTTACCTGTTGTTATCTCCGGCACAAAAGGCCTGCCGATTTTCTTTGTCGCGCCAATACGCTGGTTAAGTTGTTCTTTAATACCGTCAGCGCGATCATCCAGACTCAGGCAGGCCACGCTCATCAGCAACAGCTTATCCTCGGCGCTAAGATGTTCACCGTTACGGACAAAAATCCCTCCGGGTTTATCCAGCAGGCTGGCTTCTGAACCCGCATTGATTAAATCCATAATCTGCGTCTGTAACACTTGCTGGTAGCCACCGGCACTGTTATTCAAAATCACGAGGTCCACCTCCAGCCCTTTCATTCGCCAGTATCGATGCGCCTGGATCAGTGTGGCAACGGAGGCGATTCTTTCCTCGCTGGTGAGACAAAGCAGAACAATCGGCAAATCACCTGAAATACCCCAGCCCCACAGGCCAGACTGACCACGCCGGTTACGACTGATAGCCTGTTGGTCACTGCGTAATTCCTGACCGGGATAGATTACTGCGCTGGCGAGGCGGTTAAATAAGGTTGCGTCCTCTTCACTGGCATTCATCTGCCGCAACACGACCAGACTGTGAGACCAGGCCAGTTCAAAAACGCGATTGGCGATAGGATGGTCGCGATATTTTTCCATTAATTCGAGGCTTTGCTGACGGTTTTCGCTGACACCATACACGATATCAATGATGACAGGCTGTCCGGGCTGGAGCCTGATCGCGTGAGATATCGACAGTATCGGATCCAGCACGGCCCCGAAGGTATTACTGAGTGGCCCGCCCGTGCTGACCGCCAGGGGATCAGCCGGATGTCTTCCACGGCCAAGAAATTTGGCCCTGTCGGTTTCAAACGATGTGTTCCCGGAACTTTCGCCATGTACCACCATCATATGAAACAGGTACGGACTTTGTTCATCCGGTGAGCGTGAACGTCGGTGGCACAGAATGGCATCCCGAGCGGGATCTGTCTCAGTCTGGATAAACAGGTTGCTGAATGCAGGATGAGCCTGATCGCTGGCGTCCGGTGCCAGCACCACTTCGGCATAGGTTGTCAGTTCCAACGTCCGCGGTGTACGACCATGATGCACCAGAGTGACACGACGTAGCTCGATGTCATCTTCCGGGGAAATGACAACCTGAGTTTTAACGCTAACCGATCCGAGCACGCGTGTGAATTCAGCGCCCGCATCGGTAAAAATGATTTCATCATTGCTGATATCCGTGTTGCCACCCATGGGTTGCCAGGTATTACTCCACACCTCGTCGGTCAGTGGATCGCGGATATAGCAGAATGTTCCCCAGTTATCACGGGTGGTATCGCTGCGCCAGCGCGTGAGTGCGATGTTTTTCCAGCGGCTGTAACCGCCACCGCCGGTTGTTATCATCAGATGGTAATGCCCGTTGGAAAGTAACTGTATTTCCGGGGTCGGGGTGACCGCTTGGGTGAAAATGCGCGGTTCATAGCGTACCGGTTTAACCCTTCCTTCATGGGACTCAAAATGACGACGCGGACTATAGAGCTCGACTGCATCGGGTACGCGCTCCTGCAACAGCAGGCTGGACGACCTGAAAGCAGGATTCAACATAAATCGTGTGGCCATTGGCGCATCAAACAGCAGATGCCCCAGCGCCTGGAAGGCCATACCCTGATGGTGCGCCATCCAGGACTGTACGACTGAAAAAAGCTGGCCGGATGCCAGCCGCGATGGCGTATAGTCCAGCGCTTCATAAAACCCATATTCGCCGCACGCGCCGTTCTTCTCCAGGGTGAACAGATTTTCACAGGCTTTCTGCGGAGCAACTAACAACGCCAGCAGAGTGGCATAAGGGGCAACAACCATATCGTCGGCGAGTCCGCGCCGGAGCCCCAGACCAGGTACGCCAAATGCCTGATACTGATAATTGTGCTGAACATCAAACGCATGATAGCCAGACTCGGAGACACCCCATGGCACACCACGCTCTTTGCCCCAGCCTATCTGCCGTATAACCGCGGATTTGCTCATTGTATCCAGCAGACTGCCGTGCCATGACGGCATCACCAGATTCGGCATCAGATATTCAAACATTGAACCGCTCCATGACATCAGAGCAGTTTCCCGATCCAGGGTGGTAAACAGGCGGCCGAGTGCATACCAGCTTTTAAGCGGCAGCTGATTCGTCGCTATTGCAACAAAACTGGTCAGGCGGATTTCAGAGGGCAGAAGATCGTAGTGGCTTTTATCCAGCGTGGTGGTGTCGCAGTTGTAACCAACGCTCAGCATACTGGTAGCCGTATTGTACAGAAACGCAAAATCCATTCGTGCATGATCAGCCAGCCGTTGTTCCAGTTCGCTGATAATATACAGTCGTAATCTGACCTGGGTTATTACGGCGGTCGGAAGAGGCACTTCATCAATGGTTTTCTCGCCTGCCAGCTCACTTAGCGCAGGCAATGATTGTGCATTATATGTTGTGGGTAACCACCCAAGCAATGTCGACCATTCATCGCAAAGCTGTTTCAGTTGAGTGACCAGATGCGCCGTCCACCGCTCAACAATCGTGCTCTCCAGGTGACTGCGTTGAGTCAGATCGTGGCAATGCGACTGCATTTTTCTTAGTTTGCTGAGCAGCTGGCCGGCAGGTAATGATGCTGCACTTAAACAATCTATGCGCAGCAGTCGCAGACTGGCTGGCGCGTTATATCCCCAGTATTTCTCCAGAACACTTAAAGTGTCGCTCAGCCCCTCCACGATGAGCTGAGGATTTAATACCGGCTGATGGCGCATGGCAGACAGTCCTTCACGCAATGTCAGTAAATGCCCCGCCATATTGCCGCTGTCGACACTGGAAACATAACGCGGACTAAGCGGGGACAGCGTGCGGGTGTCATACCAGTTATACAAATGTCCCCGGAAGTGCTCCATCTTATCCAGCGAGTCCAGCGTCTGTGTGATGCGCTGCAATACAGTCCCGCCAGGGATATAGCCAAAATCCCAGGCCGTGAGGTTAGCCAGAAGGGAAAGTCCGATGTTGGTAGGAGAGGTTCGATGTGCAATTTTTGGCTCCGGGATTTCCTGATAATTGTCAGGAGGAAGCCAGTTTTCATTTGCCGTTGCGAATGTCTCAAAAAAAGCCCAGATTTCCCGGCTGGTCTGACGCAAAAGTTGTTTCTGCTCCGGAGTGGGCAGGAAAGTCTTACGCGCCGGCGTGCGGCTCAGCCAGCTCAGCAACAGCGGCGCCATGCACCACGACAGGCCGATGATCAATGCTATGGTCAGCCATTTCGGCGCAAAAACCAGGGTAAGTAAGATAAGTGCCACACCACAAGCCACATTCAGATACATAGCCCGATAAAAACGGAAAACAGAAAAAGTGGACTTGAAGCTATCAGGAGTGTGACGGGACCACTCGGTCAGATTTCGCTGGCTAATACCAAGGCGCCAGAGCGTCACTGTGATTGCGTACAGCGAATAGCCCGCTTCATGGGGCAGTAAAACAAAATTAAGCCCAACACGGGAAACTCGTTTCATCGCTCCGGCAGTGACGAGCATCAGTTGCTGCCTCAAAGTACGACGAAGCGGCTTATTGATAAGATCAAGTATGATACATAACGCGGCAGGCAGCAGCCAGATGAGGGTCAGTACACCTGACCAGTACCACGGATTGGGCACCCACAGCAGCGTACTGAATAGCAGCACCAGTAGAGAGGGTGCGACCAGGCTGCGGCGCAGATTATCAAATAGCTTCCACCGCGACAGCGCGGACAACGGATTTTTATCCTTTGTGCCATCCGCTTTTCTGACACGGAGCTTAAGCCAGTTAAGCAGTTGCCAGTCGCCACGGATCCAGCGCGTACGGCGTGCAACATCGGACAAATAGTTATTCGGATACTGCTCGTAGAGTAAGACCTCGCTCAGCAGTCCGGAACGGGCATAACATCCTTCAAGCAGATCGTGACTGAGAACCAGATTTTCGGGGCAGGTATTGTTGGTGGCCTGCGCAAAGATATCGACATCATAGATGCCTTTCCCAACGAAGGACCCTTCTTCAAATAGATCCTGATAGATATCTGAAGACATCATCGAATAAGGGTTATTACCCGGTACGCTGCTACGCATAGCTGCATAGCGACCCTGACCTTCACGGGGCATCTCTTCTGCCAGTCCCGGTTGTAAAATACCGTAACCTTTAACAACCCTCTGACGGACAGGATCATACTCTGGCTTGTTCAGCGGATGCGCCATCGTAGCCACCAATTTATGCGCAGTATCACGTGGCAGAAGGGTGTCACTATCCAGTGTGATGACATACTTTATAAGGCCAGGTAAACGGTTTGCGGGCATGCCTGCAACGCTGGAAAATTGTGTGTCAGGATGGCGTAACCAGCTGTTCAGCAACGCCAGCTTGCCCCGTTTGCGTTCATAACCCATCCAGATACTCTGGGAAGCGTTCCATTCAGGCGATCGGTGCAGCAGATAAAAACGCTGACGGCAACATGGGTAGCGCCGGTTGAGTGTTTGTATGTCTGACATCGCCTGGCTTAACAGCGCGCATTGTTCTTTTGTATTTTCAGTTGTTGAGTCAACGAAATCAGTAACAAGCGCGAAGCAGAGACTATCATCCTGATTGCCAAGCCAGCACACTTCAAGACTGGTGAGGAGCTTGCCAAAACTTTCGCTGCTCGTCAGCATGCAAGGGATGGCCACCAGGGTCGCAGAAGCAACCGGGATCCCGTTGGAAAAATCCATTGCTGGCAGCGGCCGGGGAACGCGAAACCGGGTCGTCGCCTCACTCAGCATATCGCTTACCAGCTGACTCACCGCAATAATCAGGGGCAATGCCAGTAGTATCAACCACAAGGCCATTCCCTGATTCGCGGTTCTGAATAGAATTGCGGCCGTCGCCGCCGTGGTCAAAAGGCTCATGCTCCCCAGCCAGGATAGCAGGGGAAATTTGTTGAAATTGTGCCGCAAACGTTTAAGGCCAGAAGTATTTACTGAAAGGCGACGCTCCAGCTGATGTCGCCCTTCGCCCATCAGATAATAACCAATATGGCATTGTGGCAGGCCGGGTTCTGATTGATCTGACAGCGCCAGTATGCGATTTGCCACTTCCGGCTCACTGAATTGGCTCCCCCTGGCCAGAATCTCAATCACGTGGCGATAATGATCGCGGGTATCAAAATGCATGGAGGGGTAAATACCTGCAGGATCTCGACGTAAAGTCTGCTCCACGACACTAATGTTCTCGGCTAAGTCGGCCCAGTTGGTTTCATTGATCAAGCGTAAACCGGCAATACTGTTGCTGACAGAAAGTTGGCTGGCCGCAAGCTGCTGGTTAAAGCGATGTATCAGCGCCTGGGTAGTAAGGCTTTGTTCGGCAAGCCGATGTTCAATCCAGCTAAGAGGTAGCGTCAGCGCAATGCCATGTCCGTGCAACCGACGAACCATTTCAGCGACAAAGGCACTGCTCAATGGTGGGCGTGCACGCGCCATGTCGGCAATGACCATGATTAAGTCGGCTGGCGCTTTTTCCGCGCATTCGGTCATGCGTGTAATCCACATATCAGCAAGACTGCGTTCCTGCTGAGCCTGAACAACTTCGATACTCACCCGGCGGAGGTTTTCAATAAGTGCAAGGCGCAGCATGCCGGGTAAAGCCCAGACTTCGCCCAACGTCAACGGCGTCACCTGCTGGTAGGCGTTAATGTAGCTGGTCAGGCTGGCGATATCCCAGCGCCCGTCACCATGCACAATGGCCTCCGTAGCAATATCATAGATACGCGGACAAAGTTGCGGCGAGATGAGGGAGGGAAGACCCTTACCAAAGCTGGGCGGCAAATGCTGACGGACGTTACGAATTTGCTCCTCAATCAGGTAATAATTGTCCAGCAACCACTCCCCTGCAGGCATAATCCCCGATTTTTTACCCTCGTTAAGCGTGTAACAGTTTTGGGTAATGACGGCTTCGTTATCTCCCAGCCGTTTGAGCAGATAGTACGGCAATTTTTCCGGGGACAATTTGTGGGTATGCGCCAGTTTCTGGCCATAGCGCTCAAGCTGAGGCGTTGAGAACAAATCGGGATGCGGACTGTTTTCAAGCCTTATGTCACTGGACGAAATCGCAGCACATTCGGGTGCTTTTGCCAGGAGATGGGAGGAGCGAAACCATGCCATGGGATTTATTTTCATAGAGTTACTCTAGTGCGACGTTAACGCGCAAGAGCAGTTGAAAAATCAGTTCAGAAACGTTCTCTCAGGATGTGCATAAGGCATCAGGGATTTATCAGCTGCTGGCCCAGGTATTCACTGCAGGATATCGAAGATCGTTAGTCACCCAGGTCGGGCGCTATTGTGGTGAGACAAAAAGGGCTTTACACCCGGGACAAAGCATTGCCTGTTTCAGGCGCACTTTTGAGGCTGGCTGGTCTGAACGTAAACCACAGGCAGGACAGACGACCCTGGACGTACCACTCATGAGCTTCCTTGCGTAACTGAGAAGAGACATGGTGATTAACCCTTCAAGGAATGAGTCCCATACTAACATCAATGCTTAAATTTTAGTCGATTTGTTTTATTTTATTGTTACTGGCCTGACCGTGACCTGATAGAGAACACTGAAGTTTTCCGCTGGCTTAAGCCTGCAATTAACACCAGCTGGTGTCAGGAACGCGCTAATCGGACACAAACTGGCAAAATAGCTCAGGGATGAAAAGCAGCGTTTGCCAGGATGAATATGGCAGCATTGAGAATATTTGCATAGTAAACATCAGCAACTTTAAACGAAGCTGGTCAGACGCGATGCTTTTGCATGATGAATATATTCCTTGCACTGGCGAGGGTTAATGCGATCATTTTTAAACTTAAGCGGCATAACAAATCAGATTAAATAAATATTTAAAACTTTTTTCTAAAAGATGGTGTGGGTAAGCAGATGCCCGGCATGCGTTGAAACGTCACAATCGCCTCAGGGTTGGCGCTCCGGTCGCCAGCCTTAAAAGAAATCAGGTTTACTCTGGAGGGCCTTCTGCCCCCATCTTTCTGGCCTCTATAGTTAAAAAAAGCCGCCGCCGGGCGGCTTACTAATAGAGCTTGAGAGTATCAGCCATTCACTTAATTTTGTATGACTGTTATGTACTAATCAGTCAGGCTTTACAAATATCGACTTGCAGTGTGGGCAGAGCAAAGTTCGTTTTTTACCTATTTTTTTTATCGATTGTTGTGACTCTTTTTCGCATATCGGACAGATAGATGCAGAGGTTATTTCGGTAATTTGGTCCATGATTCGATTGAAGAAGGACATTATGTTTAGCCTTAGAAATGAATAAAACCTACTCTACCATTGCTGGTTTTTTTTGTATTACCAATAAGCGTTTATGGTCTTAATAAATATTTTAACTGGACGGATTTACAGGTTGGTAAACAGTAATATGAGAAACGTCTGCTTCTGGGACAGGGCTGCTGTTGCAGCCCTCAAAAATTAAACTTCAATAGACTCAGATATCTCCAAGGCATCATCCACTTCAATACCGAGATAACGGACTGTACTTTCGAGTTTTTTGTGACCTAACAGTAGCTGGATCACTCGAAGATTCTTCGTTTTTTTATAGATCAGATATGGCTTGGTTCTTCGCATAGAATGCGTACTGTACAGAGTCTCGTCGAGACCTAGCTTATCAATCCATCCATGAAAAATACGGTTATATTGCCTGGTTGAGATATGTCGTGAAGAACCGACGCGGGACTGGAATAGATAGTCGCTACTACGTAGATGAGCCATTTTAATCCACGCGGCTACAGCCTCTCTGGTTCCCTTAGTCAGTTCAAACTGAACGGGGCTTCCTGTTTTTTGCTGCAGCACTGTCGCTCTGCCCGAAACAGAGTGCCCATACGCCACATCAGAAACTTTTAGCTTAACCAGATCACAGCCCCGAAGTTTACTGTCCAGAGCCATGTTAAACAGAGCTAAATCGCGTACTTTTCCTTCCAGCTCAAGTCTGATACGGATTCCCCAGATATGAGAGATCTGAAGAGGCCGTTTCTGGCCAATAAGACGGCCCTTGTTACATGGGAATGTTGTCATGCTCAATCTCCTTTGGGTTAAGAGATGTGATTATGGTCGTCCAATATGAGCGAAAAGCAGATGTTGACAGAACCTTTCCTATGCTGGCGTTTTATGTTTTCCTTCGCTTAACCATCTGAACGAGTACTCCGCTATGAAAATCTACTGGACCTACAAAAGTATCCCCGAACTTGAAGAGTTATCTAGGCGGGAGCGTGGAAGGCGTTGGCGGAGCGCGTATAAATCGGCTTTCCGGCACTGGCAGACCTGGGGTGGTCTCGTTCTCTGCGGAGTCCTAGCTGGCGCGGGTGCGCACTTTGGCGGCATAATCGGCGCCGTAATATCAGGTGGGGTGGGCGGATTTATTTACAGTCACATCGTGACACTCGTTGTCCTGAAACATTATCGTCACCGGCTAAAGGACGAAGCCAACTAATCTTTGAAGCGTTTAAGGCTGCCAGACTCAGCAAGTTACACATGACGGGTCTTCGTTCATGCGTCTCAGTGTATGCCTCGTGGTAGCAAATAATCGTCATCCCGCTGCGCCACACGGGTCCCCCACAGCGATGAGGGCAAAAGGTCTGCGGCACGCCAATAACGCTGGCACTGCTCAGTCGCAGTGATTTTACGGTTGCTGAAGCGCGCAGTGATGTTGAAACGTGCACACCCCCTCTTTCCGCTGACCGTGAGAAATCCTGGTTGTCAAAGCGGGCGCCTTATTGCGCTAACCGCATACAGGCAATCACGCGACTGGCATAAAGCAGGCCTGCAAATGCGTAGTCCGCTATGAGCGACGAGCGGACAGAGTTTTAACAGGGGTATGGATTAAATTCGTAGTTGATTTTTTAAATTAAATATATATGATTGACTAATCACTCATCTAAGGTTCCATCATGGCACGTCCCCTTGACGAAACAAAACGCAGAGCAATTCTCGACGCCGCATTACGCATCATCTCCGGGGAGGGACTTAGCGCAACTACGGCTCAGATAGCACGTGAAGCAGGTGTTTCAGCAGGGTCTTTGTTCACTTATTTTCCCGATAAAAACACGCTGTTAAACCAGCTCTATCTGACCATCAAAACAGAAGTGGCTGCTGCACTGATGCAGGATTTTCCACTTCAGGCAAACATAAGAGACAGGGCTTTCCATGTCTGGTCTGCCTATATTGGCTGGGCATGTCGTTGCCCGCAGGAGCGTGCGACACTCCAGCAACTGACGGTTTCACGTGTGGTTACTGCGGACGTGCGTGAGCAATCTGCTATGCTTTTTGAAGCAACTAATGTCATGCTCAGAGAGCTGAGTTCAGCGGGTATTTGTGATGATGTTGATTTTGTCACAACAGTCCTTGCGTCTCTTGCAGAGGCAACGGCTGACTTTGCTATGCGTAGCCCTGAACAATCGAATAAGTTTATCGAAAAAGGCTTTGAGATGTTTTACAGGGCAACAGGCATTTAGCTTGCCTTTTTAAACTTTAAATGACTGACCAGTTAATCATTTAATGGTTTCTTTATCGGCCCTGAGTGTTAACAACAACTGAGCGCTTCGCTCATCAAACTGCCATTATCAGGAGAAGTGTAATGACTAATCAGGTAGCTCTAATCACCGGTGGCGCAAGCGGCATTGGTAAAGCAACGGCTCTTAAACTCGCAGCGAAGGGGATTACTGTCGTTATAAGTGGCCGGAATGCTGAGCGAGGCCGCGAGGCTGTTGCGGCGATTCAGGCTGTTGCAGCAAACGAGGCTGTGGTGAGATTTATCCAGACCGATGTGACCAGTGAGAACGAGGTTAAGTCCTTAATCGGGCATGTCGTTCAGGAATTTGGACGCCTGGATATGGCCGTTAACAATGCAGGGATATCTGTCGAGACGACGACTATCCCGCAATCTGAAAGTACAAAATTCAGTGCAATGATCGATACTAACGTTCTGGGACTTTATTACTGCATGAAGTATGAACTTCAGCAGATGGTAAAACAGGGGCATGGCTCAATAGTTAATCTTGCTTCCATTGCCGGTCTGAATGGCATGCCGTGGGCCGGGACTTATGCTGCCACCAAACATGCCGTTGCAGGGCTGACAAAATCTGCTGCACTTGACCATGCCACTCAGAGTATCCGCATAAACGGTGTGGCACCGGGAGCCACCAAAACAGATATCATTGCCGCTCAGCTGGATGGTAATGATGAAAATTATAATGAAGACGTTATCAGCGCCATGCATCCGATGAATCGCCTCGGCAAACCAGAAGAGATCGCAAATGGGATTGCCTGGTTACTTTCAGACGAGGCAAGCTTTGTTACGGGCCATATTCTGAATATCGACGGTGGCTTTCAGGCGAAGTAATTCCGACAGAGGGCCGGGGAACCCCGGCCAGTCAGGAGTCAGGAAGTGAACATTTTGATTTATGGCGCGTCCGGAATGGTTGGTCAGGGTGTATTACGTGAGTGTCTGCAGGCTGAGGATGTTGAATCAGTCACCATTGCAGGGCGCTCAGTATCACCCTATCAGCACCCAAAGCTCAGGCAGATTGTTATGTCAGATATTGCCGAAGCATGGGGCGATAGCTCATCACAATTTGATGCCTGTTTTTTTTGCCTTGGCGTGAGCGCATCAGGTATGACAGAGGACCAGTACAGTAAGATAACCTTTGATTTAACACTGAATATTGCCAGAAGACTGGCTGAGTCAAACCGGAAAATGACATTTATATATGTCTCAGGAGCTGGCACAGATAGTACTGGAAAAGGGAGGGTGATGTGGGCCAGGGTAAAAGGAAAAACGGAAAATGCTCTGCTGGCACTGGGTTTTGATTCAGCCTTAATGTTTCGCCCTGCTGTCATCCAGCCTCTTAACGGTATTGAATCTAAAACATCCAGCTATCGCCTGTTTTACCGGCTTGCAGCCCCCTTTTTTCCTGTCCTCAGATTTATATTCCTCCGGTCAATTTTAACTACCGGTGAGATGGGCAATGCTATGCTGAACGCCGTCCGGTATGGTTCCAGCAAAAATATTCTTGAAATGGCTGATATAAGTTTATTGGCAAAAAAGCGGCACCACGAATGACTTCAGGATATTCATACTGACTGGCACTGGTCCGTAACTGGCACATAACGAACTGACGTCTGGCCGGGGTCCGCTATGAGCGAAAAGCGGCCGTCAAATGTACGATGACAGTGTAGTTTTGCCAAAATAGACATAACATACCTATCGCACATGCAGGCGACAGGCAAAAAACCGCCATCTGAGTGGGTCAACTGCGGAAGCAGCCGGGGAGAAAAGGTTATGCATCCCGGAAAATCCGGCGTTCAGCGAACGCTGTCACCTGTAAGCCTTGCTAAAAAAAAGCGAACGGCACAAACCATGTGCTGCCGATCACG
>Ga0157369_10003121_pt1 | contig 19795 bp, 18 predicted proteins | sample C25metaG_FD_113461 | JGI IMG/M metagenome (GOLD analysis project Ga0157369, IMG submission 113461) | Corn rhizosphere microbial communities from Kellogg Biological Station, Michigan, USA - C2-5 metaG | ecosystem: Host-associated > Plants > Roots > Rhizosphere > Soil | place: USA: Michigan...
GCGCCCTGGTAGATGGATTCCTCGGGACTCTTGCCTTCGTTGCGTTCGGCTTCGAGGGCGAAGTCGATCATCATGATGGCGTTTTTCTTGACGATGCCGATGAGCATGATGATGCCGACAAAGCTGTAGAGGTTCAGCTCCTGCCGGAAGAGTATGAGAGTAGCGAGCGCGCCCACGCCGGCCGAAGGGAGTCCGGAAAGAATGGTGAGCGGGTGAACGAGGCTCTCATAAAGGATGCCGAGAATGATGTAGATGACGAGGATGGCGGCGACGAGCAGGATGCCGAGTCCGGAGAAGGACTGCTCGAAGGCCTGCGCGGTGCCCTGGAAGCTGCGCGTGATGTCGGGCGTGAGCACCTTGTTGGAAACCTCTTCGACCTGCTTGGTGGCTTCGCCGAGCGCGACGCCGGGACGCAGGTTGAAGCTGATGGTGACCGCGGGAAGCTGTCCGAGGTGGTTGACGGTGAGCGGTCCGAGCGATTGTCCGAGCTTGGAAACCGTGTCGAGCGGGATGAGCTTGCCGCTGGTGGAACGGATGTAGAGCTTGGAGAGATCGATGGGGCGGTCCTGGTACTCCGGCTCGAGCTCGACGATGACGTAATACTCGTTGTTCGGCGTGTAGATGGTGCTGACCTGGCGCGTGCCGTAAGCGGAGTACAGGGCGTTGGACACCTGGTCGGGCGTGACGCCGAGCGCGTAGGCCTTGTCACGATCGACGTCGACCTGTAGCTGAGGATTCTTGACCTGGAGATCGGAGGTGACGTCCTGCAGCGTGGTCAGCTTGCGGAGTTCGGCCTCGAGCTTGGGAGCGGAGGCGTAGAGCTCGTCGGTGTCGGGCGTCTGGAGCGTGTACTGGTACTGCGACTTGGTGAGGCTGCCGCCGATGCGGATGGTCGGCGGGATCTGCATGTAGACGTTGATGCCGGGAATTTGCGCGAGCTTGGGACGCAGCTCCTGGATGACGTCGGTGGCGCTGGGCCGCTGCTTGCGGTCGACGAGGCGGAAGAAGACGCGTCCCTGGTTGATGGATCCGGCGAGGCCGCCGAGGGTTCCGACGGACGACATGGTGTTCATCACGTACTTGTCACTGCGGATGACATCGGAAACCTGCTGCTGGAGCTTCATCATGTCCTGGAAGCCGATGCCCTGCTGCGCTTCGGTGAAGCCGAAGATCAGGCCCTGGTCTTCGTCGGGGATGAAGCCGGTGCGGCTCATGGTGTAGAGGAAGAACGTGAGGGCGATGACGCCCAGCGACACCACGAACGTCGCGAACTTGTGCCGCAGGACGATTTTGAGAGACCAGTCGTAGGCCTTCAGCCAGCTGTCGAAGACTTTTTCGCTGGCGCGGTACATGCGTCCGTGGGCTTCCCTCTCCTGGTGCTTGAGGAAGCGGCTGCAGAGCATCGGTGTCAGCGTCAGTGACACGAATCCGGAGACGAGGATGGCGACGCCGATGGTCACCGCGAACTCGTGCAGCAGGCGTCCGATGATCCCGCCCATGAACAGCAGCGGGATGAATACGGCAGCCAGCGAGAGCGTCATGGACAAGATGGTGAAGCCGATCTCGGCAGCGCCGTCGACGGCGGCGACCATCGCGCTCTTGCCCATCTCCATGTGGCGGACGATGTTCTCGAGCATGACGATGGCGTCGTCGACGACGAATCCGACGGAGAGCGTGAGCGCCATCAGCGAGAGGTTGTCGAGACTGTAGCCGAGCAGGTACATCACCGAGAACGTGCCGATGATGGACATCGGGACAGCGAATGACGGGATGATCGTCGCCGACAGGTTTCGCAGGAAGAGGAAGATCACCAGGATGACCAGCGCGATGGTCAGCATCAGGGTGAACTTCACGTCGTCGACGGAAGCGCGAATGGAAACGGAGCGGTCGTAAAGCGTGTCGATGCTGACCGCGGCCGGGATCTGCTGCTCGATCTGCGGCAGGATCTTGCGCACGTTGTCGACGACCTCGACCGTGTTGGTGCCCGGCTGCCGCTGGATGGCGAGCACGACCGCGCGCTGGCCGTTGTACCAGCTCGCGGACTTGTCGTCCTGAACGCTGTCGATGACGCGGCCAATGTCGCTCAGGCGCACCGGCGAGCCGTTGCGGTAAGCGATGATCATCGGCGCGAAGTGCGCGGCGTCCTGCAACTGGCCGTTGGAAAGAATGGTGTAGGTGTGCTGGTTCGCCCACAGCGTTCCCGTGGGCGTATTGGTGTTGCCGGACTTGATCGCGTTCTGGACTTCGTCGATGCCGATCTGGCGCGTGGCCATCTCATTGGGATCGAGCTGCACACGCACCGCGTACTTCTGCGATCCGAAGACCGAGACCTGCGCCACGCCGCTGACCATCGAGATGCGCTGCGCCATGCTGGTTTCGGCGGCTTCGTCGACCTGCGAGAGTGACAGGTTCGGCGAACTCATGGCGAGGTACAGGATCGGCTGGTCGGCGGGATTCACCTTCTGGAACGAAGGCGGCGTCGGCATCTGCGGCGGCAATTGCGCGCCGGCCTTGGAGATGGCGGATTGCACGTCGAGTGCGGCGCCGTCGAGCGAGCGGCTGAGATCGAACTGAATGGTGATGCTGGTGAGCCCGAGCGCGTTCGTCGAGACCATGGAGCTGATGCCGGCGATGGTCGAGAACTGCTTCTCCAGCGGCGTCGCGACCGACGACGCCATCGTCTCCGGGCTCGCGCCCGGCAACACCGCGTTCACCTGGAGCGTGGGGAAATCGACGTTCGGCAGGTCCGACACCGGCAGCACGCGGTAGGCGAAGAATCCGAAGATCAGGATCGCGGCCATGACCAGGCCGGTCATGATGGGCCGCTTGATGAAGAGGTTCGAGATGTTCATCGAGCGGCTCCCGTCGAAGGGCCTTCCGATCCTTGCGAAGCGTTTGGTGCTGCGCCGGTCGGCACGGTGCTCTGCACTTTTACCGCGCTGTTGGGCGCGACACGCATGGTGCCTTCGACGATCACGCGGTCACCCGGCGCTACGCCCTTGTTGATGACGGTGACGTCCTGGTAAGTGGCGCCCGACACGATCACGCGCGACTCGGCGGTGTTCTGCGCCGAAACCACGTAAACGAACTGCCCCTGCTGCCCCGACTGGATTGCCTTGGTGGGAATGATGGTGGCGTCACGAATCGTCGACAGGTCCATGACCACGTCGACGTATTCGCCGGGCCAGAGCTTGCGGTCGCGGTTGGCGAAGGTCGCCTTCAACTTGACGGTCCCGGTCGTGGGATCGACGCCGTTGTCGATGAAGGTGAGAGTCCCTTCAGCGCCGGCCGCTCGCGATCCCTTCGGATACGCCATTACCTTCAAGTTATGCGACGACAGCGAGCGAATTTGCTCGAGCTGGTTCTCGGGCACGGAGAAGGTTACGTAGATCGGCGTGATCTGGTTGATCTGGACCAGAAAAGGCGTGTCGTTGGCCTTCACCAGGTTGCCGAGGTTGATCATGATGGCGCCGGCGCGGCCGGTGATCGGAGCCTTGATGTCGGTGTACTGAAGCTGAACCTTGGCCGCGTTCAGCGTCGCCTGGTCGGCTGCCACCGCCGCGGAGGTGGACTGTGCCGTGGTGCGCTGCTGGTCGGCCACCTCGCGCGAGATGACGCCTTGTTGCTCCAGCGACGTGTAGCGCGACGCTTGCATCTGGTTGTTCTGCGCGGTCGCCTGATCCCGCTTGAGCTGCCCGGCAGCCTGCTCGAGCACGGCCTGGAACGGGCGCTTGTCGAGCGTGAACAGCAGTTGTCCCTGGGTTACGTCCTGCCCTTCCTTGAAATGCACTCCCTCGATCTGGCCGCTGACCATCGACCGGACCTGGACGGACTTGATGGACTCGACGTTGCCGATGGCCGTGATCTCCACCGGGACATCGCGCTTTACCGCGCTCGCCACCACAACCGGCGCCGCGGCAGGGCCTCCGGCAGCCGTCTGCTGCTTCTGTCCGCAGGCGATAAGCAGCATCATCGCCGCGATGGAAAGCGCGGCGAAAAGGAAACGCCTTACACAATGCTTTCGCGTATTCATGAATGATCTAAAGGAGTTCGATGCGGCGGCGCTGCCCCAGGACTCGGAGAACGGAACCCGGATTTTGCGTTCCCGATTCACGTTACGAATCGTACGATCCGCCCTAAGGGAGGCTAATCAATCGCGACACCCCGCGTCAACCTGCGCGAATCGATCCAACGTCACCGTGCGGCGCCGGCTTGAGCTATTCTGCGGAACCTGAGTTGGAGGCTTTGTAGGCATGGCGAAGCTCGTGTATGTAATGAACCAGTCCCTGGACGGCTACGTCGACCACATGAAGATCGGGCCACCCGATCCCGCGCTCGGTCGTCACTTCCTCGATTACGTGCGCGGCCTCGCGGGCTCGGTGTACGGTCGCCGCATGTACGAGATCATGCGCTATTGGGATGATGATGTTCCGGATTGGGACGCGGGGGACCGCGACTTCGCGGCGGCGTGGCGGACCCAGCGGAAGTGGGTTGTGTCGCGATCGTTGAAGTCGGTCGGACCCAACGCCACACTCATCGGGGATGACTTCGAGGCGGTGATCCGCGGGCTGAAGTCCCAGTTGGAAGGGGAAGTCGCCGTAGCCGGACCAAACTTCGCTGGGAGCCTGACCAACCTTGGCCTGATTGATGAGTATCGCCTCTACATCCACCCCATCGTGCTCGGGTCTGGCCAACCGTTCTTCGCCGGCCCGCGGCCGCGGCTCCGCCTTGTGGAGAGCGCGCGCATCGGCAGGGATGTAATCCGGTTGACGTACGTTCCTGCTTAATCGCGCGACTCGCTCGCGTCTTATCGAGCTGCGAAACGCTACTCCAGCGGCTGCGTGTCCAACCGCCAGGTGATGGTCTTGTTGAGGAAGTAATTGAGGCAGGTTCCGATGACGATGGCGACCAGCTGCGACAACATCGCGTACCACACAGGGACCATCCCAATGGTCTGGCGCAGTAGCTGGCGCGCGCTGTGGCTGGTGAACAGGCCGTAGCAAACGGTGGTCAAGCCGATTCCGATCGTCGCCACGGCAAAGTAAAGGACGGCGCCGCGAAACCATCCGCCGCCGGTTCGCTGGCGGTCGCGGAAGGTCCACAGGTTGTTCACAATGTAGTTGTGCAGGGTGGCGATGAAGTTGGCGATGAGCGACGTCCACCAGATACGCGTTCCGGAAACCTGCTGGATGAACGCCAGAGCCAAGAGGTTCACCAGCACGCCGATGCCGCCAACGACGGCGAACTTCACCATGCGCGTGGGCAGCCGGCGAGGGGCGGGCGGCGGGGCCAGCGTCGGTCCTTCCTCTTTTGGAGGCGCGACTTCCGTGTAGGGCGTCAAAGGAATCTGGTTTCTCAGGGCCCGCATCGGTTATCAGATGCTAAACACCCGGGAGGGGGGACCCCCGCCGGGCGCTCGGAAGATGGCTGTGCCGGCCCAACGAATAGCCGTCATTATCGAGAGTCCGAAGTTAAATGGCAAACGCTTTCGCCACAATAAGAAAGCGGGATATCGAGGCGCGCTCTTCGGCAAATAAAGGTGTTTCCTTTCAACCCAAGAAACTTGGTCCCAGACCCCGAGGATGGCACTTTTAGGCCATCCTTAGACACAAGATATTCCGAATTCGGGAGAATTTTTTTCCTCAGCACGCATCCTTCTAAGGTCCTTTTACATCAATGTCTTGCGGCTTGCGCGGGATCTCAAAATCAGCGAACTAGCTGATTTTTGTATTGCTTAGAAGGCGTTTCGAGCGTAGAATAATTGGTCTTTCTGTGCGTGTTGTCTGCCGTGAGGATAAGGCTCTACTGAATCCCACACCCGGCCCGACGAATCCAATCAGTAAGACTGTGTTGCAGCACTAAATTATTGATTCTTAAACCGACAAGGCAGGACTATTCATGGCTAAGCGACGCGGAAATCCCAACTGGGGCAAGCCCGAACCGATTGGACCGATTGTTCCCACGGTCACCGAATTCGAGCAAGTAGTGAAGGAATTTAAGCTTGCTCCGGATCAGTACATCCGTTCCACGCGCCTGCGCGAGTGGGCACGCCGGAACAAGAACTCGAAGTTCATCCCTGAGCCGCTTCTGGAAGCTTGGGGCTTCGAAATTGAATCGACCCTGTAACAAGAACCACCGGGATCCCGAAGGCCGCCATGGGCGGCCTTTTCCATTTTCAGCCGCTGCTCGCGGAGCGCGCGGCCGCGGCGTTTGACGGGCCTGACCCTGCGTGAGATATTGGCGAGTCTTCCCTTCGTTTCCTGAAATTTTCGATATAGAGATAGCCGCAAACAGAGGAGCCACGGATGGTCCGCATCATTCCCCGCGAAGCCAAGTTCTTTGAGATGTTTGCCGAGATGGCGTCGAACCTGACGGAAGGCGCCATCCTGCTGCGCGACCTGCTCCAGCACTACAACAACGTGGAAGCCCGCATCCAGAAGCTGACGGACATCGAGCACCGCGGCGACGAACTGACCCACGCCGTCCTCACCAAGCTCAACCAGACGTTCATCACGCCGTTTGACCGCGAGGACATCCACAAGCTCGCGACCCAACTGGACGACGTCCTGGATTACGTGAATTCGGCGGGCGAGCGCCTGGTGACGTACAAGGTGATGTCGTCGCCGCCCGACGCGGCGCGCCTGGCCGACGTGATCGTCCGGCAGTGCCAGCAGCTGGAAAAGGCCGTGAGCGTGCTCGAAAAGAGCCAAGGCGTGCTCGACTACTGCGTGGAGATCAATCGCCTGGAAAACGAAGCCGACGACATCGCGCGCGCCGCTATCGGCAGGCTGTTTGAGACCGAGCGCGATCCCATCAATCTCATCAAGGTGAAAGAAATCTACGAGATGCTGGAGATCGCGACCGACAAGGCGGAAGACGCCGCGAACGTGCTCGAAACCGTGGTGCTGAAGAGCGCCTGAGACACGCCTAGAAGCTCCGCGGTCACCTTCGAGTACGCGCGCCTCTGCTAGACTTTTCTCACCGTATGCCTGCCCAGCCGCCATTTAGCGACATCCCGTCGGCTCTCGACGATTTCCGCGCAGGGCGCATGATCGTGGTCGTGGACGACGAGGACCGCGAGAACGAAGGCGACCTGACGCTGGCCGCCGAGATGGTGACTCCCGAAGCGATCAACTTCATGGCCCGTGAGGGACGCGGCCTGATTTGCCTAGCGATGACCGAAGAACGTTTGGACCACTTGAGGCTTGGTCCGATGTCGACGGAGAACACCAGCAACTTTGGCACCGCCTTCACGGAGAGCATTGACGCACGCGACGGCGTCACCACGGGCATTTCCGCCTACGATCGTGCTCGCACCATCCAAGTGGCCATCGATCCGGCGACGCGGCCTGGCGACCTCGCCCGCCCGGGACACACCTTCCCGCTGCGCGCGAAGAAGGGTGGCGTGCTGGTTCGCGCGGGACAGACCGAGGCTGCGGTGGACCTGGCGCGGCTTGCAGGGATGGTCCCGGCGGGCGTGATCTGCGAAATCATGAAGGAAGACGGCACGATGGCGCGGGTGCCGGATCTCATCGAGTTTTGCACGCGACATCAGCTGAAGATGGTGACGGTGGCCGAGCTGATCCGTTACCGGCTGCAGAACGAGCACCACGTCCATCGCGTGGGCGAGTCGCTGCTACCGACGCGCTACGGCGCCTTCCGCATGATCGCCTATGAGAACGAGATCGACGGCTCGTCGCATCTGGCGATCCTCGCGGGCGACGTGGAGAATGCCGGCGACCGGCCGGTGCTGGTTCGCATGCACTCGCACTGCCTTGCGGGAAACATTTTCGGCGCCAACTGGTGCGAGTGCGAGCAAGCCCTGCACGCGTCTATGCAGCGGATTGCCGAGGAGGGACTCGGCGCCATCATCTACCTGCACCACACGTCGCGCGGCTTCCAGGTGGAACGCGTGGACGAGCGCAAAGTGCTCGCCTTCCACCGCGAGATATGGGACGCGCAGCGTCCTGAGCTCCAGAGACGCACGCAGCGGGAAATCGGCACCGGCGCCCAGATCCTTACCGACCTGAACCTGCACAGCATCCGGCTGCTCACCAACCGGCCGAAGAAGGTGGCGGCGTTGGAAGGCTTCGGGGTGCGCATCGTCGAGCAGGTGCCGATCCCGATGGAACACGCGACAAAATAAGCCGCCGTCGACAAATATCCGTTCGATTTGTGATTTCTGATTGAAAACAAGCGCGCCGAATCGCGAATCGCAACTCGGAATCACAAACTTGCGAAAAAAATGGGGCGAGAAAATCTCGCCCCATGTACTTCGTCCCGATGGACTTGCCTGGCGCTAGCTTGGTTTTCTGACTACCACTTCGCTATCGCGGATGTGGAACTGCGCCGAGCAGTGATCGGATCCGCAGATCACGGGAATCAGCCCCACCACCTGTCTCCGCGTGATCAGACCCAGCGAACCGCACTCGGGACAGGAAAGCACCGCCCAGTACGGATCTTCACTCTCCCCGACTTCCCCGGCGTTCTCCAACACGAACAATGTGCCTGGGCCCATCTGCTCCGGGATCCATTCGCTCAGAACGTTGAGTTCAGCGACCATTTCACCTCCGTTGGCGGCTCCCTTGATCCGCCAGGCTGGAATTGCGTGGCTGCCCCCGGCATGAACGCGTTCTGCCGGACCGTTCCGACCCACCCCTACACTGCTGCTCTCCTCGCGCGCGTGGCCCTCGCCACCCGCGGACTGCGCTTGATCTTTTCGTGACTCGACACACCCAGATCGGCCTGCACCTGCCGCACCGCGTCCGAGAGACATACCGTCAGCATCGGCTGGCTCGCGTTCTTCAGGATGTCGATCACCTGCGCCGGCGAAGTTTCCAAGTAGATGTCGCGCCCGTCGGTGAGCAAGTGATAATCCGAGCCGCTGCCCACCGTCTCCACCAGCCGCTTGCCGAACTCGCGCTGCAGGAAGCGCATGACCTTGCGCACCCGCTGCAACGAAAAACCCTTGCGACGCAACTCGCAGATGACCGCAACCTCGGCCACGTCCGCGAGCGTGTACAACCGCCTGCGCCCATCGCGCTCCGGGACCACGATGCCGCGCTCGTCCCACCACTGGAGCTGGCGCGGGGTGATTCCCGTGCGCTCGACGACTTCGTTCGATGTGAAGCGAAGCTCCATAAAGCGTCGTTGGTCCTTGGCCGTTGGTCGTTGGTCGTTGGCTGAACAGCGCCGGTACAAACTGTTGCACGATTCCCGAGCGCCGACTTGGGATGCCGGGGACCTGCGCGGCTTCCCCATTTCCGAGTTAAACATCGCAACTCGAAAATGTTTAAAACATTTTAGGTATGACATGTTGGAAGTCAACGCGATTCGCAGGTGTCAAGGAAGATTCCTGAGGAAATTCGCCGCGCGCGAGCGCCGCTCGACGCACCTGCTGTTCCCTGCATCTAACGGAGGAGCTCTCAATTTGCCTTGCGAGGACGACTACGGATGCAAGTGAATTGGCTGCGGCGGTGCGCGCGAATCGTATGCCTGGTTGCGCTCATCGCATTCGGCGCCGCGCAAACGCAACCGAATGCGCAGTTGCCGTCCGGCGACCAGGTGGTCGCCTACCTCAACCAGACGCTCGACTGGCACCGGCAGATTTCCGTGGAGGAGCAGCTCACCACCGATCCCGCCGACACGCTCTTTGTCTCCGACAGCCGCCAGATTGACCTGCAGATTGTGCGCTTGTCGTTCGACTTCGCCCGCGCCGACGCCGCGCTGGTTGCCAAGGCACCGGCAACGACCTCAGCGACTCCCAGCCGATACCAATCTTTGCAGAAGGCAGCGGCTGCGGCTGAAACCGAGATGAAGCAGACGCAGGCAGAGCTCCAGGGCTTGCGTCAGAAGATCGGGTCGGCTCCGGCGAAACAGCGCCGCGACCTGCAATCGCAGATCGACGAGCTTCAGAGCGAGCTGGCGCTGGCGCAGACGCGCTACGACACGCTCAAGCAGATGACCCAGTTCGTGAGCGGCGCCGGCGCGGCAGGCGGAGGCCTGGTCGCGCAGATCGACGAACTCCAGCGCTCGGTGCCTGAGGCCGCACCGGTCACGAACAATGCCCAGAGCGAAGCGGCGCAGACGGCGAGCGCGAATTCCGTATCGGCTTCCGCGGGAGCCGCCGCCGCGACCGGCGTCGCCGCCGCCGCCAAGCAAAGCCGTCGGCAGCAGCCAAGCGGCATCCTGGACCTCGCGACCAACCTGATTGAGCTGCACCGCAAGGTAGCGGTGCTCAACGAAGCGATCGGCTCGACCGATGCGCTGGCGCAATCGTCGAAGAGCTTACGCTCGCCGCTGGTCACCGCGCTGACTTCGGCCACGCAGCAGGGAGAAACGCTGGCCAAGGAAGCCGATACCGCGAATACCTCCGAGCTCGAAGCGCTCAAGGCCCAGCTTGACGCGCTGACGACCAACTTCCGCCAGTATGCGGGCGTGGTGCTGCCGCTCGGCAAGCAATCGATCCTGATCGAGAGCTACCGCGGCAACCTCGTCCGCTGGCGTGACACGGTGCGCAGCGAATACGACGCCGAGTTCAAGAGCTTCGCCATCCGCATCGCCGTGTTCCTGGGCATCCTCGCCATCGTCTTCGCGGTGGGCGAGGTGTGGCGGCGGTTTATCTTCCGTTACGTGCACGACATCCGCCGGCGATACCAGTTCCTGTTGCTGCGGCGGATCCTGCTGTGGTGCGTTGTCGGCATCGTGGTCGCGTTTGCGCTGGCTTCGGAGATCGGGTCGATCGCGACGTTCGCGGGCCTGATCACCGCCGGGCTGGCGGTGGCGCTGCAGAATGTGATCCTCGCCATCGCGGGATACTTTTTCCTGATCGGAAAATACGGCGTGCGCGTCGGCGATCGCGTCCAGATCTCCGGCATCACCGGCGACGTCGTCGATGTCGGCCTGATCCGGCTGCACCTGATGGAGATCGGCGGCTCCGGCAGCGACCGCCATGCGACAGGACGCGTCGTCGTCTTCTCCAACTCGATCGTCTTTCAGCCGACCGCCAGCTTCTTCAAGCAGATTCCCGGCACCAGCCTGGCGTGGCACGAGGTCACGCTGGTCCTTGCGCCGGACACGAATTACCGCGCCGCCGAGGAGCGCATGCTCAGTGCCGTGCAGAAGGTATTTGAGGAGTATCGCGAGAACATCGAGCGCCAGCACCGCACCATGGAAGCCACGCTCAACATGCCGGTAGCGGCGCCAAAACCGATCAGCCGGCTGCACCTGACCCAGACCGGTCTCGAGGTCAGCATCCGGTATCCGGTGGAGACAGATAGCGCCTCCGACGTGGACGACAAGATCACGCGCGAGCTGCTCCGCGCCCTGGATCAGCCACCGAAACTCCGCGTGGTCGGCAGCGGGACGCCGAACATCCAGCCGGTCGAGTCGCCGAACCAGAACGCGGCGTAGAAAAGTTGCCAGTTGCCGGAACGCCCTGCCAGGCTCGAGTATCGGTCTCCAAGGCCGCGATTGCGGACAGGAAAAAACGGCTCTCTCGCCCGCTTCGCGGGCTCATGTGTTTTTTGAGACTGTCAACCCACGGCTTACGCCGTGGGCTACGATCTTTCGCCCGCTTCGCGGGCTGGTTTCGCGTGATTGAAAGCTCGCCGGTAAAGCCTCAGCCGTCCTGCCGGACTGATTGCTATTTGTATGCTTACCCAGCGCTAAAGCGCTGGGCACCAGTCAGCCGCCCTCCGGGCTGGCGATCGTCGCAACCTCCCGGTGCAATTCGTTAAGACGTCGAAACGTCGTGTTGCAATCCGTTAAGACCTCGCAACCTCCCGTTGCAATTCGTTAAGACCTCGCAACGTCGTGCTGCAATCCGTTAAGACGTCGCAGTTTCCGGTGCAATCGCGATCAATGAGTCATCCGCTCTCGTGGACTCAGCGCGCGGCCTTTCGCCGTGCGTCACGTACAGTGCCAAGCCCGTGAGGATAGCTCCGGACACGATGTTACCCAGTGTGACTGGGATCTGATTCCAAATCCACCACTGCGAAGACGAGACCGGTGCTCCCAGGAACATGCCTGCGGGGATCACGAACATGTTCACGATCGAGTGCTCGTAACCCTGGGCAAAGAAGATCATGATCGGGAGCCACATGGCAGCGATCTTCCCGAGCGTCGATCGTGAAGAGAGGGCGAGCACGGCCCCGATCGCGACCATCCAGTTGCACAGGATTCCCTTCACCAGCGCCGTCGCCCAGCCTCTGCCGCCGGCGGACATGTAAAGAAGGGTCTTCTTCGTCGCGGCCTCTTTGACCAGCTTCGCTAGCGCGCCGCCGTCTGACGTGCCAAAGCTCGTTATCGCAGCGTAGAACAGCGCCGCGTAGAGGATGCTGCCGGCAAGGTTTCCCGCATACACCCACGCCCAGTTGCGGACCAGATCTCGCCAGCGAACTTCCGAGCCGGCAATGCCCATCGGCAACAGAGCGAAGTTTCCCGTCGCCAGTTCCAGCCCCAGCAGGACGAGGACAACGAATCCGCACGGGAACAGTGCCGCAGCCACGATCGGCAACGCGCCCTGCGCCGTTACCACGAAAGCGAGTGATGTCGCGTAGCCGAGGATCACACCCGCCAGCGCGCCGCGGATGAGGAGGTCGGTGGCCGAGAGAGCGGCTTTTGTCTTCGCCAGCGCGACGGCGTCGGCAATGAGCGTCTTGGGGGGCACAAAATCCATCGGATCCTCCGTTGTTCGTTTTTGTTTGTTCGTTGGGCGTTGGTCGTTGTTCGTTGTTCGGGGGAACGTTTTCTATGGTGCTGCCGGGCGGTCGTCTGCCGTTGCGTCGCCGCGAGTGGCGAGCTGTTCCAGCGGCACGTCGATACCTGCCTGCCGGAAACGGTCCAGCTGCGTGATGATGCCCGCGAGCACGTTCGGCAGGTTCTCGTCGCACGGGATCACATCGAGCACCTGCTGCCCGACGGACGCTTCCGGCCCGGTGCGTCCGCCGACATAGACCGCGACCGCGTCCACCAGATCGTCGCCGACGCGCGTCTTCAGTCCGCGGAGCCCGATGTCCGCCGCCTGGTGGTTTCCGCATCCCGCCGGACATCCCGACCAATGGATCGACAGCGGCTCGCGATCGTTCCCCATCTTGCGCTCGAGCGCGCAAGAGACCTGCATCGCGTAGCCCTTGGTATCGATCTGCGCCAGATTGCAGAAGTCGGTGCCGGTACACGCCACAAGGCGTCGTTGGAACGGCGACGCCGCCGGCGACAGGTCGTGGAGCAGCGACTCGCGCAGCAACCCGGGGACCTCCGACGCCGGCACGCAGCCGAAAATCACGTTCTGCCCGACGGTGAATCGGACGTCACCGTGTCCGTAGACCTCCGACAGCCGCACGATCTCGTCGAGCTGATCGGCGGTAATCCGTCCGACGGGTACGGAGAGCCCTACCGCGCGCAGTCCCGGCTGCTTCTGCTGCGTCACGCCGAGGTGGTCGCTGTGCCGCGTGGTGCGCAGATCGCCTCCGGCGCGCGACAGCGGACGACGGGACCTCCGCTGCAATTCGTCGCGCAAGCGGGCCACGCCCCATTCTTCGATGAGGAACGCCAAACGGCACTTCGCGCGCGCGTCGCGCGGTCCATGATCGCGATAGATCCGCACCAGCTCGGCCACCAGTTCGACCGCGTCATCGATCCTGACAAACACGTCGAGCGGCGACGCCGGCGTGAATCCGCCCGACCCCATCTTCCCGCCCACCAGGACATTGAAGCCGAGAGTACGATCGAGCCGCGCCGGCACCAGCGCCACGTCCTGCGACTCGGCATGTGTGCAGTTGCTTCTGCATCCGGTCACAACGATGTTGAACTTGCGCGGCAGGTCGACGAACTCCGGGTTCCCTTCCGCGCCCACCAGCAGACGGTCGAGCGCCAGCACCACGTCCGAGGCGTTGAACGCCTCCTCCGGCGTCAGCCCGGCCAGCGCGCAGCCGTTGATGTTGCGCACGTTGTCCATGCCGGTCTGGAGCGAATGCAGGTCGACGCCGCGCAGCTTCTCCCAGATCTTGGGAACGCTCCCGAGGGTGAAGCCGCGCAACTGGATCTGCTGCCGCGTGGTGATGTCGAGCACGCAGTTTCCCAGGCGGCGCGACACGTCGGCGATGGCGCGCAGTTGCCGGCTCCACGCCAGCCCATTCGGCATCCGCACCCGCATCATGAACTTGCCCGGCGTCGGCTTGCGGAAGAAGACGCCAACCCACTTCAGCAGGTCCTTATCCTCCGCCGACATGCGTTCATGGCCGCCGCGGATCAGCCGCGGCATATGGTCGCGAATCCCCAGCGGATTCCCGCCCATGCTCTCCTTGTACGACTCGATGGCGTTCTTCCCACGAACCACGCATGCCCTCCGCTGTCGAAGGTTAGATAGCGCGGATCCCTGGGCGTGCGCGCGCGAAAGAATCGATGACTGGTATCGGCGAATCCGGGAGGGCGCGAAACCGGCGTCGGCAGCGGCTTTTGGCGCGGCGCTGCGTTTCGCAGATCGTATCCATCGAAAATTTGCGGAAGAGGGATGGGCCGCGAGCCGGCCGCCGGACGTGGCCGAAAGGCCTAGTCCCTTCGCGGGCGACACATCGTGCCGCGATGCGCGATAAGGAGATATACTAAGGAAGATATGCGGAAACTTGGCATTCTCGTTCTGGTGGCGGTTCTAGCCTTTGCGGTCCTCGGCGGGTGGCAATTCGGCACCTCCGAGGTCGCGAACATGGAATTCCAGGACGACTTGCACGACCTGTCAACCCAGGTCGGTGTCGGCGCCTCGTACAGGTCTCCGCACACGGACGATGAGTTCCGCGATGCAGTTATCCGCAAGGCGGTCGACAGAGGTATCGAGCTCAACGCCGACCAGATCACGGTTCGACGCGAAGGCTCGGGGATGGCGACGACCATGTACCTCGCCGCCGACTACACGGTCCAAGTCAAAGTGCCGGGACGGGTCTGGATCCTGCACTTCACGCCGAACAGCACGAAGCAGTAAGTAGCGCTTCTATTCCGTCCCTGGCGGGACGGGACTCCCATCCATTTATTGCGAGCTTTCCCGGCACTGCCGTGCCGGGCTTTCCTGTGCCGCCCCTCGGGCTGGTTTTTCCGTGATTACGATCCTGCGGTAACGAACATGCCGATCGCGGCCAGCGTCATGGCGGCGGCGCAGGTCCAGCCGAGCCACTTCATCAGCGGAGGATTCACGTGCTCGCCCATGACCTTCGGGTTATTGGTCAGCAGCAGGACCAGCACAACCAGCGGCGGCGCGAGCACTCCGTTCACCACCGCCGACCAGAAGAGCATGGCGACCGCGCTGAGATGGACATAATTCAGAGCCAGGCCGAGCAGCAGCGAGAAGGCGATGACCGAATAGAAGGCTCGCGCACGCGCCGGCTTGTAGTGCAACGACGCCTTCCACCCCGCGCCTTCGGCAATGGCGTAGGCGCACGACCCAGCAAGGACCGGCACTCCAAGCACGCCCGTTCCGACGAGGCCAAGCGTGAACAAGACGTAGGCTGCCTTCCCTGCCATGGGACGCAGCGCTTCGGCGGCCTGTTGCGCGGTATCGATCTGGAGGACGCCGGCGACGTGCAGCGTCGCACCCGTCGTCAGGATGATGAAGAACATGACCAGGTTGGAGAAGAACATGCCGATTACGACGTCGTTGCGCGCGTGATCGAGGCCATAGGACGTGGATGCCTTCTGGCGCGAGCGCACGGTGTGGTGGCCCAACAGCCGCTCTTCCTCGACCTCCTGCGCCGCCTGCCAGAAGAACAGATAAGGAGAGATGGTGGTGCCGAGGATGCCGACGAAAACCGACAGGTAGGCGCTCGACAGCTCGATGTGCGGAACCAGCGTGGCGCGAAGGATTTGCCACCAGGAGGGATGTACGACTAGGGCGGTGACGATGTAGCTGAACAGGAACAGCGTGAGCCATTTGAAGATGCGCGCAACCGCGCGGTACGACGCCCAGAAAAGCATCGAGAGGATGAAGATGGCGAACACAGGCGTCCAGAAGTAGGCGCGAATGCCGGTGACCATGGCGGCGGCTTCGCCCATGCCGGCAAGGTCGGCGGCGATGTTGATGAGATTGGCGGCAACCAGCAGGCTGCACGCGCCAATCAGCACCCACCTGGGGTACATCCGGCGAATGACGCCGGCGAGCCCGCGTCCGGTCACCAGGCCGAGGCGCGCACACATGAGTTGCACGGCGGCCATCAAGGGGAAAGAAAAGAGCGCAGTCCACAACGGAGCGTAGCCGAACTGCGCGCCCGCGACCGAGTAGGTGGAGATCCCGGACGGATCGTCGTCGGCGGCGCCGGTGATCAGGCCCGGGCCGAGCTGGTCATAGAAGTCGCGAAGGCGTCCCCAACGCCGCTTTTCATGCGGCTTGTCTTCGCGAACAGGAATGAACTGCGTGGCCTGGCTCGGAGCCGTTTCCGGGCTAGACATGCGGGGACCCCCAAGTGAATTGGGCGGAGCATAGCCCAGTTCGGGTCGGCCGCAAATAAACTTAGGGGCAGGGCCATTTACCGGCTTGAGGCGGTGGACCTAGGTTCCGGGGCTAGTGCTTAACTTCGGGGCACGCGCCGTGGCGCTCTGGATATGCGCGGAATCCTGTCTGAAGTTTCAAGAAGAGTGCATGGTCGTTGGCAAAGTCTTTAGGTGTGCTGCGCAAAAATAGGACGTAGAAGATCCCGCCGAGACCGCGCGGCTTGTGATAGGCGATGATCTGTTCCGTTTCGTCGCGATGCTCTGGCCCTGCCTTGCTCAGACGGACGTAGAGCGCAGGCATTCCGCGGAACGTTGTTTCCTGGATTTTGCGAACTACCGGAGTTATGCCGTCGGGAGCTTCCTTGTCATACTGATCGAAGTATGCGCGCGGACTCACGATTTCTGTGGAGTCCAAGTCATCGTAGAAATCGATCAATCTCGCGGCGTCGAGGTTCAGCACTTTCCTGGTGCCAGGTTGAGGCGGAGAAATAAGGAATCCGTGTTGCGCCGGCCGGGGATCGCCTCCGTGCGCAATGACTCCGGGTGGAAGCCGGACTGCCCAGCCGTGTTCGCAATTGCGATAGACCGAGTCGTACAGGCCTTCTGTCTCTTCCCTGTCTTGGGGCTTTGCGCCAAGCACGAACAGGAGCGCCATCGCGACCGGCCATGCGGCGATTCGCAAGCGCATTTATCTTCTATCCTCCGCCGACGAAGTGCACGATCTCGAGCTTGTCGCCGTCGTTGAGTGGAGTGGACGGCCAGCGATCGCGCGGCACGATGTCGTGATTCAGTTCGACAGCCACGCGGTCAGGCTTCATCCCAAGCTGCGCGACCAGCTCGGCGACGGTAGCCGCTGCGTGAGACTGTTCTTCGCCATTGATTACTAATTTCATTCGCTTGGAGTTTAATCGCAAACCGTCCCCGTTTGTCATCCCGAGCCCACGGGGCGAAGGATCGCGATTCGGGAAATAGGAAGGAACTCCGGGAGGAAGAGCGTGAGGCGGCGCGACCGGATCGAACCTTCGCGGGGTCCTTCGGGTCGGCGCTATGCGCCTAGCTCAGGATGACAGAAGCAGGAACGCGGATCGCAGAGAACGCCCGGAATCTCTTTCAGCAATCTGCAATCAGGAAAGGTCGAGTATGTCGCTGTCGTCGGCGGATTTGGTCGCCGGAGCGGGCTCAGGAGCGGGAGCAGCCGCGGAGGCTTCGGATGGCGGAGGAGCCGGTGGCTCTTCTTTTTTGAGAGGAATGTCTGGCAGCGTGGATTCCCCGGCCGCCTGTTTCTTCGCTTTGTGATCGAGCAGATCCTCGATGCGTCCCTCGCGGACGGCGATGACGAACTGCTTGTGCTGCTCCTTGAGCAGGTCGTGCATGTGCTCGTCGGAGAAGTCAGGCTCGGTGGCGCGCATGGCGTAGGAGCTGGCGTGCTTGCCGACGCAGCGTCCCTTGATGAAGACCTGGGTTTGCAACAGGAAGTCCTTCACGCGCGCTTCGCTTTGCACGTGGTAGAGCGTGTCACCGAACTTCACTTCCGTGTTGAAGCCGAAAATCATGCGCTGCGCAGTCCACCGGATATGCGTTTCAGCCGCTAAATACCTGAGGAAAACAGCTCCGCGAGAACCTTGACACTGCCTCACGCGGATTCTATAACTGAATGTTTCCCAATTGTTTAGCCAGCGGCTCTGGTTGTGCCGCCGCCGGCGCGGATTATATACACGGTCCTCTTTATGCCCGACAACTATTTTGCCCGCTACCTGCCCATTGTGATCCACGCCATTTTCGTGGCGGGGCTGGCAGGCGGCATGGTGGTGTTGTCGTGGCTGCTGGGACGCCATCGCCCGAGCCGCACCAAGATGCAGCCGTACGAGTGCGGCATGAATCCCACGGGCGATGCCCGCCAGCGTTTCTCCGTCAAGTTCTACCTCGTCGCCATGCTGTTCATCCTGTTCGACGTGGAAGCCGTCTTCCTCTACCCCTGGGCGGTGATCTTCCGTTCCCTGAAGATGTTCGGATTCTGGGAGATGCTGGTATACATCGGCATCGTCCTGGTTGGGTTCTGGTACGTCTGGAAGAAGGGCGTGCTCGACTGGTCCACCACCCACAGGGGAGAGATTTGATGCCGCTGGAACCCGCTGTCACCGATCTGGACAAACTGAAAGAGCAGCCGGTGGTGTCGAAGCTGGTGGCGTGGAACGCCGCGTCGGTGCAGCGCGCCAAGCTCGACCGCGGCGAAATCACAGTTTGGGTTCCGCGCGAGCTGATCCGCGACGCGGTCAACTTCCTCAAGTCGGACCCTGAGCTCGACTTCAACTACCTGGCGGATGTGACCTGCGTGGATTGGATTCCGGCCGAGCCGCGCTTTGAAGTCGTCTACCACATGCTGTCATTGGCGCGGAAGGCGCGCATCCGCCTGAAGGTCGGGCTCAACAGCGACGAGCCGAACATCGAATCGGTGGTTCCCGTCTTCCCTTCGGCAAACTTTTTTGAGCGCGAGATATTCGATCTGTTCGGGATCCGATTCTCCGGACATCCCAACTTGCGGCGCATCCTAATGCCGGAAGACTGGGAAGGTCATCCGTTGCGCAAGGATTACCCCGTCGAGGGTTATCGCTAATGGCCCACATGACGCAAACCCCCGTTCTGGAGCCCGGGCAGGATCGCACCATGATCCTGAACATGGGCCCGCAGCATCCGTCGACGCACGGCGTGCTGCGCCTGCTGCTGGAGATCGAGGGCGAGAACGTGGTGCGGATGATGCCCGACATCGGCTATCTCCACACGGGCATCGAGAAGACGTACGAGGCGAAGTTTTATCAGCAATGCGTGGTGCTCGCCGACCGCATGGACTACCTCACGCCCTTCAGCAACGAGATGGGCTGGTCGCTGGCGGTGGAGAAGCTGCTGGGAATCGAAGCGCCGCCGCGCGCGCAGTGGCTGCGCGTGCTGATGGCGGAGCTGATCCGCATCAGCTCGCACCTGGTGTGGCTGGGGACGCATGCGCTGGATATCGGCGCGATGACGGTCTTCCTGTATTGCTTCCGCGAGCGCGAAGACATCCTGCGGCTGGTCGAAGCGATTGGCGGGCAGCGCATGTTCCCCGACTACTTCCGCATCGGCGGCGTTGCGCTGGAGCCTCCGCTGGGCTGGTTCGACCGCGTGAAGAAATTCGCCGACCGATTCCCGGAGAACGTGGACGAGTACGAAGACCTGCTCACCGGGAATCCGATCTGGCAGCGGCGACTCAAGGGCGTGGCCGTGGTCTCGAAAGAAGACGCGATCGCGTTCGGCGCCGGCGGCGCCACCCTGCGTGCCAGCGGCA
>Ga0157369_10003122_pt1 | contig 19792 bp, 11 predicted proteins | sample C25metaG_FD_113461 | JGI IMG/M metagenome (GOLD analysis project Ga0157369, IMG submission 113461) | Corn rhizosphere microbial communities from Kellogg Biological Station, Michigan, USA - C2-5 metaG | ecosystem: Host-associated > Plants > Roots > Rhizosphere > Soil | place: USA: Michigan...
AGTAACCCTAAGGGGGACACGATCATGCCCGATGCCAGCACCACCGAGGCCGCGAAGCCGACGCCGGCCTTGAAGCTCAATTTCCTGTCGCACGGCACGCTCGAATCGCGCGATCTTGCCTTCTCGCGCCAATTCTACGAGGAATTCCTCGGCCTCGGAGTCGTGCAGACCAGTGACATCTCGATCATGGTGCGCCTGGGCGGTACGCACTGTATCGCCGTCGTCTTCACCAAGCGGCCGAGCGAGATGGGTCTGCTCAACCACAACGGCCTCGATGTCGAGACGCAGGGAGAGGTCGACGCGGCCTATCAGGTCACACTCGCCAACGCCGAGAAGTGGAAGCTGCACAAAATCACCAAGCCCGTGCTACAGCACGGCACCTACAGCTTTTATTTCTGGGATGCCGACGAGAATTGCTGGGAAATCCTGACCAATCCCAAGGACGGCTATGATTGGCTGTTCAAGAATGGCGACATGACCGGCAAAGGTCATCACGACCGCAGTTTCAAGCGGCCGGGCGTGAAGATTTAGCCTCGGGATCCGCCTTTTCCGCGGGATTCTTTTCCGCATTGGGCAGCGGGAAATAAAGATCGAAACGCGTGCCCTTGCCGGGCGCGCTCTTCACCTCGATGCGGCCGCCATGGCTGGTGACGATGCCGTGGACGATCGACAGGCCGAGACCGGTGCCCTGGCCCACAGCCTTAGTGGTGAAAAATGGCTCGAAGATGCGCTGCATCGTCGGTTCGTCCATGCCGCAGCCGGTATCGCTGACCGAGAGGCAGACCTCGTTCGGCGCGTTCTTGCGTGACGTCAGACCGAGCGACACGGTGATGGTGCCCATGCCGTTGGTCATCGCACCCGCGGCGTTGGAGACGAGATTCGTGATCACCTGATGGATCTGCGATGCGTCGGCGCGGATCGTCGGCACATCAGCGACGTCCTCTTCGAGCTGGATCGAGGTGGGAACCGTCGCGCGCATCAGCTTCAAGGCTTCGCGCATGACCTCGGCGAGATTCGCCTCCTGCTGTTCCGGCTCTTCCTTGCGGCTGAAAGCGAGAACGCGGCGGACGAGATCGCGGGCGCGCTCGCTTGCCTCATAGATCGTATCCAGATTGTTGCGCACCGGCGTACCCGATTCGAAGCGCCGCGCCGTCAGCTTCGACAGCGCCATGATCGGCACCAGCGTGTTGTTCAAATCATGCGCGATGCCGCCGGCGAGCGTGCCAAGCGCTTCGAGCTTCTGCGAATGCAGCAGCTGGCGCTCGAGTTCGCGTTCGCGTACCTCTGCGACAACGCGCTGCGTGATATCGTGCAACGTGCCGAAGATGCGTATCGGACGGCCGCCCTCGCCGAGATGCGCGTCGATCTCGCGGCGCAGCACGCGTTCTTCGCCATCGGGCCGGATAATGCGGAATTCGAACACGTCGGAATTCCCCTCGCTCGCGCGGTTCTTCGCCTCGCAGAAGGATTCACGGTCTTCGGGATGCACATATTGCAGCGTCGTCTCCCAGGACGGCGTCGCGCCGTCCTTATCGACGCCGAGGATGCAATACATCTGATCCGACCAGGTGATCTTGCCGGTCGAGAGGTCGTGATCGAAGCTGCCCATATTGGCGATACGCTGCGCGCGCATGAGGTTTTCGCGGCTTTGCATGATTTCGAGCTCGGCGGCGCGTCGCTCGGTAATATCGTGCATCGTGCCGAAAATTCGTAGCGGGCGGCCGTCTTCGGCGACATGCACATCGAATTCTCGGCGCAACATGCGCTGCTTGCCATCGGCCCGAATAAGGCGGAACTCGAACGGCTCGGTGTGCGGTCCGGCCACGCTCACGCGGGTTGCCATAAAGGTTTCGCGATCGTCGGGATGAACGAATTGCACCGTGGCGTCGGGCGACGGCGAGACCTTCTCCCTATCGACGCCAAGAATGGCGTACATCTGATCCGACCAGGTGATCCGGCCGGTCTGCAGATCGTGGTCGAAGCTTCCCATATTCGCGATCTGCTGCGCCCGGATCATGCTTTCGCGGCTTTGTTCGAGCTCGATCTCGGCGCGTTTGCGCTCGGTGATATCCTGCAATGTACCGAAGAGACGCAGCGGCCGCTTATCGGCGTCGAAGGTGACGGCGCTTTCGCGGCGCACGATGCGCTCGAAGCCGTCGCGACGGATCAAGCGATATTCCAAGGGCGGCTGGGCTTGGCCGGCAATTTCGTCGGCGCGCGCCTTCAGGAAGCGCTCGCGATCGTCGGGATGAACCATCCCAATCAATTCTTCGGGCGGCGGCCGGACGCCGATTTCGACGCCGAGGACCCGATACATCTCGTCGGACCATTCCCACGCCTCGGTGACGAGGTCGCGCTCGAAGCTGCCGATGGAGCCCAGCCGCTGCGCGCGCGCCATGTTCTCGCGGCTGCGACGGAGTTCGAGCTCGGCCTTGCGGCGCTCGGTGATGTCCTGCAGCGTCGCCACAAGGCGTAGCGGATTGCCGTCCCGGTCGCGTACCAGTTCGCATTCGCGATGAAGGATACGCTCGGCGCCGTCGGGACGGATGATACGGAAGTCGATCGCCGGTATGGTGGTGCCGTGCGCCGCGAGATTGCGTACCTGGTCGAATATATCGCGATCCTCGGGGTGAACGAGGTGGCGCAGGAAAGCAACATCGACGCGCGGATCGTTGCGTTCGACACCGTGGATACGATAAAGCTCGTCCGACCATTCCCATTTGCCGGTGACGAGATCGCGCTCGAAGCTGCCGATGCCGGCGATGCGTTGGGAATGTGCGAGGTTCTCGCGGCTGCGGCGCAGCTCGAGCTCATTGCGCTTGCGCTCGGTGATATCTTGCACCGTGCCGAACATGCGTATGGCCTTGCCATGCTCGTCGAATAGCACGCCGTATTCGCGATGCAGGATGCGCTCTTCGCCATCGGGCCGGGTAATGCGAAAATCGAGGGCGCTGTCGCTTGAGTTCTTCAACGCCGCATCGCGGCCTTGCAGGAACGCCTTGCGATCGGCGGGATGCACCATCGCGGCGAGCGTTTCGGCAGTGGGCTGTTCGAACCTGGCGTCGATGCCCCAGACACGCAGGAATTCCTCGGACCATTCGGTGTGGCCGCTCGCGATGTCGCGGCTGAAGCTGCCGATACCGGCAACTCTTTGGGCGCGCGCCAGATCTTCCTGACTACGGCGCAGTTCGGTCTCGATCGCTTTGCTCTTGGTGATGTCCTGCACTGTACCGAATAGCCGGATCGCTTTGCCGTTCTCGTCGCGAAGGACACCGTATTCGCGATGCAGCACGCGGACCTCGCCGTCGGGCCGCGTGATACGGAAATCGATCGGCGTGAGCGGTTCGTTGCCCAGCGCCGCTTCGCGGCCGGTGAGGAATTTCTCGCGATCCTCGGGATGGACGAGCGTCGCCAGATGGTTGGGCGTATGGTCGGGTGGCCGGTTCGTGAGGCCCCAGATCTTGAGGAATTCTTCCGACCACTCGCCTCGGCCGGTCACGAGATCACGGTCGAAACTGCCGATAGCCGCGATCCGCTGGGCGCGCGCAAGATTCTCTTGGCTGCGACGCAGTGCCATCTCCGCGCGCTTGCGCTCGGTGATGTCCTGAACGATGCCGAAAAGCCGCGTCGGCCGGCCGTTGGGCGCAAAATCGGCGCTGTATTCGTGGTGGACGACACGCTCCTCGCCATTTGGCCGGATGATCCGGAATTCGGCGCCCGCCAGCGGCTTGCCGGACAGGATCGCGACGCGGCTGGCGATGAAATCGTCGCGGTCCTGCGGATGCACGCGATCGACCAGCATCGCCGTCGTGGGATAAGTCTCTTCCGGGGTAAAGCCCCAAATGCGCAGGAATTCGTCCGAGCATTCGAGCGCGCCCGTGCACAGATCGCGCTCGAAGCTGCCAAGCGCTGCCATGCGTTGAGCGCGCGCGAGATTCTTACGGCTGCGCCGCAAAGCGAGATCGTTCGATTCGCGGATCGTGACATCGCGGATGACCGAGATCAGCTTCCAGCCATCGGGCGCGCGATAGCGGCAGGTGCTGATCTCCACCGGCACCAAGGAGCCGTCCTTGCGACGGGTCGTACGCTGGAGAATGCGAATGGCCGCTTCGTCGCCGTCGGTGACGACCTGCCGCGCGGATTTCTCATCCTCCGCCTTCACGCCATCGACCATGAGTGCGCCCAGATCGAGGCCGTTCATCTCGCCGGGCGCATAACCGTAGATGCGCTCGGCGGTGGGGTTGGCGAATTCGATCTGCAGCGAGTCATTGATGATCGCGACAGCATCGGGCAATGCCGTCATCAGGTGGCGCTGGCGCACTTCAGCTTCGCTGACCTTCGTCAGCAAATCGTCATTGCGGAGGATTTGACGGCGCAGATAAGCAAGGAGCGCCAGCGTGACCATCAGACCGATCAGCGTGGCGCCGCCGATCCCGAGGAATTCCCGGCGCCATGGCGCAAGCGCGGCCGACGCATCCCAGCCGGCCGCGATGACGAAAGGCGCGTTCTTGCCGCCGACTCCCGCGATGAACCGCTCGACCCCGATCATCGTCACGAAGCGCGCAAAGCTGCCACTCGGCGGACCGTCGCGGAAGGTTTGGAACATCGGCCGTTTGGAAAAATCCATGGTGACATCGGCGTCACCGAGATGAATCGGCGGCGTGCGCACGACCACATGGCCGTTGCGATTAAAGGCGGTGATGCTGGTGCCAAGCGGCATCTGCAAGGAGCTGAAAATTCGCTGCAGATAGCCTGCATCGACGAAGACAGCAGCGATACCGACGAAATTGCCGTTCGCATCGGTCAACCGCCGGCTCATGACGATTTCAGGAATGCCGGTGATCGGATCGGCGAGCAGATCGCTGACCTGCATCTCGCCCGTCTGGGCATCGACCTGGCGGCGGAAGAAATCGTAATGGGCGATCGCTTCCTTGACCGACGTCTCGGAAGCCGCCGAGTTCAGGATAGGCGCGCCTTTCTTGTCATAAACCGCAATGCGATTGATGGCGACGCTGATATTGTCGCGATAGGTGATCGTTTGATGCAGCGCTTCCGCGGCGAATTTATCCTTCGTCGTGTTCTGCAACATCGTCTGAATGTTGCGTAGCGCTGCGTCGGCATTGCGCGCGATCGCGCTTGTCGATTGCGCCATCGCATGGGCGGGAATTTCGAGACGGTTGCGGATCGCGGTTACCTCGCTCTGGTAGAGCGAGGTAATGAAATAGCCGGAGACGAGCGGCGCCGCGATCAAGAGCACCGTGCCGATGAGGACGATGAGCTGATCGGGTCGCAGCGAGAGCGCGGGACGACGGCCGCGAACGGGCGAGAGGCTGACGCCGACCGGCTCGGTAGGCGAAGTCATCGCGTCATCCTTTGATAGCGGGTTTGTAGAGATCAAGCAGGCTGAACTGGACGACACCACGCGGCTGATCGACTATCGCCGCGACCGCATCGCCATCGACATGCGAGAAACCGGCACCCAGCGCTGCGGCGGCAAGGCTAAGGCTGCTGATGCCGCGCAGATAGGTCGCGACACCGGCCTTGGCCGCGCCCTTGCCGAAACGCGCCATTTGCTGCATCAGCGCCAATTCGGAGCCGCTCTGCTCGCTGAGATCGCAGCCAGCGGCAGCAATGCGCGCGGCCGCGAATTGACTGAAATCGGTGATGTCGGGGCGCAGCTGCGCGATGACCGCACGGGCATGCGCGCGCAAGGGCGAGCTGATCTCGATCAGTCGCGCTTCGGGTACACCGTCCGGAACGCTGACGAGCTCGATCACCAGCAGCGAAGCGGCTTCGGGGCTAAGGCGCGTCCGCAATATCTCGATATAGCGACGGCGATGCGCGGCCGCGCACAGCGTTTCGAAGCGAACCGGCACGGTAATAAGGAGACGGCGCTTCTCGCGCACGAGACCTTCGACCACGCCGATGGCATGCGTGAGGGTGGTGAAATCGAGCTTCTCGAGCGCCGGCGCGTCATCTTGCAGGACGGTCGCTGCCTGTGCGCGCCGCGTGCTGCCGGGTACTTCCGGCAGCATCGGCACACAAAGATACGCGGCGATGATGCCGCGTCCCGGATCCCAGCTCGGCCGGTAGCAATAGCTGAGCTCAGCCAGGGGTTCGCTAACCTTGGCCAGCGGCGGTGCGGGCGATAAAGGTTCGGCGGTACCGGCCACGGGAGACGACGGCACAACACCGATCGGCGGCGGAACGGTCGATGCGTCGGCATCATTGGCTTCCTGGCCGATGGCGAGCGCCACCAGCTCCTCGAAGCCCGGCACGTTCGAGAATGTCACGGTGCCGTCGGCCTGGACCTCGACATGGCGAATGTCGGTGAGATCCGGCGTTTCGTCGCCGAGCAGCTTCTTGGTGATCTCGTCGCCGATCAGCTTGCATTTGACCTGCGCGTGATGGAAGTCGAGCGTCGCGAAGACGAGGATGTAGCCTTCATCTTTCCAGCGCGCATAGATGTCGCCGCCGATGAGGTAACGCTCGATCGCGTTGCGCGCGATGCGATCCGCGTTGACGGCGTAATGCGGCCATTGGCTGCCGAGGCGATCGCGGATGCGCGCGATGCTGATCAGATTGACCTGGCCGGTTTTGACCGAAGGATCGCGCCCTGCCGGCACGAGAATGCGAATCCGGTCATAGAGCAGCTCTGCTGAAACGGCGCGCGTCGCTGTCGCCGGCGGCGCCGGAGCGCGCTGGCGGTCGCTCTCTGGATCGATCAGATCCGCGAGGTTGCGCCGCAATTTGTGCAGAAGCGCCATCGCCGGCCGGCCGCCCTGCGATCAGGCGGCGAGGCAGTTCTTGACGACGTCGAGGAAATGGTCGGGATCGAGCGGCTTGGCGACGATATCCGACGCGCCGAGTTGACGCGCGATCTTGAGGAAATCGGTATTGCCGATACGGCCGCCGCCGGAGATCGCGATGATCTTCGCATCGGGAACCTCGCCGCGGATATCGCGGATCGTCTCGATGCCTTCTTTCTCCGGCATGATGATGTCGGTGACGACGAGGTCGGGCTTCTCACTGCGGAACACGAAAAGGCCGCGGCGTCCATCTTCGGCGCTGATCACCTCGTAGCCTTCGCTTTCGAGGATCTGCACGATGGTGTTGCGGACGACCATGTTGTCGTCGATGACGAGAATTTTCTTCATGGCGCGCCTACTTTCGCATGCGATATGCGGTCGGCGCGTACCAAGATGCGCGCAGGCAAGCGACCGCGGTGACCAATGGGTCACCGCCGCTATCTTGGTCGGAAAATACTTAAGGCGTTCTTAGCGTTGACCGCTTTGAACCCTACATTGAGGGCTAGAGGACAGAACTAACCCACTCAACCAATTTACTTTTCGGCAAAGCCCCGATCTTGGTCGCAGCGACCTGGCCGTTCTTGAACAGCATGAGGGTCGGGATGCCGTGGACGCCGTATTTGGTCGGGGTCTGCGGGTTCTCGTCGATATTGATCTTGGCGACCGTGAGCTTGTCCTTCATCGAGGCCGCGATCTCTTCGAGATAGGGGCCGATCTGCTTGCAGGGGCCGCACCATTCTGCCCAGAAATCCACCAGCACCGGACCCGAGGCGCGCAGCACATCGGCGTCGAAAGAGGCGTCGGTAATCTTGGTGGTCGACATCACATTCTCCTGCAGCGGACGATGAACCGAGCTTAGGCAAGCAAGACGGCGCCCGCAACCATGCCGCCCGTCCCATATAGTTAAGAATCCATTATTGATTTTCCATAGAAAAGCCGGGTTTCGCCCATAGTAAGGACGAGGATCAGCAATACGGTCCTTGCATTGGATGCTCGTTGAAGAAATGCGTTCGATGCTTCCTTATCGCTTTTATTATCTGAACGAACGCGATCACATCATCGATGCCGAATGGATCGTCTGCGCGGGAGACACGGCGGCGATGACGCGCGCCGCGTCAAAGTTGTTGGCGCGACGCGATAGCCATGGCATCGAGATCTGGCAGGGCAAGCGGCGCGTCGATGCGGTCGCCAAACCCTCTGCCGTAAAGCCCTCGGCGCGCGAAGCCGCTTAGCTTCGCGTAAGCTTTTCTGGCGGGACCGGCATCAGCAGCGGCCCGTCGGTCCAGAGCAGCGCGCAGCGAATTTTCTTATCCGGAAACACCGCGGCGATTGCCGCGCGATAAGCCGCGAGCTGCTCGAAATAGAGCGCCGGCACGGCTTCGAGATCGACCGGCACCGGGCGGATCGTCTTGTAGTCGACGATCAGGACGGAGTTGCCCTCGACCACCAGCCGGTCGATCTGGCCCGAGAGAGCGCGCCCGCCGATTAGGCCGACCACTGGCACTTCGGCGACCGAGCCCGGACCGAACAGCGGCGCGAATTCCGGATGGTTCAGCACGGCCATCGTCTCATCGAGGATCGCCTGCTGATCGGCAGCGCTAAGACCGTGCACCGAGAGCGCGAGGAAGCGCTGTGCCGTGGCCGCGCGCCATAGCGGCTCGACCGAGGGCAGGCTTTGCAGCAAGCGATGCACCAGCCGCCCGCGCAAGAAGGCCGCGCCGCGATCATTGCCGAGTGGCGAGCGCGCCGGCGGCTCTTGCCCTTGCGGCTGCGAGGGAGCGAGAGGCTTCGGCGGCGTCGGCTCGGGCGGCGGCGGACGCCAGCACCAATCGGGCAACAGCGGCGATGCCGCCGGCTGCGGCTCGGCACGCTTGGCTCGTTGCGGCTTGCCGCTCTGCTCGTGACGCAAGCGCAGCCCTTCACCATCCCATGCCGCGACGCCGGAGAATTTCTCGCCTGCGAAATCGAACGGCACTGCGCCGGCGGCGCGCAGTCCGGCCGCGACGAGCGCATGCCAATTGCCGCCGGACGGCGAGCGCTTGGTTTGCCAGCCGCAGATGTAGAGCCGATCCGCGGCGCGCGTCATCGCGACATAGAGCAAGCGGCGATATTCCTGATCGCGTTTGCGCTTCGCCGCATCAAGGGCAGCTTGGGCGGCGCGCGGCGGCGCCTCGCGCGCGACCATCCACAGCGGCAGCGCCTCCGCGTTGCGCGTATTCCCGTGCCAAAGGATCGGCGCCGTCTTCGTCGGCATCTGCAACGTGTCCGGCAGAAAAATGATCGGCGCCTCGAGGCCTTTCGCGCCATGCACGGTGAGGATGCGCACTTCGTCGCGCGCGCCTTGATCGAGATCGCGCTTGATCTCGGCCGCGCCCTCGGCGAGCCAATGCAGGAAGCCTTGCAGCGAGACGCCATGCGAGCGTTCATAGGCAAGCGCCGCCGCCAGCAGTTCATCGAGCGGATCGGACGCCTCCGGCCCAAGCCGGCCGAGGATCGCTTTGCGCCCGCCGCGTGCGCTCAGCACTTCGGCGAACAGCTCGTAAGGTGGCACGAAATCGACGCGCGCGAGCAGCGCGCTCAACTCGTCGAAAGCGTGGGCGAAACTTGGCAACTCCTCGCGATGCTCGCGCAGCGAAGCCCAGAGACTGCCCGGCCGCTTCCAGGCGAGGATGTACAGCTCGTCCTCGGATAAGCCGAAGAGCGGGCCTTTCAGCACGCTCGCCAGGGTCAGATCGTCTTCCGGCAATAGCAGGAATTGCGCCAGCGCCATCATGTCCTCGACCGCGAGCTGCTCGGTCAGGATCATGCGATCGACGCCGGCGACAGGTACGCGAAGCTTTTTCAGATGGCGCACCAGCTCGCCGACGAAAGGCCCGCGGCGGCGCACCAGCACCATGACATCGCTCGGCCGGATCGGCCGGTCATGTGCTTCGAGCCGCTCGCCGCGATCGAGCCAATCCTTGATGCGCGCGGCGATCGCTTGCGCCAATCGCACGCGCGGCTCGCTCGCGCCGCGCTGTTTGAGCGGCGGCTCCCAGGGCGCGGGCGGCACCGGCTTTTCCGGCTCGATCGGCGGCCAGAGCTCGACAAGGCCGGCATCGCCTTGCCGCTTGGCGATATGGCGAATGATTTGCCCGTCGAGCGCGACCCCGTCATTCGCCGGCTCGCCGGCGAAGACTGAATCAACCGCGCTCAGCACCGCCGCAACCGAGCGGAACGAGACATGCAGCGGCACGCGCCGCCACCACTCGCCCGCCGCGCGCTCGAAATGCGCGCGCATCGCCATGAATTTCGCCGGATCGGCGCGCTGGAAGCTGTAGATCGATTGCTTGGCGTCGCCGACAGCGAAGATCGTGCGCGCGCCATCGCGCGTGCCTTCGCCGGCGAAGAATTCCTCGGCGATGAGCTGCACGATCTCCCATTGCTCGGGATTCGTATCCTGCGCTTCATCGACCAAGATGTGATCGAGCCCGCCATCGAGTTTGAACAGCACCCAAGGCGCGATACCGGGCCGGCGCAAGAGATCGCGCGTCTTCAGGACCAGATCGTCGTAATCGAGCAGCGCGCGGCTGGCCTTGTAGCGCTCATATTCCTCGAGCATCGCGGCGCCGAGCCGTGCGATCGCCGCGGTGGCAGCGTAGATCTCGGCGGCGCAACGGCGTTTACGGATTTCCTGCAGCCGCTCAGCCTCGGCTTCGACGCAGGCTTGAACCGCCGGTTGCTCGCGCCCGAGCGAGACGGTGACGGGGCGCGAAAACCGTGGCCCTGCGCCGTCGGCGGTGAAGAAAGCGCAGAGGTAATCATCGAAAGCAGCGTGCCGCATCTCCGGCGCGGCAAGCCAACCGGCGATGATGGTGCCGCGCTCCTGATCGGTCTTGGCTTTGCTCGCGATCATCGCCCGGCACGCGACCAGCAGGCCTGCTTCATCGCAAGCATTTTGCGCGCAGGCTTCGGCCAGAATGCCCTCGAGGGTTTCGCCTTCGCGCAGATCGAGCAGGCGGCGCAATGTGCCGGTGAAATCGTCGAAGCCCCCGGCGAGACCTTCAAAAAGCCGCGCGCGCTCTTGCGCCAGCGCACCCAAAAGCTCGGTGAAGCGCTCCTCATGTGTGCGCTGCACGGCTTCGACGAGCGCTTGCGCCAGCAGCGAGGTGCGCTCTTCGCGGGCGCGCGACAGCACCGCTTCGCGCGCGGCGGTCAACGCCTCGGCACTGGAGCGCTCATCCATCACCTCGAAATGCGGTGCGACGCCCACTTCGAGCGGGAAGCGTCGCAGCAGCGATTGGCAGAAAGCGTGGATCGTCGCGATGGTGATGCCGCCCGGCGCATCGAGCACGCGGGCAAAAAGCTGGCGCGCATAATCGAGTTGATCGGCGTCGGGCATCGCGTCGAGCAGCGGCACCAGCTCTTCCGCCAAGGCACCGTCGTCGCTCGTTGCCCAGCGCGACAGCGTTTCGTTGATGCGGTTGGCCATTTCGGCGGCCGCCGCTTTGGTGAAAGTGAGACAAAGGATGCGCGACGGCGCGGTCTTGGCGAGGAGCAGCGACAGCACACGGCGCGTCAGCACCGTGGTCTTGCCGGTGCCGGCGGAGGCTTCGACCCAGACCGAGGCTTCGCGCTCATAAGCGCGGCGCTGCTGCCGCCCCGGATCGTCGGCGAGAGTGCCCTCTATCAAAGGATTGGGCGTGGTGTCGCTCATTCCTCTTCCTCTTCGCCCGCGAGCCATTCCTTCTGCCGCTCGAGATGCGCGTAGTCGGAATAGCGCGGCGCCTTCTCGGGCCGCGGCACGGCGAAATAAGGTGTCGCCGGATCATCGAACGCGGCGATCAGCGCGCGCATGCCAGCCACCGTGCGCTCGATCGTCTCGCGCAGCTCGGCGGGATCATCGACGCGGCGCATCACCTTGCCGGCGGGATCGCCGCCGCCGAGCTTCCAATAGGCGAGTTCCGCGACGCTCGTCTTGCCGAGCGAGATAATGCCGCCTTGCTCGATCATCGCGGCTTCGAGCGCGAGTTGCGGCGTGATGCCTTCGGCGAGATCGCCCGCTTCCGGCACCGAGCCGGTCTTGTAATCGATGATCGCGATCTTGCCGTCGCGGCGGCGCTCGATGCGGTCGGCACGACCGACGATCTCGAACGGCCCGGCCGCGGCATCGACGATCATGCGGCCGTCGATCTCGGCGAGGATGTCTTCGAGCGAAGGCCGGCGCTCGGCCTCCATCGCCGCGATCCATTCGGCGATACGCTGGTATCGCGGCCACCAGAAGGCCCAGACACCCGGCCGGTCGAGCAGCGGCGCGAAGCTTAGCCGACCGAGCGCCAGCAGCCGCTCGAGCGCGTCGTGCGGCAATTGTTTGGGATAGGCCTGAAGGAAATTGCCGAGCGCCTCGTGGATGATGATGCCGCGATCGGCAGCGCCGGGATCGGCGTCGAGCGGATCGAGCGCGCGAAGGCGCAGCACATGCTTGGCATAGATCGTGTAAGGATCGCGGCGCCAGGTTTCGATCTCGGTGATCGAGAGCTTGCGTGGCCGCGCGGCGAGCGGCGGCTTCGGCTCGGGCGGCGGCATCGGCAGCGGATCGCCCGCCGGCGCGTCGAGCTTTTCATGCCAGCCGAGCGGCGCGATATCGGCGCCGAGCGTGTTCTCGATCTTCGCCGCCTGCAGCACCGTGTCGAGCCGCAGCAGCCAGCGCGAAGCGACGGTCGGCGTGCCTTCGACCCGCGCCGCGCGCGTCATCACCACATCGCGCGCGCCGACCGCGAGGGCGAAATCATGCGCCGCGGCACCGATGCGGCGCTCGGGCGGCGGCAGGCCGAAGCTTTGCCGCATCGGCCGCGACAGCCACGGATCGCTGGCGATCTGCGCCGGCCAGCTCCCTTCATTGAGGCCGCCGAGGACGATGAGATCGGCCTGTTGCAAGCGCGCTTCGAGCAAGCCCCAGATGAAGAGCCGTGGATGACGGCCGTAAGGCGGCCGCACCACCGGTCCAGACAACAGCGATTCGAACAGCGCCGGATATTCGCTGCCGCGGAAGCGCGGGAAGCCTTCGGCTTCCTGCAGCAACTCATTGAGGAACAGCGCCGCGGCCTCGCCCGCCGGCTCGCGCCAGAGCCGCGCCGCGCCTTGCTCCTCATCGCTCGCGGCGAGGCTTTCGCAGCAGGCAATATGCGCCGCGACCAAGGTCTTGAGATCGGTCTCCTTGCTCGCCAGCGCCTGCATCAGCGGTGCGCTCGCCGCCGCGATGCGATCGACGAGATCATGCAGCGCGCGCCATTCCGGCTTCAGCAATTCGCGCAAGCCTCCGGCACCGGGCTTCGGCCGCGGCCCGCGCAGCGTCTCTTTCTCCAGCGCCCGCACCCGCTCGCGAATCGCACCGGCCGGCAGGCCGCAGCCGGCGAACGGGTGCTTCAGCACCGAAAGCAGCGGCAGCGGCGCCCATTGCTCATCGGCGAGCGCGAGGACAAGGCGCAGGAACACGCCCGGCGGCGTGCGATTAAGCGGCAGGCCGGCGGAATCGTCGATATCGACGTCCCAGCGGCGCAGCTCCGCCGCGACACGGCGCGCGAGATCGCGATCAGGCGTCACCAGCGCCGCGGTCTTGCCCGGCACTTCCAGCGCCTCGCGCAGCAGCAGCGCGATCGCGCCGGCTTCTTCCTGCGGACTGCCGCAATCGAGACGGCGCAACCCTTTGAGCGCCTTCGCATCAACGCCCGCGGTGAAGCGCCAGCGATGGGTGAGCGCCGCCGGCGCCAGTGCTTCGCGCAGCAGCTTGGCGCGCGGCTGCGCCGCACCGACGCGAATCCAAGGCTTCACTGCGCTGCGCTCGATGCCGATCGTCTCGAGAAATTTCGCCATCACATGCTGCGGGTGCGCGGGATCGCGCAGCACCTCTTCCCACAACGCGCCATCGGCTTCGATATCGAGGCCCGGCAGTACCACCGCGCCGTCGGGCAGGTTCGCAACCACTTGCATCAGCGTCGCGACCGCGGGAATACCGCCGGTGATGCCGGCGGCGATCACCGCACCGCGCGGCGGCGAGCGCCGCCACGCCTCGGCTTGCGCGGCGAGCAAGCGATTGCGCCGCTCGCCCAGGTCGAGGCAGCCGAGCGATTTGAGAATCTCCGGCCAATGCACACGCAGAATGTCGAGGAAGGTCACGACATTCTTCCAGTGCTCGGCGAGCTTTTCCGGCGCCAGCTCCTCCAGCTTTGCGAGATCGCAGCCTTCGGCATGCGCCTCGTCGAGAAAGCGCGCGAGCTCGCGCGCCAACGGCGCGGCCTGTCCTAATGGAATGGGGCCGAGCGCGATCGCATCGCCATTCGCCTCGCTGTATTTGCGCACGAGTTGCGTCAGCAGCAGGCGGCGGCGCAATTCGGGCACGGCGGGCGGCAGATCGAAGCCCTGCCCCGCGCCTTCCGCTTCATCCGGCAGCAGCGCCAATTCTTCGGGATCGAGATCGCCGACCGGCAGCATGCGCGGCAGCAGCATCGCCGCGCCGTTGCCCGCGCGCAGGAACGCTTCGCGTAAGGACCGCGCGGCGCGGCGGGTGGGCAGCAGCACGGTCATGCCGGCAAGCGCCAGCGGTGCTTTGCCGGCGCGGCGCATCAGCCCGGCAACGAGCGTGTCGAGGAACGGCTGTTCGGCAGGAATCGAATAGATCGCCGGCGGCATAGGCGCTCCCCGGCTAGATACTACCCGGCCACAGATTGCGCTCGGTCAGCCGGTCTTCGCTGGCGGCGAGGCCTTGCGGCGTGCCGACATGGAACCATTCGCCATCATGGATGATGGCGGCGAGCCGGCCGGCGGCGATGGCCTTGTTCCAAAGCGGGTTGAGCGAGAACACGCCATCGGGCGAGCCCTCGAAGAAGCGCCGGCTCAAAACCTCGATGCCGGCGAAGAGATAGGGCACGACCTCGCGCTCGGTACGTCGGCGCACATGGCCGAGCGGATCGACCGCGAAATCGCCGATCCCGTCATAGCCGATGGCGCTGGTCGTACGCTGCACCAGCAGCAGCGCATCGAGCCGCGCCGGATCCCAGGCATTGGCGAGGCGCAGCAGCGCCGCCGTGCGCCCGTTGAGCCAAACCACATCGGCATTGATGACGAAGAAAGCCTCGCCGAGATGCTTCAGCGCATTCTTTACGCCGCCGCCGGTATCGAGCAGCGTTTCCTCATGCGAGAGCACGATCTCGACATCCTGCCGCTGCTTCAGATGCTCGGCCATCATCGGCGCTTTGTAATGCGTGTTGACGACAACGCGCTTCACGCCAGCCGCAACGAGACGATCGATCCCGTGATCGATCAACGAACGCCCGCACAGCGGAATCAGCGGCTTCGGCGTGTGCTCGGTGATCGGCCGCATGCGCGTGCCGAAGCCGGCGGCGAGGATCATCGCCGTGTCGATCATGGTTCCTCCGCCGGGATACGCCGCAGCTCCAGCGGGATATTGCGATCGAGCCAGGCCTTGACCGGCGCCAGCACGGGATGGCGGAAATTGCCATCGAGCAGCCGCCATAGCCGCGGGATATGCGCGAGGTAGCGCGGCTTGCCATCGCGCCGGCAAAGCCGGGTGAAGATGCCGATCACCTTGCAATGACGCTGCGCGCCGAGCACGACGAAAGACGCATCGAGCGCGGCGCGGTCGAGTAACGGAACCGCCGCGCAATAGCGCCCATACATCGCGTTGACGAGATCGGGTGCGATCTCGCGCCGCGAATCTTCGAGCAGCGAAACGAGATCGTAGGTGATGGGGCCGAGCACCGCGTCCTGGAAATCGAGCAAGCCGCAGGCCGCGAGGCCGTTGCGCCCCTCGATACGCATGAGATTGTCGACATGATAGTCGCGCATCACCAGCGAATCCGGCACCGCACGCGCCACCGGGAAGAGCGCGCGCCAGAGATCGAGATATTCCTCGCGCAGCGCGGGCGGCGTGGGCTGGCCGGTGATCGCCGGCAAATACCAATCCACGAGCAGCGCCGCTTCGTTGAGGAGGCGCGTGTCGTCATAAGGCGGCAGCCAAGGCGCATGCGCCGCATCGAAGCGGCGATGCAGCGCGATCAGCACATCGACCGCCATCTCATAAAGCGCGCGCTCGTCCGCGCCTTTCGCTAGGAGCCGCGTGAAAGTGCCGTCGCCGAAATCCTCGATCAGCAGCAGCCCGGTCGCCTCTTCGGCAGCGAGGATCTTCGGCGCGCTGAAATCGAGCGCGCAGAGATGGCGCGCGACGGCGAGATAGGGCCGCACATCCTCCTGCGGCGGCGGCGCATCCATCAGCATCGTTGTCGTGCCGTTGCGCGCGAGGCGACAATAGCGGCGGAAAGAAGCATCGCCGGCGAGCGGCGCGCGCTCGGCATCGGCCCAGCCGCATGCCGAGAGGAACGCCGATATCTGCGCATCGCGCTCAGCCATGTTTCAGCCCGGCGACACGATCGGCCCAGCTTGGCGAAGGCGACAGCGTTGCGACGCGCGCCTTGTCGTCTTTGCCGGCGCCGAGGGCGACCTGCAGATGCTCGCGCGGCATCAGCCCGCCCAAACGCTCCGGCCATTCGATCAGCGCAATGCCGTCGGCGAAAGCGTCCTCGATGCCGAGCTCGTACGCGTCCTCGGGCGTCTCGATGCGATAGAGATCGAAATGCCAGATCGCCGGGCCGGCTTCGGGCTGATAGGTCTCAACCAAGGTGAAGGTTGGGCTTGGCACTTCTTGTTTTTCGCGGGGGCTGGCGCCCATCCGCGCGCCGATGAAATAGCGCGCGAAGGTGGTCTTGCCGCTGCCGAGTGGCCCGGAAAGGCCGATCACATCGCCTTGCCGCGCGCAGGCCGCCAGTTCCGTCGCCAGAGCGGCGGTCGCTGTCTCGTCGGGCAGATCGATGGCACGGGCCGTTGCGGCGGTCACGCGTTCTTTTTACGGGGTCGGGCCGCAGCGCCGCAACCTTGCAGCGTTGTCGTCACGCCGCCATTTTACGGGCGAATCGACGCGGTAGGAGAGAATGGCAGAAAGTGTGCAGCAGACGGATGTCGCGATCATTGGCGCCGGGCCGGTCGGGCTCTTTGCCGTATTCGAATGCGGCATGCTCGGACTCAAATGCCAGGTGATCGACGCGCTCGACATGCCCGGCGGGCAATGCAGCGCGCTCTATCCGGAAAAGCCGATCTACGACATCCCGGCTCATCCCGCGATCGATGCCGCCACCCTCATCGCACGGTTGGAAGAGCAGGCCGCGCCTTTCGCCCCGGCCTATCACCTCGGCCAGCAGGTCGAGCGCCTCGCCCGTCAACCGGATGGGAGCTTCCGCCTCGAGACCAGCCGCGGCACGGCCGTCCTCGCCAAAGCCGTGATCATCGCCGCTGGTGTCGGCGCCTTTGGCCCCAACCGCCCGCCGCTCGACGGTATCGAGGCCTATGAGGGCAAGAGCGTCCACTATCTCGTCACCAAGCGCGAGGCGTTCCGCGATCGGCGCATCGTCATCGCCGGCGGTGGCGATTCGGCGGTCGATTGGGCGATCTCCCTCGCCGAGGTTGCCGCGCGGGTGATGGTGATCCATCGCCGCGCCAAATTCCGCGCCGTGCCCGAATCGGCGGCGCGGCTCGACGCCCTCGCCAAGGCGGGCAAGATCGATCTCGTGATCCCTTATCAGCTTGCCGGGCTCGAAGGCGCGAACGGCCAGGTCGCGGCGGTCATCGTCGCCGATCTCGAGGGCAAAACGAAGCGGCTCGAGGCCGATGTCCTGCTGCCCTTCTTCGGCCTGTCGATGAATCTCGGGCCGATCGCCGAATGGGGACTGGCGCTCGATCATCATCACATCACCGTCGCGCCCGCGACCTCTATGAGCTCGGCCGAAGGGATTTTCGCCATCGGCGATATCGCTACTTATCCCGGCAAGCTGAAGCTCATCCTCTCGGGCTTCTCCGAAGCGGCGCTGGCCGCGCACGCTATTCGCGCGCGGCTGCATCCGGGCGAAGCGCTGCATTTCGAATATTCGACGACGAAAGGCGTGCCGGGAAAGGTCTGACGGCCGGGGAGCTTAACCGACCACGCGCAGCCGCGGCTGGCCGCGGGCGCCTTCTTTTTGGATCGGCAGCTCGGCATGGAGCCAGCAGGTGACGGTCGTGCCCTCGCCCGGGCTCGAGCGTAGCTCGATCGTGCCGCCATGCAGCTCGATGAAGCTTTTGACGAGGGCAAGGCCCAGCCCGGCGCCCGATTGCCGCGCGCCGCGCTCGAATTTATCGAAGATGCGCGCCTGATCCTCGGCCGCGACGCCGATACCGGTATCCGACACGATCAGCGCGACACGCGACGCCTCGCGCCGCGCCGCGACCGTGACGCTGCCGCCCGCCGGCGTGAATTTCAGCGCGTTGGAGACGAGGCTAAACACCACCTGCTTCAAGCGCCGCTCGTCGCCAGGCACCGTGCCGATCGTCGCCGGGCAATCGAATTCGAGGCGGAGACCGAGATTGCGCGCCTGCGCCTGCTGCAGATTGAGCACGCTTTGTAGCATCGCATGGATGTCGACGGGGCTGGTGTCGAGCTCCATATAGCCCGCCTCGATCGTCGCGAGATCGAGGATGTCGTCGACCAGCCGCGTGAAGGCTTGCGCGCTTTCGAGGATGTTCGTGGCGTAGTCGCGCTGGCGCGGCGCAAGCTCGCCGGCATAATTGCCCGTGAGCATCTCGGCATAGCCGGTGATCGAGGTCAACGGCGTGCGCAGCTCATAGGATACGTTGGCAAGAAATTCGCTCTTCAAGCGGCCGGCCGCTTCGAGCGCTTCGGTGCGCTCGCGCAGCGCGTTCTCGACGCGCGTCGTGTCGGTGACATCGAGATAGGAGAGCAGCGTATTGCCGTCGGGCAGCGGCAAGGTCACGGCTTGCAGCACCGAGCCGTCGGGCCGGTTGAGCGTCATGCTCGAGGCGCGATCGGCGGTGAGCCGCGCGACCAGCCGCGCCTTGCGCTCGGACCAATTGCCGCCATCGTCGAGAAAGCCGCGAAACTTCTCGGCGAGCTGGCTGACATGCGGCTCGCCGGCGAGATCTTCGGGCGTCAGCCCCCACATCGTCGCATAGGCGGGGTTGGAGAGCTTCAGCCGCCCATCGCTGCCAAACACGGCGATGCCTTCATAGAGATGATCGAGCGTCTCGCGCTGCACCTCGATCGCGGTGTTGTAGCTGCGCTCGAGCGCAAAGCGGTCGGTCACATCCTCATAGGCGAAGATCAGCCCGCCTTGCGGATGCGGGCTGACGACGAGGCGCAGCGTCTTGTCGTCAGGCAGATGCAGCAGCTCTTCCTGCGGCGCGATCAGCGAGGTGAATTGCGCCACGAGGTTGCGGCGGAAGGCGCGGAAATCGGCGACCTCAGGCAGACGCCGGCGTTCGCGCAGCCGGTCCATCACCTCTTCGATCAGCGGATGGTTCGAGAGCCAATCCTCTTCCAGCCGCCAGAGCTGGGCGAAGGCGAGGTTGAAGAAGTTGAGCCGGCGGTCGGCGCCGTAGATCGCGATCGCCGCCGTGACCCGATTCAGCACCGCGGCATGTCCGGCCTCGTGGCGCTGGAGCGCGGCCTCGGCGACTTCGAGATCGGTCAGGTCGCGTGCGAAGCCAAGCGACTCACCCGATTCGCCGAGCCGGACCTCATGCAGCTCGACCCAGCGCCGCGAACCGTTGACGATGACATGGCGGCGCTCGCTCGCTTCGCCGGATTGCGCCGCCGATTCGGCCAGCGCCTTGCCCGACTCGGCATCGGCCAGCTCGCGGAGCTCGGTCGGCGGCGAAACGGACGCGGCGCCGATCGCCGCGGCAAACGCGCTATTCGCATCGGTGAGTTGCAGACCGGGGTCGCGCCGCCAGACCGGCATCGGCAGGGCGTCGAGCACGGAGCGGAGCCGCGCTCGCTCGCGCTCGGCCGAGTCGCGCGCCGCCCCATCGGCGAACCACACCGCGTCGCCGCGATTGCCCGCGAGTCGCTGACCGCCGATATCGACGGCAGCGCCCCCTTC
>Ga0157369_10003123_pt1 | contig 19792 bp, 12 predicted proteins | sample C25metaG_FD_113461 | JGI IMG/M metagenome (GOLD analysis project Ga0157369, IMG submission 113461) | Corn rhizosphere microbial communities from Kellogg Biological Station, Michigan, USA - C2-5 metaG | ecosystem: Host-associated > Plants > Roots > Rhizosphere > Soil | place: USA: Michigan...
AATTCGACGACCGGGTAATAGAGCGCGTAGGCGAAGATCGCGTCGGTCCACGCGATCTTGTTTTCGAGATTGACTGCGGAAAAATCTCTGATAGCGCGCCGTTCGCGATTGAAGAGTTGCACGACCGACATACCAGAGACGTACTCCTGAGTGAAGGAGTTGATGCGGGCAGTAGCGGCGCGCTGGCGGCGGTAGCTGTCGCGGACGTGCTCGCGGAATAGTTTTGTGGCGTAAAGAATTCCGGGAATGACCGAGAGAGTCAGTAGCGCTAATGGCCAACTCATCCGCAACATGATTACGACGATGAAGGTCAGCGCGAAGACGTCCTCAAATATGGCGAGTACACCCGAGGTGAACATTTCGTTCAGTGCATCGACGTCCGAGGTGACGCGGGTGACGAGCCGGCCGACTGGATTTCGATCGAAGAAGCCGACATGCATGCGCTGGATGTGACGGAAGATCTGCGAGCGCAGGTCGTACATGATCTTCTGGCCGGTCCATTGCATGAGATAGGTCTGGACAAATTCAAGACCGAAGCTGAGAAGCAGCGCCCCCAGGTAGAGGAGCGCCAACTCGTTGATACCAGCAATGGAGTTGGGGCTGAGGTGGCGTGCGAGCCATCCGGGGTTTCCAGTTGGAGCGAGATACCTGTCGACTGCGACCTTGACAAGGTAAGGACCGGCCACGTCGGAGGCTGATTTCAGGAGGATGGCGCAGGCAGAGACGACGGCCGCAAGTTTATAGGGCAAAAGATAGCGCCCAAGCCGGCGCATCAGCCGCGAGTCATACGCCTTTCCGACGACGTCTTCGTCGGGTCCGGAACGGGGTTGGGGTACGGAATCGGCAGTCTGCGCCTTGCCCTGCTTTTCGTCGGTACCAGAGGCCATGATGAATAGATTGTAGAGGCGATGTTTGGTCGCATGAAAGAATGGAATTGTGAGCAAATTGTCACAGACAGACCGGTTGGGAGTGTATGTGAGCGTGCCGTTCTGTCGGGCGAAGTGCACCTTCTGCAATTTCGCTTCCGGGGTGTCGGCGGCCGACCGCATTGCGGATTATGTGCGGAGCCTCTGCGCAGAGATTGAGGGCGCGGGTGCCAGAGTGGTAAGCCTGGGTGCCCAACTGCCGCGTGTTGTGGATACGGTCTACTTCGGCGGTGGCACCCCAAGTTTGCTCGAGCCGGGGCAGATGGGCGAGATCTTCGGCGCGCTTCGGGGACAATTTGCTTTGGAGCCGGACGCTGAGATTACGCTAGAGGCGGCGCCCGGGCAGATTGCTGACGAAGTACTCGAAGAATCGATGCGACTGGGTGTGGACCGTGTGAGCCTCGGTGTTCAGAGCTTTGTCGATCGCGAGAGTGCCGCAGTGGGACGAACGCATACCGGAGATTCCTGCTTACAGGAGATCGCGTGGCTGCGCACCAGGGGTGTCAAAGAAGTGAGTGCGGATCTGATTGCGGGTCTGCCGCATCAGACGCGCGAAAGCTGGAGAAGATCACTCGAGGCTGCGTGCAGCTCCGAACTGACGCACCTGAGCGTGTATCTGCTGGAGATCGACGAAGGATCGCGGTTGGGACGTGAGGTGCTCGGCGGTGGAGCGCGACTGCATGCGCCAGCGGTTGCAGGTGAGGAACTTGCGGCCGAATTGTATGAAGATGCCTGCGAGTTTCTGGAAGCGAATGGGTTTGCGCAGTATGAGATTTCGAATTTCGCCCGTGGCGCTGGGCGTCAGTCGCGGCACAACCGTAAGTACTGGAACCGTGTGCCATATCTTGGATTTGGACTCGACGCGCATTCCATGCTGCCGCGGGCGGACGGCAGCGCGGTGCGGTTTGCGAACGCAGATGAACTCGATGCATACGATTCCGACATCTGTCACGAGATAACGATAGTCGGTGAACGCGAGGCGTTCGAGGAATCAGTCTTCCTCGGGTTACGGTTGAACGAAGGGATTTCGGTCGATAGTTTGCGCGAGGAGTTTTCGGTCACCTGGGTCCGAGGTTGTGAAGAGCGCGTCAGAGATCTTGTACGCGAAGGATTGATGCTCAGTGAGGACGGCCGATGGAAGCTCACAAGACGTGGGCGGCTCGTATCAAGCGAGATATTCGGTGAGTTATTGGCTGTTACGGCATAGAAGAGGTGAGCGATTTGGCGAGCGAGAACACGATTGACCTGCGTAGCGATACGGTAACAAAGCCGACCGCGGCGATGAGGGCATCAATGGCTGCGGCTGAAGTTGGCGATGACGTCTATGGCGAAGATCCGACAGTGAACCGCCTGGAGCAGCGTGCGGCGGAAGTGTTTGGACGCGAAGCCTCCATCTTTGTACCGACGGGGACGATGGGAAATCAGATAGCGATTCGGCTCCATACGCAACATGGACAAGAGGTAATCTGCGAAGCAAAATCCCACATCCTCGACTGGGAGATGGCGATGCTTTCGGCCTTCTCGGGCTGCGTACCGCGGACGGTGGAGGGAGATCGAGGTGTGCTGTCGTGGGAGTCGATTCGCCGGGCAATTGCCCCCAAGATTTACTACCGTGCGCCAACTGGATTAATTGCGCTGGAAAACACGCACAACATGGCAGGTGGCACTGTGACGCCGGTCGAGGTGTTCGAAGAGATCTGGGAGGGTGCGCGTGAGGCAAAGCTGCCGGTTCATCTGGACGGTGCGCGCGTCTTCAACGCGGCAACAGCGCTGGGAGTAAACGTAGCGACACTGACACGAGGGTTCGATACCGTCATGTTCTGCCTTAGTAAAGGTCTCGGTGCGCCGGTTGGATCCATCCTTGTGGGTTCGCGTGAGGTCATTGATCGCGCGCGTGTATTTCGCAAGTCGCTGGGCGGTGGGATGCGACAGGCCGGCGTGCTGGCTGCTGCGGGGCTTATCGCTTTGGAAGAGATGCCGAAACGGCTCGCTGAAGATCATGCGAATGCTCGGTTGTTGGCAGGGGCGATTGTGCGTTGCGAAGCGGCAGAGATCGATCCGACTGAGGTGCAGACTAATATTGTGATTTTTACTCTGCGCGATAATGGAGATGCCGCGGCTCTCGTGCGAGGACTGCGCGAGAATGGCGTGCTGGCAAGTGCGATTGGACCTCATGCTGTGCGGCTTGTAACGCACTACGACGTGAGCCGCAAAGATTGTGAACGAGCTGCGTCGGTCCTGGAGAGGTTGCTGTGTGGTGCTGCGGTTCAGGCCTGAGAGACTACCGGCTCTTTTGCGAGGGTCCCGATGGGAGTTTCCGGAAGAAAGACAGAGACCGTTGTGCCGTGATCGGCTTCGCCTGTGCGTGACTCGAGCCGGATATCGCCGCCGTGTCTTTGCACGATGCCCTGACTGACCCAGAGACCAAGACCCGTACCCTTCTCACCCTTCGTGGTAAAGAAAGGCTGGAATAGATTCTTGATGGTATCTGCAGGGATCCCAGGGCCGTGGTCGACAACGGAAACCGTGACGCCAGGACGGTTGGCGTGTGATCGCTGGCCATCCAGCGACGGAGCGGAACGCAGTGAGACTTCAATGAGGGAGCCGGGTGTCGAAGCGTCCATCGCGTTGGTCAGGAGATTTGTAAAGACCTGGCGCAGCTCTGCCGGGTAGCCGCTGATCTTTGCGTCGTCATCGAGGTTCTTTTGAAGCGTGACGCCAGCCTGCGTGACCTGGCGCTGCAGCAGAAGGAGGATGCTGTCGAGCAGCTCCTTTACGTCCAATTCGATGGGGGTCTTCGATTCCCGGTACATGCCGAGCATCGCACGGCTGATCTGAGTGACACGATCGAGCTCCGAGCGCGCGAGGTCCAGGAATTCGCCGGTTTCTTCAGGAGTGGCGCCATTCTTCATCAGGTAAAGCAGATTGACAACTGAGTCGAGTGGGTTATGGATCTCGTGCGCCAGCGTTGCGGCGAGCCTGCCAGTGACGGCAAGTTTTTCGCTGGCGAGCAGGGCGGCCTGTGTGCGACGCTGTTCGGTAACGTCACGGAAGACCATCACGACTCCGGAAAGCTCATCCGAGCGATCAAAAATTGGTGCGCCGCTATCGTCGATCTGAATCTCTCCGCCGCCGCGGCGAAGCAAGACGGCATGATTGGCAAGCGAGACAGCACGGCGCGTTCGTAGCACAGCATCGACAGGATTTTCCATGAGATCGCGGGAAGTCTCGTCAACGATGAGGAAAACCTCACTGATGGGCCTTTGCGCCGCCTCCGCCTGGCTCCAACCGGTGAGTTGTTCCGCGACGGTATTGAGCAGCTCGACGCGGCCATGCTGATCGCAAACGACCACGCCATCGCCGATCGATGTCAAGGTCGTGCGGAGACGTTGTTCTGAATCGTAGGTAGCTTGCGCGTTCTTCCGTAAAGCGGTGATTGCACCCTGGAACGCGTGCGTCACCATGTGCAGGCGGCTGCGGGCGAAGAGACCAATGAGAAGTCCGATTAGCGCCGCACAACCAACGATGGCCTCAAGCGTATGACGGACCTGCGTCTGCCAATGCTCGACCTCGTTTTGCCGTTGCAGCTTCTGCTCGCTGATGAGTTCGTTGAGGATGTCGCGGATGCGATCCATCTCCTCTTTGCCACGGAGGTTAAGAGCTACGTCCTTGGTGTCGCCTCCGGACCGAACCAAGGCGATCATAGGAGCAGCTACGGTATCAAGCCAGCGACGGTGGCTTGTTAAGAATTGGTCCAGTAGATGAGTGTCCTTGCCTCGAGCCGCGAGATCCTTGCGAAGGGTGGAAACACTCGCGGTGAGCGGGCCCTGGGCACTCTCGAACGGCTGAAGGAATGCTTCATTGGAGGTGTTCTGAAATCCGCGTACGCCGGTCTCCTCGTCACCGGTAAGTGCAAGGATATAAGTGGCTGTCGCAATGTTGTGATCGGCATCCTGGAGATCACTAACTGTCTTTTGCGCGTTGCCGATTTGCCAGATGAGGGCTCCCGAGACGAGCAAGAGGGCCACTACTGGAAGTAGCAGAGTTTGCAGCAGTATTCGATTTAGCTGACTCAGGTTCACTCGACGACTCGCAACAGCAATGCTTCAGGATTCACCGATGCACCATTGATGGGCAGGGTGTCGTTTAAGTGGTCGCAAAACGCGATACTTAAATATTCGCAAGAGCTAAGAGTTAATATGCGAAAAAAGCGCGTCGAGTTTCTCCAAAAGCGCAGGCGCACCCTCGCCTTTGGTCATGTAGATGTTTACTAACCCGGTAACATCTGAGGGAAGGCCGACGTATGCCGACAGCAGGAGGATGGGTATGTCCGGCTTAGCGGCGCGCATACGCGCTGCTACCTCGCCGCCGTGCATTCCCGGCATTGCATAGTCGAGCACAACTGCATCGACCGGGTTCTCTTCGAAGAGCGTGAGCCCGGTTCTGCCATCATGCGCGGTTATCACCTTATAGCCCGAACGTTCGAGGAGAAGCTTGCGTACATGGAGTCCCACTCGCTCATCATCGACGCAGAGGACCAGGCGTCCTGGGTGTGACATATAGCCCTGTGGGTCCTCCGGGGACGTCCGATAGAAGGATAGCACTGGCACATGAGGTTAGACGCACTACGACCTAGGAGGTCTCTGATGAAATCCAGTGAAGCAAACGAGGAATCAGAGGGTAATAGAGACCAAGCACAATCCTGCGTGGTTGAAGAGAGAGCTCGCGCATAACAGACGCATAGTGTTCCAGTTGGTCGCGGTACTTAAGTAGTTCGTCCTGGGAGAAGTGTTCCGGCGAGCGTGAGCCTTGGTCCGTGGTCTTGAAGTCGATGATCCAGATACTGTCATCGCCCTCGGCAAGCGGTTCGCCACCTGCGACAAATGTGCGATCCGCGCGCAGCACCGAGGCGTCGAACGAAGCGATCGGGTACTCGCTCGCAGCCGAATGGCGAGCCGAAAGAATCCAGCGGCCGCTAGGATCAGCGAGTGCGTTACGCAATGCGGCGAGGGCCCGAGGTGCTTCGCGCTGTGCGACCGCAGGTGCAACGCCCTCGTTGCGGAGCACCGCTTGCAGTCGCTGCTCCCATGATGAGAGTTGGGAGAGTAGTGTCTCCGGAGTGTCTCCAGCGGCGAGATTTGCGCTGATGTACTGAAGGAACCGATGCACGACATTCCCGAACGCTCGTACCGCGAAGGAGCCTTCTGGTCGCTCAAATGAAGGCGCGTGCGGGAGGGCAGAGGCGGGTGTGTAGGGGAGGCGCAGGTTTTCGGCGGACCGAAACCGCGCCGATGGATCGAAGGAAAGCGGCAAACGGTGCACCATCGGAGCGCGTTTGGTCTGCTCCTCTTCGTTCGTAGAGGCGGCGATTGCAAGTCCATCGCGGGCTTGCGTAGTTACTGCGAAAGGCAGAAGATTCGCTCCCCAGTTTGGCGCAGAGGCCGTTGGGCCGATTATCCCATCAGATGGCCTGACAAAATGCGACGATGCAGCTGGCCACGCTGCGCGAAGCAGGGTTCCTTCCACGGGCGTCCGGGCCGTGCCGTCCCTTTGCGGTTCGCAAGCAGCAAAGAGGTGGAGGGCTTCGCGGGCACGCGTGCAGGCCACGTACAGCAGACGACGGAGCTCTGCGTTTTCACGCGAGCGCCTGACCCGGGAGAGCCATTGGTTGAGTGCATCCGTTTGTTCGCCGCGCGACCCGATCGGAGCAAGCAGAATGTGCGCGGCTTCGCCGTCAGGTGGATCCAGCTCTAACCAGTTCAAGAGCTCAGAACGGCTTCGATTCGTCACGCGCTCGAGTCCTGGAATGAGAACGAGGTCGAATTCAAGGCCTTTGCTGTTATGAATCGTGAGCAGTTGGACAGCATTTTCGTCGGCCGCGGTTTCTGCGTACAGGCTCGACAAACGTGCATTGAGCGTAGGGGTATCGATTGAACCAGCGCTGTCCTGATCGAGTTCGCGAAGCACCTCAAAGAAGCGACGCACGTTGGCATGGCGTTCGAGGGAGAGCGTCGCATCGCCGCCAAGTGTGAGCCATGTGCGCTCAACGTGCGTTGCAAAAGATGTTCGGCCGATCGTGAGCACTGCCTGCTGGAGTGTCGGCCAGCTTCGCTTAAGAAGCTCCTGCCCCGTATGGCTGAGCAGAGAAGCACGTTGAGCGACGAGTTCCATGACGGTTGCTTCTCGGTCAGCATCAGGGCCCTCTCCGGTCAGGCGCAGCAGATCGGCAAGCGAGAGTCCACACCATGGAGCACGTAGGACGGCGAGCCATGCAACCCGGTCGGCTGGATGAAGCAGGGCGCGAGTGAGCGCAAGCGCATCCAGCACTTCGGGTCGTTCATCGAGCGTGTCAACCTGGACCGCTCGGAACGGAACCGGGCCGGCCCCATAATCGCGCGATAGCTCGGAACTGATGGGAACCAGATGTTTACGTGCGCGAGCGAGGACTGCGATGCTCCATGGCTTGCGGCCAGGCGGAAGGGGTCGTGCACGCCATTCCTCGATGATCTGACGGATCTGGCGAGTCTCACGCTGAATGCGCGCGGCGCGGAGCTCAGGTGCTGTCGGAGCCGGATTGCCTGAAATCGGATGGCTGCCGAGGATCTCGGCGTGCCATTCGATCGACTGTGGGTGCGTGGAGTGTGGGCGAATCGCCTCCGCACGCACGAAGGGGACATCGAGCTCTTCGCCGAGCGATTGAGTAACTACCGCAGCCTCTGGGAACAGTTGCGCGAACGTTTGATTGAAATCCTCGACAAGCGCGCCTTGCGAGCGGAAGTTTGCGGTGAGCTGCAGCGGCTCCAGTGGAACGTCCCCTAGCCTGCGCTCCGCCACGGTGCGAAGAAATCGCTCCACGCGCGCTTGCCGAAAAAGATAGATAGATTGCTTCGGGTCGCCGACCAGAAAGACAGTCTGGGAATGGCCGTCCCAGGAGCGTGTCAAGCGCTCGAGGAGCGTGTACTGCGAAGACGAGGTGTCCTGCATCTCATCTACGAGCAGGTGCGTGAGCCGCGCACCAGGGGATCGCAACAGATCTGCAACTCCTTCCTCGGCGGACAGTGCCTCACAGGCCGCAAGTGCGAGTTCAGAAAAGTCGCAACGGCCTGTCTCGGCAAAAAGGATTTTCAGATGCGCAAGCGCGTGGCGAAGCAGCCGGAAGAGCGCCTTCGCAACACGCCACTGCTCGTCGGGGAAACGAGCTGGTGGGAGACGTCGAATAGACTTCAGTGATTCTGCGATCTCGTCAGTCTGCAGTCTGCAAACTATGTCCCTTAGAGTATTACCGTCTTCATAAGAGATGTTGAATTTCAAATAGCCGGGTCTAAATGATTTGCGCCATTCGCCGTCTTTTGTGAAGAGGAGATGGAGGAATGCAAGCCAGTGTTCGAGATCCTCGGCGCATGCCTCCGGAGGTTGATCGCGACCGGCACACGTCTTGATGGGTGATTCCTCACCCGGAGCATAGGATGGTGCGAATCCTAGTCGCGCCGCCAATTCGGTGAGCTCCGCAAGTTCGGGCTGGGGCACGGTTTCGACCACGCGCTTCAATCCGGCGCTGACAATTGCCTCGAGCGAACGTTCCAGGCGCGGGCGAACCTGCGTGTCAAGATGCATGTCCGTCAGGGATTCAGAATCGATCGGAGCGAGTTCGCCCCACTGCTGGCGCTGCTCCAGCATGCGCGCAAGAAGCGACTCGCAGTCACCGAGATTGCCATCGCGATGAAGCAGAACAGTCCACAGAGCATCATTAAGCAGGTTGTCTCCGCCACCGAGCTCGAGCAGGGTCCGGCGCGCAGCCTCTCGATGCAATGACTCTGCCGATTCGACAGGTTCACTCGTACCGGAGCCCGACAGCAGGGGCAGCGTCCGCGCGATCTCGGCGCAAAGCGCGTCAATCGTACGAATACGCAAGCGCTGCGGTTGCTCGAGGAGCCGCCATCCTGATCTTGCGTCGACCGCAAGGACTGCTTCGGCGAGCCCTCGGGTTTCACGCTCAAAGCTTCCTGCATTCGAGCCAAGCGGATGGCCAGCGGCTGCCGCGTGAAGTTGCTCGAGAACGCGTTCGCGCAACTCGGCCGTCGCTTTACGCGTGAAGGTTATAGCGAGGATCTCTTCCGGTTCTGAGATCCCTCCTTCGGCAAGTAGTTTGAGGTATCGCTGCAGCAGCAGGCCCGTCTTTCCAGAACCTGCAGGCGCTTCGACGATGGCCGAGAGCCGCACGTTGAGCGCGCGACGCCGTGCCTCATAATCAGGTGGCTGATTGTCCGCATCCGTTGCGGGGGGCACGGGCTCTGGCGGCGGGAAGTGAAGAAGCTCAGACATCGATCTCTTCCTCTCCCTCCGCATCGTCAGTTGTAGAGTCGGTGAAAGTTGTCGGATCCATGCGGCAAAGCAGTCGCTGATGACAGCCGTTGCAGTTCACTGCAACGCTCTTGGGATCCACATCGGCGCGTCCTGCGGCGAAATCCTCCGCAAGCGTCGTCAGAACCGTCTCCCATTCATTCCGGCGAAGCTCAAGGTCAGCGATAATTTGTCGCTTTTGGGATGGCAGGACGGTCTGATTCGCTGCAAGACCTTGCCATTTCATTTCCGAGCCGGGACGAAGGCGGCCGAACAATAACGCCTGTAGCTTGTTCGGTTCGATCAAAAGCGAATATAGCGGAAGCTGTGGGTCATCAGGTCGATTGCCAAGCCAATCTGACGGGTGGACGGAATAGCCAGTCTTGTAATCAACCAGCACAACGCCGCCCTCCACCTCATCTACGCGGTCGGGCTGAACCTTCAGTTGCAGCGGGCCTATGGGAATTCGCGTTCGCTCTTCACGTTGCTTTACGGTGAAGGGGCCGCGTTGCAGCTCCACATCGAGCCACCTCAGAAGCAGTCGTCGCAAGCGTTCACGCTGAAGCCTTACATAAGCCGCTCCCCACCCCGGCGAAGGAGCCGAGAGCTTGGAGAACGCTGCATCGATCGCATTAGAGAGGCGCCGATTACGCTCTTCGCTCGTAAGAGAGCGCAGTTCCGACTGAGAATGCGTGACGCTCCAGAAGTTTTCGAGGGCACGATGGACGAGGTTGCCGCGCTCGATCGCATCAAAACCCAATTCGCAAGGATCGACAGTTGCGGAGTAAAGCCGCATCTCCGCGAACGCCAGAAAACCACACGCCGCCTGCAACTTCAATACTCTGGCACCGCCGTGAAGCTCGTTCGATGGGAGGGAAGGGAGCGACACATCATCAGGCACGACCTCCTCCGCAATGAGTGGCGCGTAGTTGACAGATGGCACGAGATCCTGGGATGGAACACTAGCAATGCCGAGCTGCTGTATGAGCGGTGACGGTCGTAATGGCCCACGCTCATCTGTTGCGGCATTCAGGATAAGCAGGTTCGAGGTGCGACGCAGGAGCGATTTTGCACGTCTCATCGCCCGGTCGGCGTCGCTGGAGGCATCAGAACCGGGAAGCCCGAGCTCCTGCTGCATTGGCCAGCCGAGGAATGGATGAACGCGCTCAGGCTCAGGCCATTCCTCATCCGTCGCGTGCAGAAGAATGACCGCATCGAATACAGATCCCTCGGCCTCGCCAAGATGCATGATCTGAATCGGCGCACCAGCAGATGGCGGGCTTACGTGGGCAGACTGCAGCAACTGCTCGAGCGTCTTCACCGCGGTTGCAAAGTTCACACGTGAGCCGCGGAAGTCCAGCGTTGCGAAGAGATCGAGCGTCGAATCCCACGCGCGAGCCGTGGAAAATTCTGAAGGTGTAGGCGCGCGGTCGCCGGGCCAGTTGGCCGCACGCAGAAGATCGCGACTGATCTCTGACCATTCGGCATAGCTACGCGACGCAGATGTCAGAACTCTTGCTCGGGCGACATTCTCAAGGCCATTCAGCCAACTGGGCACAAAAGTCGAGTTCTTGGTCGAGCGGGACTGTTGCCGGATGAGACGCATAAATCCATTCAAATCGAGTTCCGGCAGCAGGTAGGGGCCGAGCCGCAGAACGTTTGCATCAAAACGAGCTGCTGCCAAATGCTCGGAAGTGACGCCGACAAACGGTGAACGAAGAAGTGCGCCGAGACGTTCGATCGATAGGGGACCGTGCGCCAGATGCAGGATCGCTAGTGCGTCCGAAATCATCGGTTGTGAGAGTAATGGCGCGCCTGCAGTGAGCTCCCATGGCGTGGCCGAATTGTCGGCTTCAATCGGTTGCAACTCAGGCGCTAGGATTGCACGGAAGACAGACTCCAACTGGGCGCGGCCCTCTTCCGCCTGGGGCAGTAATACAGCAATGCGAGGTGGTCTCGAATCGGAAGCACGATCCGCGAACATCTGGTGAAGCCATCGCGCTGCGAAGATGATCTCGTCCCCCGGAGTTGGGACGATCGTACTGACTCGCTCAGTAGCCGCACGCTCCGAAGAATCGAGCACGGCTTCTGTGATTTGTGCCCCATTCGCTTTTAGCGCTTCAATAAGCGTGGACTGCGCAGGCGTGAGCTCTTCAAATTCCGCGAGGAGAACATGGCCATCCAACCGGAGAACACCGGAGGCCGCGTGAGGACAAAGAGCCTCTTCAAGCTCTGCCGAGGATAGGTAACTCTCCGCCGCGCAAGTCTTCTTGAAGCTCTCTGCCCATCCTGCAAACGTGCGAGTGTCAAAGGTTGTTGCGGTGGCTCGAATGCGTGTCGTCGAGCGATGAGCCGCCGCCAGGGACCACGCCGATCTCGCCATCTCCGCTAGCGCATCCGGTGAGCTCAATGTGCGTCCGGCCAGCGAGGCTTCGATGATCTCGCGCCACAGACCGTGTTCCTGGGCGACGTTCAAGAGCAGACGAAGCTCATGGCCCCGAACCGTAAGGCCGGACCAGAGGCCTCGTGTCCAATCTGTCCATGCGAGGACAGAAGGCGCATCCCACGCCCGCAGGCCGGCCGCTCGCTGGCGCTCGCTGAACGCCTGCCGCAACGTTCGCGCAGCGCGGTGATTGGGCAGCACGACGACTACGCCGCGGGCTAGCGCATCCAGCAGATAAGACTCGGCTACATGGTCGGACATTTGCGTTCCACCGGCTCTTGACCTCTACCCTTTATACGCCGAGTTTCACCGAATTTTCGCCCTTGCGCGAGGTGGAAAACGAGGCCGTCGAGCGGAATATGAGGCTAAGAAGAAGCAGCAGAACAGCAAGCGTCCAAGGCACAACCATTGCAATCCTCAGGGATCCGGTTTGCGTCGAGAGTACTCCCATCATCCAGGGAAAGAGTGCCGCACCCAGGCCCGATACGGCAAGGATGAACCCGGCGGTTCTTGCAGAAGGCTGCTGTCGCATCAGCAGAGCGAAAGTCGCGGGGAAAAAAGGAGCGATACCGAGTCCAAGCAGGATGCAGCAGGATGACAGGGTCCAGCCATGATGAGCCCACGAGAGAATTGCAATAACGACACTCGCCAGCAGGAGCCCTGCTCGCTGCACAGCCAATTCACTGGCATGGCGCAGTGCAATGGAAGCGAGCGCGCGGCCACCCGTCAGCGAAGCCCACAACAACACAACGCCCGACTGCCCACCCAGCAGATGGAGGTCAGAGAAGCGGATAGTGAACGTGGTGATCCACGCCGTAAGGCACGTCTCCAGCCCTCCATATAGGAAGAGAAGCAGCGCAAAAAAAGCAATGCTGCTCACAGCGAGCGAGTGTGCTGGTTCAGATTCGGTCCCGGCTTCGCCGGACGAACTTGTATGCCGGAGCAGACCGCCCAGGCCACTGAGAAGGTAGAGTGCGGCAAAATATAGCAGCGGTTTTCGCAGGCCGTACTGCGGTATAAACGCCGCGACAAGCACTCCGGTGATCACTGCGCCCAGGCTCCAGAAGAAGTTGAGCGATGCTAGTGCCGACCCCGTATGCGCGCGATACCTCCGGCCCGTAAGAATGTTGGTCGACGCGATAATCTGCCCCAAGCCAACCCCGCTCACAAAGAGCGCAAGACAGCCCGGCAAAAGAGAGTGCGACAGCGCGAATGCGCCGAACCCTGCAAACGCCAGGAACGAACCCACAAAGATGCCAAGGCCAAGTCGGCGCTGAACACTGATTCCACCAAGAAAGGCACCCACAAACTTCGTCAGGAGCAAGAGCCCGCTCTGTGCATCTGTAAGGTTCCACGCATGTGCCACGGACGGAAGCAACGGACCCAGGAGCACGGTCCCCAGCCCAGCTAGAAAAAAGTCCGTGGCGAGCCACGGCGTCGACGGCTCTGAACTGATTCCGTTCGAATGAACGTTCTTTGGCAAGTGCACAACTCCAGGCAGGCGGGAAATTCGGCGGCTGAAGGTGCGCAAAGGGCGGGGCCGTACAGACAGCGCGTGCCGCGCATCCCCGCAGTGGCCGCCGCACCCGGTCGGCCCTGTTGAAGCGCAGCAAAACCTAGATGCTAGCACGCGACTATCATTAGAGCTGTGAAGCGATATTTCGAACGAAAGCTGCCACTAAAAAACCTCATTGTGCCAGCCGCGGTTCTAGCCGTCCTGCTGGGCGGATCCGCCCTGGTGAGCCTTACCGGATGCCATCCCAGCTCCCAGGCCGTCACTGCAACCGCAACGAAGCAGTACCCGATTCGTGGCACCATCGTCCGGGTTGACTCGCAGGATGGACAGGTAACGTTGCAGCACGACGCAATTCCCGGCCTCATGGAAGCAATGACGATGCCATATCCAGTTACGGATCGCTCTTCGCTTTCGGAACTGCATCCCGGAGACAAGATCATGGCGACCGTCCTCGCCGACCCAAGTCCGCAGGGACCTGTCAACTTGCGCCTCAGTGAGATTGTCGTAATCGCGCAGGCGAAGCCCGACTATGTACCGGCAGTGCAGTATCACGTGCCGGTCCCCGGAGATGAGGTCCCCAACTTTGCGCTCCTGAACCAGTCCGACCGGAAGATCAACCTCAAGCAGTACCGGGGTAAGGTGCTCTTGATGACCTTCATCTACACCCGCTGCCCGCTGGCTGACTACTGCCCCCGCATGAGCCGCAACTTCGCGCAGATTGACCAGCAGCTCGCGACCGATCCTAAGCTCTATAAAGACACCCACCTGCTCAGCGTGAGCTTCGATCCCACGTACGATACACCGAAGGTGCTCAAAAGCTACGGCGGAGCATATACCGGCAAGTACTCGAAGGAGACGTTCGATCACTGGGAGTTCGCCGCACCCAACGAAAAGGAACTGCCAAAGATGGAGCAGTACTTCGATGTCGGTGTCACCCCTGGCGAGAAGGGTACCCTGCAGCACTCCCTTGCCACCGTCCTTATCGGCAAAGACGGAAAGGTAATCGCGTTTTACCCTACCAACGACTGGAACGTTGCGACCGTGCTCGAGCAGGTGAAGCACGCCGCGGCTGCATAGGAGGATCTTTTGGCAAAGCTGACGATTGGATTTGGTGTCCTGCTGGGATTGATTGGTGCTGGCTACTTTGTTGCGACGGGAAGCGCGCACCCGACCTCGCTGATTCCGCTATGGTTCGGTCTGGCACTCATCATCTGCGGCGCCCTCTCTCTTACAGAAAATGCGCGCCGCCGCATGCTCTGGATGCATATTTCTGTGACCATTGCTTTGCTCGGATTTATCTTTCCCGGATTCATGGCGATCAAGGAATGGGTAGCGGCGCATGGCGGTCCTCTGGCGCATCCGGCTGCGGTGCAGGAGCAGGGCATTATGTCGGTCGTGTGTTTCATCTTGACCGCGCTATGTGTGCGCAGCTTCATAACGGCCCGGCGTTCGCGTACCGCATAGAACGATTGTTACGGCTGAATTAGCCCGCCTAACGCTACACTGTCACCACACATGGGTGGCTTTGGACAGGCAGGTCTCGGCAGAGGTGGCATCAAGGCGGCCGACCGGCCGTCTCACAACACAGGCAAAGCAATCGGCGCTGACCTCACGAAGAAGCGGCCGAAGGTAAAGCTCCGCGAGATATGGCCCGAGATCTGGGCACTGGTAAAACCGCGACGCTGGCTGATGGCCGGCTGCTTTTGCATCATGGTCGTCAATCGCGCGTGTTCGCTCGTGTTGCCGCTGTCATTCAAGCCTCTCATCGACCAGGTATTCACGCTGGGACGAATGAGCCTGTTGCCGTACGTCGTGGGCGCTGTGATGCTGGCGACTCTCATCCAGGGTGTTACGTCCTACGCGTTGACACAACTACTCTCGAAATCCGGTCAACGGATGATCGCTGAGCTCCGCAAGCAGGTGCAGCAGCACGTCGGCCGCCTGCCCGTTGCCTTTTACGATGAGAACCGCACTGGCACTCTCGTGGCCCGAATCATGACCGACGTAGAGGGCGTGCGAAACATTATTGGTACGGGCGTCGTGGACTTTGTCGGTGGCGTGCTGACAGCCGCCTTTGCGTTTGCGTATCTCCTGCATGTCAGCGTGAGAATGACCCTGGCTGCCTTCGTCATCATGACCGCCTTTGCACTGGTTCTGCAGCGTGCATTCAAGACGATTCGGCCCATCTTTCGCGAGCGGGCGAAGATCAACGCCGAGGTCACAGGACGCCTCACTGAATCCCTCGGTGGCGTGCGCGTAGTGAAGGGCTACCACGCAGAAGAGAGCGAGGCGAACGTCTTTGCGGGTGGTGTTGCCCGGTTGTTGTACAACGTCATCAGTTCGCTCACAGCGCAGTCTTTGATGACGCTCTCTTCGACTGTCATCCTCGGCATTATCGGCGCAGTCGTCATGTGGATGGGCGCCCACCAGCACGCAGTCGGAAAGCTGACCACAGGCGGCTACTTCGCATATGTGATGGTTTTGGCCTTTATGACTGCGCCTATTGTGCAGCTCGTTGCCATCGGAACGCAGCTCACTGAAGCGATGGCCGGACTCGATCGCACGCGCGAAGTGATGAGTGAGAATGCCGAAGACGCCGACCCCAGGCGCACCCAGGACATTGGAATGGTGCAGGGAGATGTGCGATTTGAAAACGTAAGCTTTGCCTACGTCTCCGACAAGCCGGTGCTCTACGACGTCAGCTTTCACGCACGACCCGGCACCGTTACAGCTCTTGTCGGTTCCAGCGGATCTGGCAAGTCGACGATCATCAGCCTCGTCTGCGGGTTCCACACCGCACAGAGCGGCGAAGTATTAATTGACAGCAAGGACCTCGCAACTATCCGCCTCAGCAGCTATCGCCGCCAACTGGGGGTAGTCCTGCAGGAGACGTTCCTCTTCGACGGCACTATTCGGGAGAACATCTTGTTTTCGCGCCCGAGCGCAACAGAGGAACAGTTCCTCGAAGCCTGCAGAATCGCCCGTGTGGACGAGTTCGCCGAACGCTTCGCTGAAGGCTACGAGACAGTTGTCGGCGAGCGCGGCGTCAAGCTCTCCGGCGGACAGCGCCAGCGCTTATCCATCGCCCGCGCCATCCTGGCCGACCCTCGAATCCTCATTCTCGACGAAGCAACCAGTAGCCTCGACTCCGAAAGCGAGGCGATGATCCAGCACGGCCTCAGCTACCTCATGCAGGGTCGCACAACATTCGTGATCGCGCACCGCCTCTCCACCATCCGCCGCGCCGACCAGATTCTCGTTGTGGAAGAGGGGCGCATCATTGAGCGCGGAACACACGAGCAGCTCTACGCCGCAGGTGGCCGTTACTTCGATCTCTACACTCGTCAGCACGGCCTCGAAACGAACCTCTTCCTCGCGCCAGGCGAGGGCGACGGCGGCCTCCCTGAAGAGGTCGAACGCTGATTAACCGCCCTTTTTTTTCTCCGCGTTAAGCTCCCGCAGAAGGAAGGCGTCATCGAACGCGATCTCCTTCAGATAGTCATAACGGCCCGACGCTCCACCGTGACCCGCATCCATATTGATGTGCAGCAGCAGCAACGCGTCATTGTTCTTCAACGTGCGCAGCTTTGCGACGTACTTTGCGGGCTCCCAGTACATCACCTGTGAATCATTCAGGCTGGTCTTGATCAGCATCGCTGGATACGCACCCTCACGCAGGTTGTCATACGGCGAGTAACTGCGCATGTATTCAAACGCTGCTGGCTCATTCGGATTACCCCACTCCTCATACTCGCCAACAGTCAGCGGCAAAGACGCATCGAGCATTGTGTTCATCACGTCGACAAACGGAACGTGCGAGACAACCGCGCGAAAGAGTCTCGGCTTACCATCGGCCACTGTGAAGTTCACAACAGCGCCCATGAGCAATCCGCCGGCACTCCCACCTTCGATCGCAACCCGGGCGGGATCGCCATATCCTTCGCGAACCAGGAACTCGACACCCTCGATGAAGTCCGTAAAAGTGTTTCGTTTCAGCATCATCTTGCCCGCATCATGCCATGGGTCGCCGAGTTCGCCGCCGCCGCGCACATGCGCATATGCAACGACAAGTCCGCGATCCAGCAGTGCCAGTCGCGATGCAGAGAACCCGAGTGGCAGTGGATAGCCATAGCTGCCGTAGCCGTATACATACAGCGGATTTTTGCCGCTCTTCTGGAACGCATCGCACCGGTAGACCAGTGACACCGGCACCTCGGTCCCATCATGCGCCCGGAACCAAAGCCGCTCCGACCGATAGTGCGATGCATCAAACCCGCCAGGGACTTCCTGTTGCTTCAGCAGAGTCGATTCTCCCGTCCCGACGTCATAGAGAAACACTGAGGATGGCCGCACCAACGACTGATACGCATACCGAAACTGCGTCGCGTTGAAGTCTCGATTGATCTCGCTGAACGCTGTATACGCCGGATCTGGGAAGCGAATGTCGCGCGGCTCTATCGGTCTGCCTCCAGCGCCAAGCGAAAACACTCGTAGTACAGGAAGCCCACGCTCGCGATATCCGGCAACGAGAAAGTTCTGGAAGAGATCAAAATCCTCGAGCGGCGCATCCGCCTGTTCCGGCAGCAACTCCTCCCACTGCTCGCGATTCGTAGCGGACACCATAGCGCGCATCAGCTTGAACTGTTCTGCATTCCGGTTTGACCGAATGTAGAAGAAGCCATCGCGATGATCGACGTAGTACTCCTCATCGTCAACTCGCGGAGCAATTAGCTGAAAGCTTCCTTCCGGTGTCGCGCTCTCCAGAAACCAGCTTTCGCTCGTGGTGTGACTGCCTATCTGCAACAGCAGATACTTGCGATCACGCGTTCGACCTACACCAAGATTGAACCGCTCATCCGGCTCGTGAAACACCGCAGCGTCAGCACTGGCAGCATCGCCAACTCGATGCCGGAATAGTCGATCCTGTCTTTTCGTCTGTTCATCTTCCGTTGAATAGAACAAGGTCTTCGAATCGGCCGCCCACGCGAGCGAGCCCACGCGCTCCGCCGTATCTGCAAGGACCTGTCCCGTTGTCAGGTCTTTGATGTGCAGAGTGTACTGGCGAAACCCCGTGCTGTCCGTGGTGTAAGCCAACAACAAGCCATCCGGGCTCACGGCGCTGTCGCCAATCGCCATAAATGGCTGCCCCTCGGCCAGCTTGTTCACATCCAGAATGACCGTCTCATCCGATATTGGTTCCGTCGAGTTCAAGCTCGGCGTCGAACCCGCCGGCCTCCGGCAATACCGCGGATACTGCAGTCCCTTCTCCGTCCGAACCAGGTACTCCCACGCGCCGTCGCGATACGGTACTGAGACATCATCCTCTTTGATGTGCGACAGAATCTCGTCATAGAGCTGCTTTTGCAACTCCTCGGTGCCTGCCATCATAGAGGCCGTGTACGCGTTCTCCGCCTTCAGGTACTCCAGCACGCGAGGACTCTCTTTGTCCCGCATCCAGGCATAGTCATCGTGAAGCTCGGTCGAATGAATTCGCGTTGTATGGGGCTCGCGTTCGGCAACGGGTGGCTGTGTTGCGGCTATGTTCTGCATAGGTCTCCGATATGTAAAGCATATCGATAGCAGTTGCGAAATGCGATACAACGCGCCGCTTGCCCCTGGACTCCAAAAACCGTACGTCATTTATTGACGCGGCGGCAGCGCCGCGTACGGAGACGATGATGAAAAGGGCTACTTACCTGATGTGCTGTCTCGCGATCGGCTCAGCAGCACTGTTATTTGCACCGAAATCAAGCGCGCAGGCAACCGATAGCGACAAGAAATTCCTCACTGACGTCTCGCAGGGCAACTACGACGAGATCCAACTCGGCAAGCTCGCCGAACAGAAGGCGACCAATCCCGACGTAAAGAACTTCGGTCGTCGCATGGTGACCGACCACACGAAGCTCGGGCAGACGATGAAGCCGTACGCCGAACAGTGGGGAATCGAAGCGCCCACAGCCCTTAGCTCCGACGCTCAAAAAGAATACGACAAACTCCAAGGCATGTCCGGTAACGACTTCGACAAGGCGTACATCTCTGACATGGTGAGCGACCACTCGAAGGTCCTGGATGCATTCACCACTGAAGTTAAGGACACCAAGGACGCGAAGTTCAGGACCACCGTCGAGCACGGCAAGAGCGTCGTAGCAGCACACAAAAACATGGCCTACGACCTGAAGAAGAAGCTGTAGCTCCAACATCCGAGCATCACAGATTGCAAAGCCCCTGGACCGATTTCGCAGGGGCTTTCTGTTGCGCGCAGCGTAGGATAGCCCTGTGAGAGTTCTTCAGCGCTTCGCTGTCCTGCTTTTGCTCGTTGCTTCATTTGGGTGTGTCTCTGCGCCCGCCGAATCTGTCAATCAGCTCCCGCAGCCCAAAAGCTATGTCTCGGACTTTGCCGGTGTCATCGACGCCGGTTCGAAGCAGCAGATGGAGCAGCTCAGCCGCGCGGTCTACCAGCAGGCTCACGCCACCATCGTCATCGTTACGATTCATTCACTCGACGGCGTAAGCATCGAGGAGTTCGCAACCGACCTCGAGGACAAGTGGAAGGTTGGTCCCAAGGGT
>Ga0157369_10003124_pt1 | contig 19792 bp, 14 predicted proteins | sample C25metaG_FD_113461 | JGI IMG/M metagenome (GOLD analysis project Ga0157369, IMG submission 113461) | Corn rhizosphere microbial communities from Kellogg Biological Station, Michigan, USA - C2-5 metaG | ecosystem: Host-associated > Plants > Roots > Rhizosphere > Soil | place: USA: Michigan...
CGCCTCTTTACAGAGGGCTTGGTAAAAGACTGGCGCTCACGAAGCTGCAATAAGGTGCGGCTTTTCTCAAATTTTTTCTTGTACTTTTTGAGCGCTTTATCAATATTTTCGCAATCTTTTGAATCAATAATGAGCATAAATTTTATTCTTTTATTTTTTTAGGAATGCGAAGATAAAGTAAATTTTTAAATTTAGAAATCCTAAATATAAAAGCTCACCTAAATACAAAACCATGTTTACCGGAATTATTGAAGCCGAAGGCGTAGTACAAAATGTGTCCGACGATAGAACTAACAAAATATTCTGGATTAAAAGTACCATTTCATCTCAACTGAGAATTGATGAAAGTCTTTCTCATAATGGTGTATGCCTTACAATAGAAGATGTTAACGATAACGCACATCGTGTTACAGCCATACAGGAAACTTTGGATAATACCAATCTCCAAAACTGGAAGGAAGGAGATATCATCAACCTGGAACGCTCCATGCAAATGAATGGGCGCATTGATGGCCATATTGTTCAGGGACATGTTGACGGAACAGGTAGCTGCATTTCAACAAAAGATCTTGGTGGAAGTTTTGAATATATGTTCAGTTTTGATGAGGACAAAGGAGCATTAATAATCGAGAAAGGATCGATTTGCGTAAACGGTGTAAGTCTTACCGCATTTAATGTGACTAAAAATGCTTTTACTGTTGCAATAATTCCCTACACGTTTGAGCATACTAATTTTAAAAATATTAAAGAAGGTGACCTGGTAAATTTAGAATTTGATATGTTGGGTAAATATGTAGTTCGCATGATACAACTCAATGTAATGAAATAATGAGATCAAAGCATTTACTTTTATTTCTTGCTATTTACACTTCCCTGTTTTTTATACTTTTTCCGGGGTATCGTTACGTAATAGATCCTGACGCTACAGGCTATTTAAGCGTTGCGGAACAATTTGCGAAAGGCAATTTTCATAATTCAATAAATGGAATCTGGAGTCCGTTAAGTTCATGGCTGTTAGTTCCTTTTATAAAATTAAATTTTGACGAAATTCTTTCCGTTAAATATTTAAATGGATTGTATGGCTTATTGAGTATTACAGGATTTTTCTATTTGTTGAAAAAATTTAAGTGCAATCTTTCTATTGTAACAGCAACTATGTTTGGTGCAGTTTTGCTGATTTTACATTTTACCTTTGATCGCTTATTTGGTGACTTACTGGAATTATTATGTTTGTTATTGTACCTGAACATTATTTGTTCGGAAAAATTTGGAACCAATTATAAAGGTATCATTTTAGCGGCGCTGGCAGGAGCAATGGCTTTTTATGCGAAGTCGTATGCCTTCTATTTTGTCCTTATTCATTTACCCATTGCTATTTATTTAACGAGTGGCAAAAATTCAAACAAAAAAATTTCAACATTATTTCTGAAAAAGGCTTTTGCAGGAATATTTGTTCTTTGCCTAACGGTTAGTTTTTGGATCGTCACATTGAATTTGAAATATGCACATTTTATATTAGGACAACAAAACATTTCCGGTTCTCTTTCTCCTGCTTATAATCAACCAAGGGTTGTTTTCTATCCACCACCTTTCGCCGGAGGCTACTCGATTTTTGATGATATAAGTTACAAGAAATTTAGTAATATCACACCTTTTACTAATGCCAGAGTTTTTATAGCACAATTAAAATTAATTGCATTTAATGCTTTAAAAACTATCGAGCATTTTAATGATTTCTCATTTGCATTTATAACAATTATTGTACTAGGTATTTTCTTAATTGCTACCAGGTTTAAAAGTTTTTCGAACCAAAATAATCTGACCACACTTCTGAGTTTTATTATTATTTGGCCATCTGGTTTTTTATTATTTCATTCTGAGCCGAGATATCTGTGGATTGTTAGTCTATCTGTATTAATACTGGCCGCGGTATTACTTTCTCTTTTAATTGACAACTTTTCTTTCAATACAAAATACCTGTATTTATTCAGCCTGGTAATTATTGGAAGTTTTTATATATATCCAATAATCGAATTGAAAAATCAATATGGAAGTGGCAAAACTTATTTTGGAATTGCTACAGCCTTAAAAAAAAATAATATAAAAGGCAACGTACTTTTTAGTAATCAAAGCAGTGAAGACTTTTCGGAATCTGTTATCATTAACTATCTCGCCAATTGCAGGCATTACGGGCCTTTCACCACCGACTATACTAAGCAAGAAATTGTAAATGCAATAAAAGAATATCATATCAATTATTTTATCCTTTACTACAAAACACCCTACCAAAAAGATTTAATATTACAAGACTCGCCAGCATTAAACCCTTCAAATATTTTAAGCGATATTTATCCCGGTATAATCGTATTGGCATTCAACCAAACTGCTATACAATAAAATTTTAAGAAATTAAATGAGCAGCCAAACCGATGTAACGAAACGCCATATTCCGCAATTGGATGGCATAAGGGGTTTGGCAATAATATTAGTGATATCGTTTCATTATTGGGGCAACATTCCTATATTTTCATTTGGATGGTGCGGCGTTGATTTGTTTTTTGTCTTATCCGGTTACCTGATTACATCGAGGCTTATCGCTTTACAACAACAAAAAAATTCTCTACAAAAATTTTATATCAACAGGGCATTGAGAATTTTACCATTGTATTATCTCGTTGTGATTATGTTTTATATCGGGTTCAATTTGTTGGTAAAAAAGCAAAACTTTTATTTATTTGATTTTTACAATAATCATTGGCTAAGTTTTGTGCTTTTTTTTCAAAATTGGAGTTTGATATTTTACAGTGGATTAAAGGAAAATTTTTTAGATCACTTCTGGTCGCTGGCTGTTGAGGAACAATTTTATCTTGCGTGGCCATTTTTTTTATACCTGTTCTGGCAAAAGAAATATTTTTTCAAGCTTATTTTTACAATAGTTATTTCAATAATAATTGTAAGAACAGCATTATATATAAATCATCCGGGCATTTTAGATTATAAATATTATTTCTATAATTCGTTTTGCAGAATGGATGGCTTTTTAATAGGAGGCTGTTTATATATTTTTCAAAAACATAGAAACAACAAGTTGCCTTCATTTTATTATCTGACTGCATTCGTAATTATTATTGCTGGAATATTTTTAACCGGTAATGCAAATGGTAATAATCCATTTCTGAGCACAATTGGATACAGTTTAATTGCGGTAACATTTGCAGGATTAATTGAATATGCAACCAATAGTTCCAATAAATTATTGTCCACAATATTTAATTACCCATGGATAAAATTTACCGGAAAAATTTCTTATGGCTTATACATTTTCCATTTGATAGTTTTGAGAAGTTTGCAACTCAGAATTGAAAATTGGTTTCTGAAATCCGGAAATTTTAACGAAGAGGCAGCAAACGGCATTTCTCTCTTTGTCTGCCTTATAATTAGTTACGTTGTTAGTGTTTTAAGTTACTTTTATTTTGAGTCATATTTTTTGAAAAGAAAATTGCGATGATAAGCAGAGCATTTACGTCAATCCAATTTCCCAATGTCTCGGCGGAATTTCGACGTCAGCAAATCCCTTGCTGATTAAGCGGTTTTTAAAATCTAACTGTACATCGTACTCGCCGTGAACTAAAAATAATTTTTTAACCAGCTTCGGGTCCTGGCAGGCAAGCCATTGACTTAAATCATTATAATCACCATGAGCGCTCATGCTTTGTATCTCTCCTATATCTGCATGCACTTCATGTGTTTGTCCAAAAATGCCAACTTCTTTTGGATGCAACTTTAATCTTCCTCCTAATGAATTTGGTTCGCAGTAACCAGAAAATAAAATGGAATTACGGCTATTCTCAATATTATTACTGATGTGATGTTTTACTCTTCCTGCTTCTGCCATACCACTTGCTGAAATAATAACACAAGGTTCATTCAGATAATTCAACGATTTACTTTCTTCAACGCTCTTAATAAAATGTAATCCCTTAAAATCAAAAGGATCCTGGTCGCTTAATAATAATTTCTGAATACGGTTGTTAAAATATTTCGGATAGCCTTTTACAATGTCAGTGGCTTCAAGACTGAGCGGACTGTCAACGAAATATTTTACCGGGGGCAACCGATTTTCATTTTCAAGCTGGTTTAAAAAAAATAATATCTCCTGCGTGCGGCCTACACTAAAAGCGGGAATAATTAATTTCCCCTTTTTCTGTAAACATGTTTTTGTTACCCATTGCAAAAGAGCATCAGCGGTTCCTGTTACCTCGTCGTGGAGTTTATTGCCATAAGTTGATTCCATTATGATGTAATCAGCCTGAGGGAAAACTTCAGGAGATTTCAATATAACATCGCGATATCTTCCAACATCGCCGGAAAAAGTGAGGTGCGTTTCATTTCCATTTTCATTTATTTTTAGATGAACAGTTGTACTGCCAATTATATGGCCGGCATCCAAATACATGAACTGAACATTTTCGTCTATACGGTGCCACTGTCCATATTCAACAATAACAAAATAATCAAGAGCTTTAACGGCATCTTCCGTTGTGTATAACGGCTGCAGGTACGGCCGGCCTTGCACCGCACGGGTTTTGTTTTCAAACTTTAAATCGTTTTCCTGGATGCCTGCACTATCGGCCATAAGTATGGCTGATAAAGCTTTTGTTGCATCAGTTGCAAAAATTTTTCCTTCAAACCCCTCCTTAACTAACTTCGGGATAAGGCCACAATGGTCCACATGAGCATGCGACAGAATTAAATAATCTATCTCTGCAGGAACGAAACCAAAGTCATGATTCAACTCATCAGTTTCATCGCCCATTCCCTGGAACATGCCGCAATCCAATAAATATTTTTTGCCATTCTTTAAAGTGAGTAAATGTTTGGAACCGGTTACGGTACGGGCTGCGCCGTGAAATGCAATCTTCATAAAACGTTTTAATATTTAAGCATTGAAAATTGAAGATAAGAAATCAAATTACAAAATGATTTATGACACTTTAATCTTAGTGGTTTTGGATTTAAAAGACCATGTAAATAAAAATTCCGCAACTATCTCTCCGGATTTATTTTTACCGGTTGATTTTGCAACAATACTTTTTCCCTCGCCTGTTTCAACAGCCTCATCAATCATTAATTCAATTTCTTTTCCTTGTTCACAAGTAAAAAAAATAGTGCCGCTTGCTTTTTTAAAATAGGTAGCTTCCATTTTTGTTACGAGCATTGATACCTGCGGCTTTCTTTCATACACGTTGCTAAGCGCAATAGCGCCGGTACTCATTTCCGCTGCCATAGCGAGTGAAGCAAAATAAGTAGAACGAAATGGATTTTGTGTAAGCCACTTATAAGGAACTGATGTAACACATCTTTTTTCATTAATTTCTTTCACTTTTATTCCCGAAAAAAATGCAGCAGGAAGTTTAAACAACAAATACATCCTGAATTTAAACGGATGATTTGCAAGTTTAAAAAATTTTTGTTGAGAAGAATTCATATTTGTTTATTTAACCTCACTCTAACCTCCCGAAAAGTCAAGACAGGCTCTCTTCTAACAGAGAAGGAACTAAACCCTTTCCGGGCGTGGATTCCAGAAGAGCCGTGATAATCTTTCATTAACAACATCGTACATCAAACATCGTACACAGCACATCAAACATCGCATTCACTTTTCTTTCTCCAATATCTCAAATTCCCTGCTAACGCTTTCGCCATTTTCATCTACAATAGTAAGCAAATGTTTCCCGGGAGCAGGGCTTACAGCTATTTGATGGAAATTTACGGTTGTGCCGATATACTCATCGTCGAGATGCCAGAAGATTTTACTTCCGGGTTTCCTGTTCGCAGCAGTAAAAATAGTTTTTCCCCGCTTGCCATCTATTTCCAATGGTACATAAATTTTTGCATCCTGAACAGGATATATTATCTCCAATTGTTTTCCTGTTTCGGCAAACTCACAGCCAGGCTTAAACGAAGGCAACGGTTTATAATCGTGATTTTTTTGTTTGTAATACCATTCCATTGCAGGCGTTAAAACAAACCAGCTTTTATGAATCATGCTGGAAGGCGCTTCACAATTTTCGTTTACACGGTATGTGCCTGTTGGGTCTAAATGAATCAGTTTGTGGTACGGACATAACGGTGACCGATACCCGTTTTTAGAGACCATAATTGTATCCACATCCGGGCAATCAATACCAGCTCTGAAACCACTTTGCCTGCACACCGGAATAAAAGCAAAATTATTTGCAGGTTTTGAAAACCATTTTGATGAAGGCAACTCTCTAAAAATATCAAACATGATTGGGGCCGAAGTTTGCACACCAATTAGCCCTGCTCTTCCTTCACCATCTGTATTGCCTGTCCATACAGCAACAACATATTTTGGAGTAATGCCAATTGCCCATGCGTCCCTAAAGCCAAAGCTCGTGCCTGTTTTCCAGGCGATTTGTTGTGATGATGAAAATTCCTGCCACAGTCCTTCCTCGCCGGGACGCATCACTTCTTCCATTGCCTGGAAAGCAAACCATATAGATGTTGCATCCAGAGAATTAATAACATCATCCGAGGATTTTCTCAGAAGTTTTTTGTTTATAAAATAATTGGGCGCATGAAAATCTTCTTTCAATGCAAGCCCGTTATTTTTTTTCTGATGATTTAAAGTACGCGCCATACCTGCATAAATTCCCGCAAGGTCCCACATGGTTATTTCACCGCCTCCCAGGATTAATGAAAGGCCATAATTATCTGCCGGTTTATTGAGTGTTGTAATTCCAAGTTGTTTCAGCAAATCATAAAAGCGTTGGTATTTGTATTGCTGCAAAAGTTTTACCGCCGGAATATTAAGTGAACGTGATAAAGCCTGTGATGCAGGAACAGCACCATCAAAACTTAAATCAAAATTTTGCGGAGCATATCCTCCTATCTGCGTCGGAATATCAGGAACAAGCGAATTAGGCAAAATCATTCCATCACTAAACATGGCGGCATATAAAATTGGTTTTAAAGCGCTACCGGGACTTCGCGGCGCTTTTATCACATCCACATCACTTTCCAGTTCAGGATTAGATGGGTTATAAATATTGCCAACATACGCCAAAACATTTCCGGTTGAAACATCCAGCACCAACGCACAGGCATTATTAATTCCATTTCCCTTTAAAACATTGTGATGCTGATTTAAAATATCAATTACATTTTTTTGCAGATTGATATCTATCGTTGTTTTTATCCTGGATGGCAGATTTTTATTTGCCTGTGCATCTTCTTTAAAACGTTGTAACAAATGTGGTGCAAGCTGGGGTAAAGAAACAGGCTCACCGGGAAGCGGTTCTAATTTTGAAAGATAACAGGCAGACCTATCAATGATGTTATTCGCCAACAATTTATCGAGCAACGCATTTCTCTTTTTTAAAAGAATATTCCTGTTTTTCCCGGGATGTACCAATGCAGGTGCATTGGGCAAAACCGCCAATGATGCCATCTCGCCCCAACTTAATTTTTCAGGGCTTCTTCCAAAATACCGCCACGATGCCGCGTCAAGGCCAACTACATTGCTTCCGAAAGGCGCTTCGGATGCATACAACGCCATAATTTGTTTTTTGGAATAGCTGCATTCCAATCTTACAGATTGAATACTCTCAATAATTTTTTCCCATATATTTCTTTTTGTTTCATGACGACTTAAGCGTATAACCTGCATCGTTAGTGTGCTTCCCCCCTGAACAACTTCCTTACTTTTTAAGTTTCTAAGTCCCGCTCTTGCGAATGCCATTATATCAACCCCCGGGTGACTATAAAATCTTTTATCTTCAAATGTAGTGATGCATTTTATAAATTTATCCGGCACATTTTCATCATAAGGAAACCGCCATTGGCCATCTGCGGCAATAGATGCATTCAAAAGATTGCCATCTTTATCTTCTATAACAAAACATGTTGGAGCGTTGAATAATTTTGAGGGAAGGCAGAAATAAAACCAGGTGTATAAGCCAGTTGCTATTATAAAGAAGAGTTTTATTTTAAGAGGGATTTTTGACATTGATATTTACAATGTACGGAAGTTTCGAAAAAAAATTTTTTATTCAGTTATATTTTGGCTTGTACTATTTTGAGGTGCAGGAAAAGATATTAGTTTTGTGATACGCATTTGAAAAACGGCTTTAACCTTCCAATCTATCTTCCGAAAACCTTAGTAGAAAAAAATGTATAAATATTCAACCTTATTACCTTATTCTAAAATAAAATGAAAATAGAATATAATAATTTGTATACGCATTTTATCTTTTCAACACTGCATCGCATGCCTCTTATTTCTGAAAAACACAGGGAAAGGATTGAAAAATATATAACAGGAATAGTGAACAATAACGATTCTCAATTATACGCTATATATGCAAATCCCGAACATGTTCATTTTCTTCTATCCCGTTCTCCAAAATTGTCGGAAGAGCATCTGGCTTCAATAGTTGCTGAAAGTTCACAAAGTTTCATAAACCAAAATAAACTATGCAGTAACCAATTTGCCTGGCAGGAATCTGCCGCTGCCTTTTCAGTCTCAAAGTCAGATGTTGACAGAGTTTGTAAATACATACTTAACCAAGCAGAGCATCATCGTAAAGTAAGTTTTGCGGAAGAATATGAAGCGTTTATAAAATTTTATCAAAAAACTCTGCGACCTTTTAATACAAGCCAGTTGAAATAAGGTAATAAGGTGAAAAAAATTCAATGATATATTTTCTACTAAGGTTAAAAAAAATGTCCTTCTGCAAACTTCAACCAGATGTATCTTTTTTTAAAGCCCTGCATGAAGAATTACAATTTTCAACCGTACGATTTTTTCGTACGCTTCACTTCCTTCTGCCTGGAGTTTATTTTTTAAATCGCTCCAATACCACTTTGAAATAGAGCTGTCGGTTAAAATCTCAATTATATCAATCACTGAAAAATACCATTGCTCTTTTTCAGCATTCCAATGTGTCCTTACCTTTTTGTCTTCAAATAATTTTATATCGCTCATAGCATTTACAATTTAATACTAAGATTTTGAAATAGGTGAATCGGATGAAGTGTTTATTTCTTCACATTATTTTCCTTACAATTTTTAATTCGCAAAATGCTATTCAAAAAAAACCGCAACTGATTTCTGCCAGGTGTTATTTCATTTATCCCAGTCAAAATAATTATAGTAAATATCTGATAGCTCGTCGTGAAAGCCCCAACCCATACCGTTAGTATCTTCTACTATTTTATTTGCTCTTGCCAGAAATACATCGTTCAATCCGTTCTCTTGTATGAGCTTTGCGGTATTGCCAAACATCCCGGTAATGCTATTATAAAATGGCTCATCAATATCTCCAAAATCATTTGTAAACTGCACACCACACTCTACATAATACAGCATTACATCTGCCAGGGATTCGGTATCTGGCTCCAGTTTTTTAAAGTCTGAAATGATTTTACGGGCATCTTTCAGGCGCAATTTAAAACCACGTTTTGGATAGAAGCATTCAAGCACAGCTTCTTTAACACGTACTCTTTTGGAAGATACATCCGGGTTGATGGAAAATTCATAATACTCCTTTACATCTTTGTACTTTTTATGAAGTTCGAGTATTTACCAACGAGTTGTTCTTTTGTGAATTGTGATAAATATTTTTTGAGCGTCATTTCTTTTTCTTTACGTCTTTTATAACTTTCTTTTCATCGCTTTCCAACCTGCGCTGCACTTTTTTCAAATCTTCCGCTGCAGGAAGCTGTTCAGGCTTTACACTTCTATCAATCAGCATTTTTCTTACTGCCAGGTTATTATCAATATGTTCTTTTGAAATATCACTTTGACCCTTCAAATTTTTCTCAGTTACATTATGGCTGGTAAGTTCCGTTGCAAAATCTTTTGCTTTAATAGTAAGCGTGGGTAAGAAATCCGCTAAAGGCCTGGTACGCGGGACTTGTAATTTCACCTTCATGTCGCTGGTAGTAAATCCTCCAAACAAAGCCTTGTCGCCTTTGCTGCGGATAATAGAAAAACCTCTGTCGTCTACACCTCTCTCGTAAATAATACCGGAAAGCTTCTTTTCCGATTTTGATAATTTTTCTCTTGCAGTTACCCTTGCAATATCCAATAATCTTTGTTCAATAATTTCCTGCCGGCGGGTTTGTACAGCGAAATAAGTTTGGGCAAAAGCAATTTCTGCTTTGGCAGCATTGCCATTTTGAGCGATAAGATAACAGGCATACCTTGTAAGCGCAATGTCTTCAATTTCACGCTGGGCCCCTTTAGCAAGGTTTATCATTTTGGTGGTGTCAACAAAATGATGGGAAACCTCTCCGCCACTGTTTTTGCAGGCTTCCTTTGCTTTATCAATTACTTTTAAAAAGTTACGCCAGCCGGTATAATTAAAAATGTTTTGTAATTCTCTTGCACTCCAGCACTCAATACCTTTATAGATGTAACATGCACTCTCAAACTGTTCAAAGAGCTGATGTGTTTGTTCTTTTTTCATGTTTAAATTGTTTTATACCGCTCACAGTATTTACAATTTAATACTAAGATTTTGAAATGAGGGAACGGCGCGGAGTGTTTATTTCTTCACATTATTTTTTCTTCACTACAAAATTTTATCAGAGAAATTTGTTCTGTAAGTTAGTTTTTTGCATCTATTGTCTTCATTTAATATGCAATAACTTCAAGTATTTTTATAGGTCAGCCTTTTCATTTCACCCTTAATTTTCAGGTCTCGTAAACTCAAACCAGTGTTTGTATTTGCTTGATGAACTTGATGTCCGTCGTTTTATTTGTTCTGCTAAAGTGATCCCTGCTTTTCTTTCGGAAAATAAATTTCTTCTTCCAATTTCATCTGCAATAGTCTGAAAGGTGGCTGCCCGGTTAGGTTTGACTCAACAGAACAACTGCAACTGCTTCGTGAAGTGTTAGAATATTTTTCATTGGCTTAACTTTTATTTCATCTTAAACTATATTCAAAATGTCAATTTCCATATACCATTTTCAAGTTTAATTAATCCGTTTCGCTTAAGATGTTGTTGAGAGTTTCTTACATAATGTTTCCATTTTTTTCCAAAATGTCTTCCATCGATAACTCTATCAATACTATCATCACATAAATCGGGATGTATTTGCTTTACATAAATATGAAGTTCTTCAGTGCTTAATGCTCCGTATTTTCCAAGTACGTAAAGAATTGTTTTTGAAAAAATGCTATGAATTGGACCAATATTTAATCTTTCTTTTATGAGCTGATTTTCTGCTTCTTGAAATAATGCTTTAAACTTATTCGCAACAGAAGTTTTAATTTCTTTTTGTTGTTCTTTAACCGACTCTTTTATCTGTTCTGAAATTTCAAGATATATTTTAAGAGTTTCTTGGGTAATATTCGAACCAAGTTGTGAATAAGAAAAAATATCGTTGTAAATCAGGTGCGAATATTTTGAATCAAGGACTTTTATACCATATTCAAAGTTGTTGTAAAAACCACCTGCTGTGAAATTTCCCGATGTTATAATAGCTTTTGATTTATCGCAGATGTAAACTTTAGCATGAAGATTTGGTAAATGCCAAATTGAAATATTCTTTATTTCTTTTTGAAGAATGTCAAATGCTTTCGGATCAGTAGAACCTTGTGATATATTTTGAGGAGAAAGATTTGTTAGAAAAACTAATTTTCCATTTTGCCGAAATTCTTTTGAAGTGTTTTTTAAAAAGAAAGTTGAACCATCTTTTGTAGCATAAGGTGAAGAAATAAAAATTTCGTCTTTTGCTTCTGCAAAAATATTTGAAAGCGATTTGCTCCAGTTTCTATTTAAAAGTTCAATCATGTTTATGCATCAATTGTGAGGGTTTGGAATGTCTCTTGCGCAAGTGCCAAAGTAATCTTTGCAAACGTTACAGGGAATAATAATTTGAGCTTGTAGTTTTAGATGTTTCACATTTCACTCCTTTACCACCTCCACCCACTTCCCATTCACACCTGCATTAATTGAATTATCGTACATAGCTCCGCAATACGTTCCCGGCAAAAAATATTTACCAAGGTAAGCAGCATTCAGTTGTATATAATAAGTAAGGGTTTCATTTTCGTTTATATTAAAATACGTGTACACCCCGTCGTCTCGTATATCCTGGTAATCGAATGGCGAAGATTTGTAAGCGCTTTCAACATCCTGTGTACGGGTGTTTAAAATTTCCCAGCCGCTTGGGAAAATTTGTGTAAGCGCCATTCGCTCATAATAACCACGCCTGCCGGGATTTCTAATCGTAACCTTTGCAATAAAATCTGTGCCCTGCATCATTTTAGTTACATCAATTGATTTCAAATCTCTTGTAAGATAAGTAACATTCAGTCCAAGAATGGCAGGATTGTTTTGTACCTGTAAATTTTCGCCTGTTAAAGGTTGCCCTTCAGAAATAATCCGTGCATACAAGACATTACTTCCTTTATTCGTTACCGTTATGTTGGCTGCGCCCTTACTTATATCCACCGGCAACTGCGTTACATAAGAAGATGAATTGATGTTGATTGGTTTACCATTAATAGTGCCGCCGGCAATTATTTTTGAACCGGAAGGATTTTTGCCGCAATATTTTGCAATAGCAATTAGAGAGTAAGCGGTTGTCTGCGTGCTGTACCACGTATCTTCAGAAAGATGTGCGGCAATTGTATTCACCAGGTCGGATGCTAAAGTGCGTCTGCCCAGCAACGTTAGTGCTTCTAAAACCATGGCCTCATCTCTTAAATCGGAGCCATAGGTAAACCCGGGTGCATGATTGGTATTAAAAGTCAGCGGCAGCCTGCTGATCAACTGCAATGCGGTATTATCTTCACCCGCCAGCTTGTACGCCGCAGCCAGCCTCCACTTCGCTTCAGGAGAAATGTATTTAAATTCTTTCAGCCTGTTCATTGCGCCAAGCTCCGGGGATTTCGCCAACGCAAGTAAATACAAACGATAAGCCTGCATAAGATCGCCGCCATAAAAATTATTGGTGGTTGGCATCCATGAAGTGGCTTTGCTACGTTCAAACATTTTCCATTCCTGCAATAACTGTTCGCCTACAGTATACCCGTTTTGCTGAGCTTCCAGTAAAAAGTTTCCCGCGTAATTAGTTCCCCATTCATCACTCTCGGGTCCGCCGGGCCAATAGCTGAACCCTCCATCGTTGCGTTGAAAATTGCGAAGGGCTTCTATGCCTGCTTTTATATTTTTATCAATTTGCGCTTTACGGTAATCTGATAAATCAGTTAACTGGTTTAATACCAATTGTGGAAATACAGCAGAGGTTGTTTGTTCAATACATCCATGCGGATACTCAATCAGGTAGTCCAGCCGTTTTTCAAGATTCATAGCAGGAATACTCGAAATTTCAAGCGTTGCTTTACTGGTAGCAACTGTGCCAATTGCCGCGGCCGTGGTATTCCATTGCCGGCCACCAGGAAGCGTTTGAGCGCTAACGCTTGTTACAAAAGGATTGGGATTTCGCACATCCAGTTCCACATCATAATCCGCTTTTTCACCGCTGCCCGTGGCAACGAGCTTCACTTTTCCTATACCAACATTGGGCTTTACTTTTACATCAAAATAAATCATTTGTTCGCCGGTTTGTGTAAAATTTACTTCCTGTGAATTGGCGCCGGTTATCTCCAGGAAAGGGTTTGTTTGCAACGTGACATGTACACTTTTAATTTTATTGTCCATTGCAAAAACGGTTACCGGTATTTTTATCGTTTCTTCCGGTCCGAGCACTCTTGGCAAAGTAGCCAGCAACATCAACGGTTTTTTTACAGCAACCGCCTTTTCAGCGCTTCCATAACTGCCACGGTTAGCCGCAATTACCATCACTCTCACAGAACCTATATATTGCGGTAAAGTAAAATTGTGGGTCGCTTTCTCTCCTTTATCGAGATGGAACGGGCCTAAGTATTTTACAACAGGCTTAAACCGATTTGCCTTTTTGGGTTGTATCGGGCCTGTGTTCCCTTCGTCGCCGCCTATAGTAAGAATCCGTTCCAAATTGCCGCCCCATGCGCCAATTACATAATCGTACAAATCCCAACTCTTTACACCCAATGCTTCTTTCGCATAAAAATAATCATGAGGATCGGGCGTTTTAAACCTGGTAAGATCGAGCAATCCTTCATCAACAATCGCAATACTGTACGTCATCTCCTTTCCGCTTTGGTCACTAACGGTAACGGATGCCTGCTTCTCAGGTTGTATGGTTCCGGCCATACTTATTACCGGTTTCAAAACGGTATTTTTATTTTCAATCATTATGGGAAGCACACCGTACATCCTTATTGGCAGATCGTTTACGGTTTGTGCATGCGGCTGCAGCAGGCTTACATTCACATATATATTCGGCGACATAGATTCCTCCGCCTTAAATTTCACCAGCGTTTGGCCCTGCTCAGTCTCCACCCAAAAAGAACGCAGTACTTTACTTCCGGATTCGATACTAACCAAACCGTGGCCACCTTTGCTGCTCGGGATGGTAAGGGTGACTTCATCACCAACATTATATTTTTCCTTATCTGCTGTAAATGATAACATGGAGGCAGCAGTGGGATCATCGGTATTATCGCGGCTTTGCCAATAAGGACTATCAACATAAACCACATCACCGGTAACGTGCCCGCTTTTAATATCCCTCACCAAAACAAGATACCTGCCCCAATTATTTTCTCCTACATTAAAATTCCATTTGCCGGTACCGTTAGTTAACTGAACTGTTTCACTTTTTATCAGTTTGTTGTATTTGTCCTGCGTAAAATTGCTGAGATTATCACCGCTGTTATCCCACCACCAGCGCCATTGAATTTTATAAAACTGTACTTCAACATCCTGCGTTCCTGTAAGAAGATTTCCACGATTATCTACATCAACGATTTGAACTGTATGTGTTTTTCCTGTTAATAAAAATCCCCATGGCTTTTCACCTTCAGGCATTTTTATACCGGCATAACTTGTGTAAGGGCTATAAGGAATCGTAACATTATCAACACTAAAACTTCCGCCGGGTTCAAAAACTTTCACTGCTAAATTAGCGTTCAGCATTCCAGGGGCATTATCATTGGTTTCAAAATTTGGTTTTATTGTTGCCTTGCCTTCATCATCCAGTATTCCATCAAAAATTGTTTTGGTTTGAGCAGTGTATTTTGTTGTCGGATCATCAAAATCGTAGCCGGCAAATTTTGAAAATGCGGTTCGGTTAGCAAATAACGATGCATCAATTTTCGCCTTTAAATTTTTTGCAGTAGCGCCAAATAACCAGCTTGCAGAAAGTACACCACTGTTGGAAACATTTTTACCGAGTAAAGGATTTGTTCCAAAGTCAAGACCAATTTTTAAGCGGTTAGGCATTACCGTTTCCACTTTAATTCTTTTTTCAAAAGTGGCGCCACCTACTTTAATTTTAGCCAGCCAATTGCCTGTGGGTGCATTCTCCAGGGTTTTTGTTTTAAAAACATTAAAGCCTTCATTGGCGTTTGTCTGAACTATTTGTTTATATAACTGTCCCTGTGGCGTGTACAATTCAAACTGCACAGGATGATCTTTAGGAAGTTTCCCATCCTTATCTTCCACAATACAATTGATGTACATGGAATCGCCGGGGCGCCAGACACCTCTCTCACCAAATACAAATCCTTTAATGCCATTCTTAACTTCTTCACCCGAAATATCAAAACGACTAAGCGGAAGGCTGCTGCCATCGTCCACTTTTAGATATCCCTTTTCATCATTCAGTTTGGCTATAATAAGATAGGGTTTTCGTTTACAATCAAACGTTGCAAATCCATTGTTGTCACTGTTTGCTTTTGCAATTATTTGTTGCTGGTAATCGAGCACCTTCAGTTCAACATTTGGAAGCGGATTGGTTGTTAAAATATCCGATACAGCAATTGTGAGTGTATTGCTCGTTCCTCTTTTTGCGGTAAGGCCAATATTGGATGCTATCACATTTCTTGTTGCCCAGCGGTCTTTATTGTAATAAGATTTTGAGCAGGGGTTATCACGCTGCTTCCAATTGTAACCATACGGATAATAACTGTTATACCTCTTCCAGAATTCATCGTTATCATCTACGGTACTTTGTTGATCGTTGTCATAATAATCGTTATAATTATCTTCATCTTCATCATCTTTATTGGCTGAAGAATCAGCATGGCAGGTATATAAAGAATAATCCGGCCTGAAGCCAATAGTAACACGATAAATGGCGCCCGGTTCAGTTTTTAAGAATTTATCTATGTCTAATGAGAAGCTTTGCTTTTTATGAAGATCGAGTGTTTTATCATCATCAAGCCGCAATGTTTTTTGCACTACGGGAACGGCTACACGACGCAAATCTTCTTCGCCATTTAAATCATTTCCCTGCAAAAACTGCGGAATATTATTTTCGTAAATTTTAATAATGCTAACGTCAACTGCATTTAAATTAACAGCCTGAAATGGCAACATTAAATGCCCGGAATTTGGCAAAATGTTTCCACGGCCTTGTATTTTTACAGCCGGTAAACGGTTCTCAAAAAATATATTAGCCGCATATCCTTTCTGCAAAGTATCGCCCCAACTATTTTTTATTCCGGGGTTTACATTAATGCTATAATCGCCATTGAGGTTATCGCCTGTATATAATTTTACTTCGCTTCCGTTAATGCTATAAGTAATATCTGACTGGTTCGTTATTGTTATCAGGCCTGTAAGTTCCTGCCCTGTCGCAATCGGGTCGCTGAATTGTATAGAAGCATATTGTTCGGCATCATTCATCGCCATAATGTTCAACACCTTAAAGTCGCCCACGGCAGGTACTTCTATCGATTCGCTGCCTGCATTATCAATGTTTAATGCTTTACCATTCCAGCTTAGTTCCAACTTTTGGGCAGCATTCCCTCTTTCAATTGAAGCAAACGTAAAATTATGCGTTTTGGCGGCACCGTTATGTTGCCAGTTAATTTGTAACGACTTATCATTTTCTGTAGCGGTCAATATTTTTTCAACCAGCGCATTGTCTTCAATATCTGCCGTTTCAATTTCACCTAACAACGTCATTTTATCTTTCTGCCCATTACTTCTTAAACCATAATCCTGCACCGTAAATGCAGGTTTGATAGTCTTAATATTAAAATTAAATTCTGCGTACTTAGAAGGAACCCGGGTAACCTTGCCGAGATTAAAAGTCACCTGGTATAATTTATCGGGAACCAAATTTTCATCCGGCTTAAATTCAATCGTTCGCGCATCCAACCAAATTGCCTTTCCTTTTACTGATGGTGAAAAACTGAAAAGATCTTTATCAACAACATCCCCAATAGGATGTGTAGTAGATGCATCTGCCGCCAGTTTAATTCTTACAGCAGTAGTCTTAGAAACAATTCCTGAAGTATATCCTTCAATATATTGACTAAAGGAGGGATCTACTTCTATCAGTTTATTTTTTTTATCACAGGACGAAAAAATGAGAAGAAAACAAAGAGAAGAGAGAAATATAACTAACCTGTTTTTCTTATCAGAGAAAAAATTATTGGAATACATTGGTAGGTTGATTTCCAATAAAAGTCGTTAATTTTTATGAGGTAAACCAATGGCTACAAATGTATTTGGAAGTAATTTAACTTGCCCGGATCGTTAGAAATCCGGGAAGCCGGCATGGATTCAATTATTACTCAAACTAAGCTGGTGTTTTACTTTTTGGAGCAGATTGTTAACGTCAAAAGGTTTAGCGATGAAATCGTCAGCGCCATACTCTGCAATGGTTGCGGCAGCGCCCGGATGGGCTGAAAACATAATGATAGGAATGTGCATCGTTTCTTTGGCCGATTTCAATTTCTTGCAGATTGTTCGTCCGTCATGGCCTGAAATAAGGACATCCAATAAAATAAGATCTGGCTTAAATGTTTCAATTTTGGAAAACGTATTTTCCCCTCTCGTAGTCACTTCTACTTCAAATCCTTTCATCGTTAGAAGAATTTCCATCACAGATAAAATATCTGTGTCATCATCAACAACAAGAATTTTGGACATATTAGTTTACTAATTGCCGGATTACAATGATGAAAATTGCCGGTTTTTTTGTTTAACGTCTAACGTAAAAATCTTCATCATATTTTGTCCGGTTTGCTTTTCAATTTAGGAATATTTATTTATTTCGTTTGCACACAGCAGCTTTCACTTAAATAATTTGTCTACGACTATACCAAATATAATTAGAAAACAATCGTATTGAAATTAAAAACCCCGCTGATTAGGAACGGGCAATAAAAACCAAATAACCATTAATTTAAAGTCTTGAAATATTGTGGTTCTGAGATTTTGAATACTAATACCCATCAAAATTTATTCCGAAAGAAGTCTTTAGAAAAAGATTTCTCTGAAATGACAAACATTATTTCAATTTACTTTCCAGGTTTTCATTAATCGCCTCTAAAAATTCCTCCGTATGCAAATAATCAATACCGTGCGAAACCTTGTTACCACTGATGCACACGGCAAGATCTTTGGTCATTTTACCGCTTTCAACTGTTTCGATACACACTTGTTCTAATGTATGACAAAAATTAATTAATGCTTCATTTTTATCCAACTTGCCTCTGAATGCAAGACCTCTTGTCCATGCAAAAATAGACGCGATAGGATTAGTTGAGGTAGAATTTCCCTTTTGATGTTCCCGGTAATGTCTCGTAACTGTACCATGTGCTGCTTCAGCTTCCATCGTTTTTCCATCCGGAGTAATTAAGACGGATGTCATAAGACCTAAAGATCCAAAACCCTGTGCAATGGTATCACTTTGTACATCACCATCATAATTTTTACAAGCCCACACAAAATTGCCGTGCCATTTCAAAGCGCTGGCAACCATATCATCAATAAGGCGGTGTTCATAGGTAATACCGGCTTCATTAAATTGAGCTTTGAATTCATTCTTAAAAATTTCCTCAAAAATATCTTTAAACCTGCCATCGTATTTTTTAAGAATTGTGTTTTTTGTAGATAGGTACAAAGGCCACTTTTTATTAAGCGCCATGTTGAAGCAGCTTCGCGCAAAGCCCATGATGCTCTCGTCTGTGTTGTACATGCACAGCGCAACGCCATCACCTTTAAAATTATAAACTTCAAAAGTTTGAGGTTCGCTTCCATCTTCGGGAGTAAAGCTCATAGTAAGTTTTCCTTTTCCTTTTATAACGGTGTCGGTTGCACGATATTGATCGCCAAATGCATGGCGGCCGATAATAATCGGAGCAGTCCAGTTTGGAACAAGCCTCGGAATATTTTTAATTACAATAGGCTCGCGAAAAACAGTTCCATCAAGAATGTTTCTTATAGTACCGTTTGGGCTCTTCCACATTTGTTTCAGCTTAAATTCCTTTACTCTTATCTCATCAGGAGTAATGGTCGCACATTTTATTCCCACTCCGCAATCTTTAATGGCATTGGCCGCGTCAACAGTTACCTGGTCATTGGTTGCATCCCTGTGTTCCATACCAAGGTCAAAATATTTTATGTCGACATCCAGGTATGGCAGTATTAATTTGTCTTTAATAAATTTCCAAATGATTCTTGTCATTTCATCTCCATCGAGTTCTACTACGGGGTTGGCTACTTTAATTTTTGTCATCTAATTCTAATTTTTGTTTATTAAGATTCAGTTAAGGCTTTTAGAAAATATTGTTTATCGCAATTACAAATTTTTAATCACTTCATCAGCAAATTCACTGGTTTTAAGCAATATTGCATCTTTCATCAGGTTATAAAAATCTATTGTTACTTTCCTGCTTTTTATCGTTTTAGC
>Ga0157369_10003128_pt1 | contig 19781 bp, 19 predicted proteins | sample C25metaG_FD_113461 | JGI IMG/M metagenome (GOLD analysis project Ga0157369, IMG submission 113461) | Corn rhizosphere microbial communities from Kellogg Biological Station, Michigan, USA - C2-5 metaG | ecosystem: Host-associated > Plants > Roots > Rhizosphere > Soil | place: USA: Michigan...
GGCGGGGTGGAGTATCTCGACGATTCACCTTAGGGCGGACTAGTAATCTATCCGACCTGGTGTATGTCGTGTTCTTAGCTCTGGCGTTGTTTTAGGACTACCAGCCAGCTCTTGAGTGCGAAAGCCCCTAGAAATATCCAGGTGGCCAGCAACACCTTGCCGTCCAGAGTGAAGAAGGCCAAGATCGCCAGTCCCGCGAACGCTGCCATAGCGGCTGCAAACTTCCGATTCATCACGGTTTAGCTGGCGGAAGGTTATAAGAGAACGCCATTTGAAGGCGAATCTGGTCGCCTTTATACGCGGCTGGCAGCGGCGGGAAGGGGTTGGAGGCGCTGATCCCGGCGACGGCGGCCCGGTCAAAGGACGTGATCCCTGAAGTTGATGCGATCACCAGCTTGGGGACGCCTCCGCCGCGGTCTATACTGAACTGGATCAGTACCAGGCCCCTGCGCCCCATTCTCGCGCTGTCCGGGACGATCGCCATCCAGTTCCTGCGGACCTTACTCAGCACCTGCAGCAGATAGGGCTTGAAATCGACCCCCTGAGGATCGCTCAGGAGCTGCATCTGCCGGAGCGCCGTGGCTTCGCTGGCTCCATCCGGGGAAATCACCATGCCTCCGGCTCCGCCTGGCTGGCCCGCGCGCTCGACCGCGTCCAAAGGAGTGGTGGGCAACTGGATGGAAGGGTGGTCGGGTGGCACCACGGGTCCCGTGGCCGCCCCGACGCTTTCCAGTACGATCTTGGGCTTTTCCGCGGGCGGAGGGAGCGCTGGCACTACGCCCGTTACCGGAGGCGCAGTGACCGCCGCTTGAATTTGGGGAGGCGGCGGCAGCGTCGTGGCGGGAGAGGCCACAGGCCCCGCAGGCGCAGGAGGCGCGAAGATCTTGGCCTTGGGAGGAGCTTCCTTCAGTGAACTGCGGACATCCAGCTGGGGCGTCACCTTGCCCGTGTTCTTTTCCTTCTGGGTCACCTCGAAGACTTTCGGGGCGAATAGAGGGACGGCTGCCTTACGGAAATCGGCGGTGATGGGGGGACCGTTGAACCGGCCGGTGGTTTCGGGAAGCGCCAGCAGCACCACTATAACGATCGCGTGGACCAGTAGCGAGCCGATTCCCGCACGGAACACACGGGACAACCCGCGTCGCGAAGTAATTGGCTCATGCCACTCGGGTAACAACGCGAGTGCGGTTGGATCTGAACGTGCCTCATGAAGATTTGCCCGTAACATTAAGCGCCTGAGCCACCAATCGGGCGTGCGCCTCGATTTTATCAAGAATATCCTGAGCCACTTCGAGCGCCGCCAAACCTTGCTGCCCGGTGACTGTAGGAATGCTCCTGGAAACTACGCTGGCAATAAAGCTTTCCAGTTCCAGCCGCAACGGCTCATCCTTGTTTACGGGAAGCGGAGCGTAGCCGATCGACAGGGGCGGTTTCACCATGAAACGGGCTGCATCCTGACGGGTGTAATCCAGCGAAATGTATTCATGCGGCTGGAACAGGCGAAGCTTGCGGACGCGTTCTGTCGAAACGCGGCTAGCCGTCAGGTTAGCCACGCATCCGCCGGGGAATTGCATCCGCACATTGGCGATATCCACCTTTTCCGAAAGAATGTGGATGCCGGCGGCGCGGATCTCCTCGGGCTGTTGTTTGGTGAGGGTGAGCACGATGTCTATATCGTGGATCATCAGATCCAGAACCACGTCCACGTCCAGGCTGCGGGGGCTGAATTCACTTAGCCGGTGCACCTCGAAAAACAGAGGCTTCGTGATCACGGCTTCGAGCGCCGTCACCGCGGGATTGAATCTCTCGAGATGTCCTACTTGCAGGATGCGGCCCGTACGCTCGGCCGTTTCGACCAGCATGCGGGCTTCTTCGACAGTGCGGGCAATCGGCTTTTCAATCAGGACATCGACGCCGAGCTCCATCAGTCGGCGGCCGATTTCGGCGTGGGTGCGAGTGGGCGTGGCCACGACGGCGGCGTCCGCCTTCCCCGCCAGTTCCTCCAGCGACGTTAGGATGGAACACGCGTCGGCGCTGGCCGCCTCAGCCGCGCGTTCTGGATTGGAATCCAGAACTCCCGCGAGTTCGGCATGCTCGGATTGATGGATTACGCGCAGGTGGTTCCGGCCGAAGCTGCCGGCTCCGACCACCGCGACACGGGGCTTTGTTAGGGTCGACGCCAAGATATCGAGGCTAACATACAGGTCGTCGACCCTACCGATAACTAGTTCTTAGCAGATTGCATCGCGGCCATGCGCGCCTGTTGTTCGCGCGTAAGATGCGGGGTGATCCCCAACATGCGCTGCAGAACCATAAGCTGAGCGCGATGATGCATCTCATGCTCCTTGGGACTCAACAGCATCTCGAAGCGGGTCTTGGCGGGAGGTTGGGCTCCGGCGGGGAAGCTTACCTGCTCAGCCAGAAATTCGTCGGATAATCCTTCCAACCACTTCGCGAACTGGTCGCCGCTGGTGCGCAGAAGCTGAATGATTTCCGCTTTGCTGCGCGATTTCTGTTCCTCCGCGAGGATGGGATGGATGAAACTGTAGAAGTTAAAACCTTCCATGGTCTTAAGCTTCTCGCCATGCACCGCCAGTGCAAAGCGCGTGCCCATGGCGATGTGGACCAGGGTTTGAGCCACCGTGCGGGACTCGGATGCCGCCTGAAAGCCGTACTTGTCTTCAGGGATCTCTTCGGCGATCTTGATGGTGTTGTTCCGGACCGTGCGAAATGCAGCGGCCATATCTTTTGCTGAGTAGTAGTTCATCACTATCTATTGTAAAGCGTGCGGGCTGCTAAAATTGAGTCTTCCCATGGAAATCGAGAAAGTGTATGAGCCCCAGCGGTTCGAGCCGCATTGGGCCAAGTGGTGGGTGGATGAGAATCTCTTCCATGTAGAACCATCGCCGGGCGATCCCTACTTTTCGCTAGTGATCCCGCCGCCCAACGTCACAGGCTCGCTTCACATGGGCCATATGTTCGAACATTCCATCATCGATGCGCTCATCCGCTGGCATCGTATGCGTGGAGAACGCACTCTGTGGCTGCCGGGCACCGATCACGCCGGGATCGCTACCGAGCTGATGGTCGACCGGCAACTGGCGCAGCAAGGCATCCAGAAGCGCGAGCTGGGCCGCGAAGAGTTCCTTAAAAAGGTCTGGGAATGGAAAGCCCAGCACGGCGGGCGCATCGTCGAGCAGATGAAGCGTGCCGGCGATAGCTGCGACTGGTCGCGCGAGCGCTTCACCATGGACCCAGGCTTATCGCGCGCGGTGCGCGAGGCCTTCGTGCGCTTGTACGAAAAGGGACTGATCTATCGGGCGAACTATATCGTCAACTGGTGCCCGCGCTGCCAGACAGTACTGTCAGATCTCGAAGTGGAGCACGAAGACACGCAGGGCCATCTATGGCACATCGCGTATCCGGTGAATGGCAGTTCGATGAAGCTCGTGGTGGCGACCACGCGCCCTGAAACGATGCTCGGCGATACCGCGGTCGCGATCAATCCGAAAGATCCACGTGCAAAGGAGCTGGCCGGCAAGACCGTGCGGCTGCCTTTGATGGATCGCGATATTCCGATCATTCTCGACGAGATGGCCGAGCTCGGATTCGGGTCCGGCGCGGTGAAGATCACGCCGGCGCACGATCCCAACGACTTCGAGGCCGGCAAGCGCCACAATTTGCCGAGCATTCAGGTGATCGACGGAAACTCGAAGATGACCGCCGCGACAGGCAAGTATGCCGGCTTGGATCGCTACGACGCGCGTAAGCAGGTGGTGACGGATCTCGAAACGCTCCGGTTGATGGAAAAGATCGAGCCCTACCGGCTAAGCGTCGGCAAGTGCCATCGGTGCAGGACGGTGGTCGAGCCGCTGGTTTCGAAACAGTGGTGGATGAAGATGAAGCCGCTGGCCGAGCCGGCGATCAAGGCGGTCGAAGAAGGCCGCATCACCTTCGTGCCCGCCAACTGGGCCAAGACGTACTTCGAATGGATGTACAACATCCGCGACTGGTGCATCTCGCGGCAACTGTGGTGGGGGCATCGGATTCCGGTGTGGCACTGCGGGGCGTGCGGCGAGGTCACGGTGACGCGCCAAGATCCTACGGAGTGCGGCAAATGCGGCTCCAAGAACATTGAGCAGGATCCGGACGTGCTCGATACCTGGTTTTCGAGCGGACTGTGGCCGTTCTCGACCCTTGGGTGGCCGGAGGATACAGCGGACTTGCGCACGTTCTATCCCACGTCGCTGCTGGTGACGGGCTTCGACATCATCTTCTTCTGGGCCGCGCGCATGATCATGTTCGGCCTGGAGTTCATGGGTGACGTGCCCTTCAGGCAGGTCCACATTCACGGCCTGGTGCGTGACGCCGAGCGCCAGAAGATGTCGAAGACCAAGGGCAATACCATCGATCCACTTGTAATTAACGACAAGTATGGGACCGATGCAGTTCGTTTTGCGCTGCTGATCAGTGCCGCACCGGGCGGCGATATCGCGCTGAGTGAAGATCGCATTGATGCCTTGAAGGCCTTCGCCAATAAGATCTGGAACGCATCGCGGTTGCTGTTTAGCAAGCCTCGCGAAGGCTCGGGCACGCCGGTTTCGCTAGCCGACCGCTGGATCGCCAGCCGTCTGAATGCCTGCGCGGAGGCGGCAAATCGCAACTTCGAGCAGCATCGTTACGATCAGACGGCTGACGCTCTCTATCATTTCTGGTGGGATGATTTCTGCGACTGGTATCTGGAACTGAAGAAGCTCGATGAAGATTGGAGCTTCGCGTATACGGTGTATGAGAAGGCGTTGCGGCTGCTGCATCCGCTGATGCCATTCCTGACCGAGGAATTGTGGCAGCGGCTGGAGATGCCCGGGAAATCGATTGCGCTGGCGCAGTATCCACGCTATGTACAAAACGAACCCAATCCTGAAGCTGAAGCGGAGATGGCAACTCTTAAGGAGATCGTGACTTCAGCGCGGGCGACGCGGGCGGACAACAGCGTGGATCCGAAGCAGATGGTCGAAGGGATTCTGTACGCCCGCAACAAAGCGTTTCACGTGGCACAAGCGAACGAAAACGCTATCTCGCGGTTGGCAAGGGTGAAACTCGATCTGCGCAATGAAGCTGCTCCCGGCGTGGACGCGGAATTCGTGCTGAAACTCGCACTCAAGGTCGATCGCGAGAAGATCGCCAAGGAGATTGCCGAGCTAGAGAAGGTAATCGCGAATTCGCAGCGGCAACTTTCGAACGATGCCTTCCGGGCCAAGGCGCCTGAGAAGGTCGTTTCTGGCATGCTCGCAAAGCAGGCTGAATACGAGGCGCAGGTTGCCAAACTCCGCGCTTCACTTTAATATCGATTCGGTCAAGGCTCGCCTGCCTGGCAGACGCATCGACTGGTTCAAGAGCCTGGATTCCACCATGATCGAGGCGCGGCGGGACCTGCAGCCTGGAAGGGTCGTGGTCGCAGAAGAGCAGACAGCGGGGATGGGGCGTCATGGCCGCAAGTGGCTCTCGGAACCCGGCGCGGGCCTGTATGTCTCGGTGATCTTGGCTGCTAAACCAGTTCCGGTTATCATGCTCTCACTAGGTCTCGCGGCGCGTCATGCGATCGGCTGCGGCGATATTCGTTGGCCCAACGACGTGCTGATAAACGGCAAGAAGTGCGCCGGCGTCCTCGCCCAACTGGAGGCCGACACGATCATCGCCGGTATCGGGATCAACGTCGCCCAGACGGAGTTCCCCGACGATCTCGAAACACCGGCCACCTCCTTGCTGCTCGAAGGGGTCACCGTATCTCGCGAGGACTTGCTGGTGGCGCTGGTGGAATTCGTAGATCGTTATACGCGGCTTAGCTCCGACGAGATTTTGCGAGAGTTCACAAACACTTCCACCTATGTTTCGGGAAAACGGGTCCGGGTAGAAACAGGCCTCCAAGGCGTCACCTGCGGGCTCGATCCGGCGGGCTTCCTGCGGGTGCGCGAAGATAATGGGACGGAGACCACAATTCTTGCGGGTGGTGTGCGACCACTATAGATGCTTCTTGCTCTTGACGTTGGCAATTCGAACGTGACCATCGGCGCCTTCGACGGTGAAGACGTCGTCGGCCGGTGGCGGCTGCGTACGATCCAGGAGCAGACCGCCGATGAGTGGGGCATCCTGATCCGGAATCTGTTCACGCTTTCGAAGCTGGATCTGGCGGCGGTGAAAGATGTGATCATTTCGAGCGTCGTTCCGGCCGTCGATCAGCCGCTGGAGGCGATGACCGAACGTTACTTTCATCACAAGCCGCTGTTCGTGAATCAATCGACCGACCTGGGCATCACGGTGCGTTACGACAATCCACGCGAAGTGGGCGCGGACCGGCTGGTGAACGCCGTCGCGGGTTTCACCAAGTACGGAGGTCCGTGCATCGTCGTCGACCTGGGCACCACCATCAACTTCGATATCGTATCGAAGAATAAGGAATTCCTGGGCGGCGTGATCTGCCCCGGCATCGGGATGTCGATCTCCGGATTGTTCGCGAAGACGGCGCGCCTGCCAATGGTGGATTTTCGGGAGCCCGAAAAACTGATCGGGTCGAACACGGTTGGCAGCATAACCTCGGGTCTGTACTACGGTTTTATAGGAATGATCGACGGCATTGTGGAGCGCATCGTGGCGGAGTTGGGCCCGGAGACCAAGGCCGTCGCCACGGGCGGGCAAGGCCAGTTGATCGTGAAGGCTTCGAGGTTCGTTAAGATCTACGACGAAGATCTGACGCTGCACGGCCTGCGGATGATCTGGCAACGCAATCAGCATTAGTGACTGACAATTACTTCAACTACTTCACCGAAATCGAAGAGCATTTCCAGCGTGCGCGAGGCACCGGATTGTTTCTGCTATCGCCGCTCGATTGGGCGTTGATCGAAGGGTGGAAGAACTCAGGGGTGCCTCTCGAAGCCGTGCTGCGCGGGATCGACGCGGCGTTTGAGAAGTGGCGCGCTCGTCCCGCGCGGGCGCGTTTCCAGATGGTCAACTCCGTCGCCTACTGCGCCCAGGCGGTGGCGGAAGAAGCTCAGTCGCTGGCTGCCGGAGCGCCGGCAAAACGCAAGGAATCGCCCCCGCCGTTCTCGATTGAGGATGTTCGGGCACACATGCAGCGGAATGCCGATGCCTTGCGCGTCGCCGGGCACGGCGATCTGGCGGAGTCACTCGAACGTTTGAACCTCGAAGAGCTGTATCGCGATCTGGAGCAACTGGAACAGCGGCTCACGGCGATCGAAGAGAAGATGATCGCTCGCGCCCGGTCGACGGCCAGCGAGGAAGCGTTGTTTGAGGCTCGCCGCTCGCTCGATCAGGAGCTAAAACCGTACCGCGGGAAGATGAGCGCGGATCAGCTCGCCACGCTGGAGCGGCAGTTTCTGGATCGCAAGGTCATGGAATCGGCGGGGCTGCCGCGGCTGAGCCTGTTCTACATGACTATATAGCTCTGGTATGACGATATAGCGCCTGGTGTACACTGAAATTTAGGTTGGGCCTCGGAGGTGAGTTTTCTCGAGTAGCCTGCTCCCTAGTCGGAGCCACCTTATTTCGGCGAATGGCGTCTGTCGCGTCGCAAAAAGGGTATCCTGCGGTCTCCTCAACGTTGTCTCTCGCCTAGTCTTTCCAGATGATTGCCGCGTGTGCGGCGAATCCCTTCAAGAGTTCTCCCGGATCCCGGTGTGCGCTAAGTGCCTTGCCGAGCCCGCACCACTGATCGCGGAATACTTCTGCGTGGCCTGCCGGATGCCGTTCGTCAACCGCTTTCCGCTGGATGAAACTGGCCGCTGCGGGTTGTGCCGCCTCGGACTGCAAGGCTTCGACGCGGTGTATTCGTATGGATCGTATGAAGGCTCCCTTCGGGAGCTTGTCCATTTGTTCAAGTACAACGGCGTGCGGCCGCTGACGGCGACCTTCGGAAAGTTCCTGGCGCAAGCCTTGCCCCGCGAGACGAGTTTTGACGTCGTCGTTCCCATGCCGCTGCACTGGTTCAAAAAGTGGCAGCGCGGATTTAATCAGTCGGATGATCTGGCCCGGGAAATCGGAAAGAAGTGGAATGTCCCGGTGCGAAATGTGGTTCGCCGGAAGAAAGCAACACGTCCCCAATCCGGTCTCACCAATGCGAAACGGCGAGCGAATATGCAGGGAGCCTTCGGAATGCCGCGCGGCCGATCCCTGGCTGGAATGCGGGTGCTGCTGGTGGACGATGTGGTCACCACGGGCGCAACGGCCAGCGCGTGTGCACGGGTTTTGAAGCGCGCGGGAGCCGCGCATGTCGCTTTACTTGCTCTGGCGCGGACAGATCGTCGCCAGGCTGTGGAGCTTTCTTTTATCGCCGCGAGAGGATATTTATGAGTGCCGCACAGATCTATACACATGCCTCAACAACCAATGGGGAGCGCCTGCACCGGCCCGTTCTGGTGCTCAACTCCAGCTTCGAGCCGATCAACGTGTGCGCCGCGCGGCGCGCTTTGGTGTTGGTGCTGAAGGGAGTGGCCGCAGCGGAGGAACATTCCGTCGGGCACGTTCACTCGGCCCGCTCGGCGATTAAGGTACCCAGCGTGATCCGCCTGCTGGAATACCGCCGAATTCCGCACCAGACGCGGGCGTTATCGCGCAAAAACATCCTGATGCGCGATCGTTACACCTGCCAGTACTGCATGAAGACCATGAGTTCAGGGGATCTCACGCTGGATCACGTGATGCCGCGTTCGCGCAAAGGCGAAACCACCTGGGAGAATCTAGTGGCTTGCTGCCATCCCTGTAACAACCGTAAAGGCAGCAGAACGCCTGAGGAAGCCGGGATGCGCCTGGCGCGCGCCCCCCGGCCCTTCAGCCTCCATACCAGCCGCCACCTAATGCGTCTGCTCGGTAAGAGCGACGATCAGTGGCGGAAGTACTTGTTCTACTAACGCGTCGGCGGCGTAGTTGGCGTCGTCGGAGTCGGCACTGTAGGGCCGTTGCCTTTAGGCGGATTTTGGCCATTTGTGGGGCTATTAATAGGCGAGTTTGGATTCTCGTGTGGGTCAATTGGGCCCTTGTTGTCTTTCCCGGATTTCTGATTCTTGCCCTTTTTCTTCTGCTTGTCCTTCTGCTGGTTGGTTGAATCCGTGGGATCAGTGTTGCCCCTCTGAAAGTTTGTGTCGTCTTTAGACTTTTGATCCTGTGTCTTTCCTTGAGTACCTGCCGGGCCCTGATTTCCTGTGGGCCCCTGGCCGAAGGCAGCGCCAGTTAGCGCCAGCGCTACGAATCCAGAGAGTAATGTCCGTTTCATTATTTTTACCTGCTATTTTGTTTTGCGCTCTGGTGAACGCTCCATTGTATGAGCCTGGGAATTCCGAAGTGTTACCTAGAACTCAGATCGGGAGAGCATTATGCCGCCGACGTGCGCGATTAACACTTTCCGGGAATTAGTCGATGTAAAGGATGGGCTGGACTGGCGCGATGCAATCAAAGATTCCCATTATTAACGACCACCGTGAGCGCAAAGTTTAGGGCCTTCATGACCCATCACCGCATTACTCTGCAGGATCTCTCCGTGATTTTGGCCGTTGTGCTGGTAGCGACCTTCCTGGCGTTCGAGTTCGATATCTATGCGAACCAGAACTCAGCAACCGTGCGGGAGAAGACCATCGAGATGGACGAGGCGCTCACATTAGGAGGGATACTTTGCTTTGGGTTGTTACTGTTCACAGTCTTCACGGCCAGGCGGTATCAGGCGCAGAAAAGGGAGAATAGCCGGCGGATAGCCGCCGAGCAGCATGTACGCAAGCTGGCCTTTCAAGATCCGCTGACTGGTCTCGCCAACCGGCGGCTGTTCGATGAAGCTCTGAACGCGGCCATTGCCGCGCCACCCGGAGCCGGAAGCACCCATGCTGTCTTCCTCCTCGATCTCAACGGGTTTAAGCAGGTTAACGATGTGTATGGGCACGGCATCGGTGACGAATTGTTGAACGTCGTGGCCCAACGATTGTCCGGTGTCGTTCGAGGAGGGGATTTGCTCGCCCGGATTGGAGGCGACGAATTTGCGATTCTCTCGAAAAGTCTCATGGGGGCCGAGGCTGCTACCAACATCGCCATGCGGGCTTTGCATAGTCTTGAAGAACCGATCCTGGCAGGAAGCAAGAGTCACCAAATCGCATCGGGAATTGGCATTGTATTAATACCAGGCGACGCGACAACTCTGCTAGAAGCACTGAGGAAGGCCGATATCGCCTTGTACCGGGCCAAAACCGAGCGTCGCTCCGCGTTACGGTTCTTCGAGGAAGAAATGGACCGGCGTGTTCAAGAACGCGACCAACTGGATCGAGATCTGCGCGCCGCGATCACTGCGGATATAATCCGCCCGTTCTTTCAGCCGGTTGTCGATTTAAAGACGAAGAATGTCATCGGCTTTGAAGTGATCCCTCGCTGGATCGACGCCTCTTTGGGCGAGATCAAGCTGGACCGGTTCATTCCGGTGGCTGAAGAAAATGGATTGATTCACGAACTCTTCGAACTGATTTTGAAAGCATCCTGCGCTGCCGCCGCGCAGTGGCCCCGGGAAATGACTCTAGCCCTCGATATCTATCCCAGCCAACTGAAAGATTACACTCTGCACGCCCGGATCCTAGCGATTCTTGAAGAGTCGGGTGTAGCACCTGCCCGGCTGGAGCTTGAAATTACGGAGAGCGCCCTGGTCCGCGACCTTGAAGGCGCCCAGGAAGTTCTGGGCGCTCTGCGAAAGGCGGGCGTCAGGATTGTCCTCGATAACTTCGGCACCGGATACTCGAGTCTCTATCATCTGCGGAACTTCAAACTCGACAAGATCAAGATTGACCGGAGCTTTATTGAAACGTTGGGATCGCGGGAGAGCGCCGAAATTGTAAGCGCACTGGTGGGATTGGGCCACGGTCTTGGTCTTACGATTGTCGCCGAAGGCGTCGAAGAACCCCAGCAGCGGGCATCGCTGCTCACCACCGGCTGCGAACAAGGACAGGGATTTTTATTCAGCGGGGCGGTGACGGCCGAAGAGACCATGGGACTCTTCGCAAACCAGACGCCCGAATACGAAGGCTCGCTTCTTGCTTAGCTAGCGCCCGTTTCGAACGGAACGGAGATGTGCGGATCGATTCGGTACAGGGGTCTGAACAGCGGCGTTCTCAGCCACCAGTACACGCGACGGGTAGAAGCCCTGACGAACAAAACGATCGGTGACCACGCGCATTCCAGCTTCGCGAATCAGGTCGGGAACGCTGCTTTCCACTTGGCGGCCCCAGAAGGCCGGGACCAGACTGCCGCCGATCGCATACAGTCCGTTGAACATTTTGACGTTCTGTCCAATCACCACCAGCGAAAATTTCCCGCCGGGGCGCAGTACGCGGCGGATTTCGCGGAGTGTGCGCTCGATATCTTCTTGCGATAACAACTCCAACAGGTAGCAGCACATTACGGCGTCGAAGCTGCCGGAACGAAAAGGTAGATTACGGACATCCACGGCGCCGCAGTGAGCTTCCGCCCGGGGACAAGCTTTACGGGCCACGCGCAAAGTGTGAGCCGCCATGTTGGGGGAAAGATCCAGCCCGTAAGTGCGCCCGTCGGGATTGGCCTTGACCAGGCGGCGGAACATTTCTCCGCTCCCCGTAGCGACTTCAAGTACCCGCATGCCGTTGCGAATCCCCGAATGCTTCAGCGCGCAGTCATGTGCTTTGGAGTGAAAAAAGAAAGTGCTGACCGGATAAACCGAAGAGACCAGGTCGTATACCCGGCGCGTCCGCGCTGCGATCGTGCGCGGCATCCGATCTTCGCGGGGAAGCAGGATGGAATAGTTAAGGTTGCTCAAATAATGGCTCCGACATGCTCCCGATATCGCTGTCGCTGGTGGGCTACCCGCTACCCACTAGGGATTCAACTCCCACTACGGTACCACTGACTTGCTCTGGAATTTCGATCCCGGTGCTGGCGCCCTCGCCGGGACGGCTGTCGATCCACATTCGGTAGCTGTCCCCGTACAGGACTTTTAGGCGTTCATTGACGTTATTGACTCCGATTCCGCCCTGCTCAAACATCCGCGCCAGGCGGGCTTCGGGAATGCCGACGCCATCGTCTTCGACCACAATCTGGAGCTGGTTTCCGAGGCGGCGGCTACGCACCCGGATGGTCCCGCCATCCACTTTACTGGCAAGGCCGTGACGAATGCTGTTTTCAACCAGCGGCTGCAGCAGCATACTGGGGACCAGCAGATCCAAGGTATCCGGATCCACTTCCTTCACGAAGTGAAGCTTATCCCCGAAGCGGACCATCTCGATAGAAAGGTACGCATCGATAAAATCCAGTTCTTCGCGGAGCGTGGTGAGGTTATCCTGTTGCCGCAGCAGGCGGCGTAGAATTTTCGAGAGCTTGTAGACCACTTGGCGTGCCTCGTCGGGATCCAGGCGGATCAGAGAAGCCACCGAGTTCAGTGTGTTGAACAGAAAGTGCGGGTTGATCTGGCTGCTAAGCGCCGCCAAGCGAGCTTCGTTGAGGCGAAGCTGTTGCTGTTCCAGTCTTTTCTCATTAAGGTTGCTGTTCCAAATCTTGATGGGCAGCGCCACGCAGAATAGAGTGGTCGCGTAGACGGCGACCAATAACCACGGCCCAGCATCGGTCCAGGACTGCTGCAGCGCGAAGACTCCGCCGTTCGGAAATACCGAAGCCAGGGTTTGACGAAGCACTTCGGCCAGCGCGATCATGCCGACGCAGGCGATGCTGAAACCGGCCAGGCGCAGGTCGCCGCGGCGCAGCAGACGGACGGAGGCTAGCGTGGGATCCGGCGTAAACTTCCAGATAAATTCCTTGTCTGGAGCCAGATCGCGAAGCAAGCCCCCCATGACGCCGGCGGCGGCGAAGAGGAGCATGGTCAAGGGTCGGCTCTCGAAGAGCGCCGGGATAGCGATGAAGACCCCGGCGAGAATGCCGGTGACATACCCGCCCAGCATCCCCATGACGAGGCTGCCTTCCATCCCCAGGTCGACCGCTTGGTACGCGCTGGGATTGGCGACGCGCACGGCGACGCCAGATCCATAAATCAGAGCGCATACCAAGGCCATTTTGACGCGCTGGGTGAGGGTGCGCTCCTCGCGCATAAGCATTCGCTGGAAACCGCTGGAGCGGGTGAGGATGCTCGCCAGCGAAGCCGCCACCGCGAGCTTCACCAGGAGAATCAGCAAATGTGCAGGCATGTAAGGCCCAGGGCCGCACCGACATACGGCAGCGCCGCCCTGCGGCCCATTATAATGGACTTACCTCACCGAATTGTTTCGTCAGGATAAATGTCCCCTACATCCGAGCTTCGAAAAGTAGCCGAGGCGGATTTTCCCAGCCGTTTCGGACAGTTCCGGATCTACGGTTTTGCTCATATCGCAGGGTCGGAAACCGAGGAAGTGGTGGCTCTGAAGATGGGCGATCTGGAGCATGGCGGGCCTCCGCTGGTGCGGATCCATTCGCAATGCCTCACCGGCGATGTTTTCCACAGCCTGCGATGCGATTGCCGGGCGCAACTGGAGCTGGCGCTCGAAACCATCGCGCGCGAGGGCCGTGGGCTGTTGGTTTACGAAAATCAGGAAGGCCGCGGGATCGGGTTGCTGAACAAGCTGCGCGCCTATGAGTTGCAGGATCACGGCGCGGATACGGTAGAGGCTAACGAAAGGCTCGGTTTCGAAGCGGATCTGCGAGGCTACGAAGCCCCCGCTGCCGTCGTCCGCTACTTCGGGCTGCGGACGGTGCGCCTGATGTCCAACAATCCAGAGAAGATTCAGGCTCTGGAAAAGGCCGGCGTTCGGGTGGCCGAACGGGTTTCCGCGATTGTCGAGCCGCTGGAATCGACCGCGGATTATTTACGGACCAAGCGCGAGAAGATGGGACACCTCCTGAGTTAACCGGCGGCGGCGAGGCTGCGGAGCTTGGCGGAAAGTGTGGTTCGCTTCAAACCCAGCATCCCGGCGGCCACGGTCTTGTTGCCGTGGGATTTCCGGAGCGCTTCCTCAATCATCTGGCGCTCAATCCGGCCGACTGTCTGCTCGAAATTCAAACCCGCATCCGACAGCGCAATCGATCGTAAGGTGCTGCTCAGCAAGGGGCCACCGGTGAGGGTGAAATCGGACGGTACAAGCAGTTCGCGCTCCCCGCTGAAGGCGACGGCCATCTCCACGGCGTTCTCCAGTTGCCGGACGTTTCCAGGCCAACCGAACCCCCGGAGCTTGGCGAGCGCTCCCGGCCCCATGCGGCGCAGGGCGATATTCTCCTGAGAACAAACCTTGGCGATGAAGTGGTTCGCCAACAGCGGGATATCCTCGCGCCGTTCGCGCAGGGGCGGGACGGTGATGGGAACCACGCTCAAGCGATAGTACAGATCTTCTCGAAATCTTCGTTGCTGAACAAGATCCAGCAGATTCACGTTGGCGGCTACGATCATGCGAACGTCCACGCGGATGGTTTCTGAACTACCCACCCGCTGAAATTCTCTTTCCTGCAAGAACCGCAGCAGCTTGGTCTGGACTTCCAAAGGCAGATCGCCGATGTCGTCGAGAAAAAGCGTGGACCGGTGGGCTTGTTCACAACGGCCGATGCGCTGTTGCGACGCTCCGGTGAAAGCGCCTTTGACGTGGCCGAATAGCTCGGCTTCGAGTAACGTTTCGGGAAGCCCGGCGACGTTTACGGCGATCATCGGAAGCCGGGCGCGCGGGCTCGCCATGTGCAAGGCGCGGGCGACTACTTCTTTCCCGGTGCCGGTTTCGCCGCTAATCAGAACAGTCGCGCGGCGGCGTGCGACCAGCCGAATAACATCCGCGGTGCGCCTTATAGCGGGACTGGTCCCGACCAACATTTCGCGCCAGGGTTCGCTGACAGCTTCGGCGGCCCGGCTGCGGCAGGCTTCGGCGGCCGCCTGGATTTTGGCGGTGGCATCGTCTTCCGGACCCGCGACGTCGTACGCCCCGAGTTGCATATAGCGCACCGCGTCTGTCAGGCGTGCGCTGAAATCGCAGATTACGATGGGTACAGATCGGCGCAAAGAGAGGAGCCGATCGAGAAGGTCCTCGATTGCGAAATCGGAGACCGGAGGGGTTACGATCGCAACGTCGTATTGGACGTTGGTCAGGCGGTCAATGCCTTCCGCGGCCGTGGGGGCACGATCGACCAGCCAGTCTGGGGGCAGATCGACGAAGCCCGCTCCAATCTGGAGGGCCTTAATCGCCTCGAGTTCCAGGTTTGTGCCTCCGAACATCTATCGGATGGCTGGGAGGCAGCGCCCGGTTTTTAAAGCTAGGATTTGACCTGTTACGTACTTCTACTGGAAGTACTTGGCTGCTAGTTCAGGATCTACTTCCACGGCTTTGCTCCAGGCAGCGCGGGCTTCTTCATCCTTCCCGGACGCCTTGAGCGCATGGCCCAGGTTAGTAAGAGCCGCGGGGAAATCGGGTTCCGCCTCCGATGCCAATTGGTAGCATTGGGCAGCTTTGTCAGGCTCTCCGACGGATTGAAGCAGGAGACCCAGATTGTAGGACAACTCCAGGGATCGCTGTCCCAGCGCGGTGAGCTTCTGGTGGAGATCCCAAGCACGATTGTGATCCTTGCGCTCGATGGCGATGGCGGTGAGGGCCCGTAACGCATCGGAATTTTGAGCCTGGAGTCCCAGGATTTTCTCGAAGGTCTGCGTGGCGCCATCCAGATCCTGGAATTTCCAGTAGGCCAGGCCGAGATTGACTAAGGCTTCCACCCAATCGCCGCGGTATTTGGTACAGACCTCGAAGGAGTCCACGGCAGCGGCGAAATCTCCACGCTGCATCTGGAGGAATCCCAGGCGGTAGGCGGCGTCCTCAAAATCCGGTTTCAGGCCGACCAATTTGGCGAAACGGCGTTCGGCTTCCTCGGCGTGGCCCTCGCGCTCGTCAAGAAGGGCGAGATTCCACAACACGCCGGGCGCATCGGGAGCCGCGGCTAAAGCGGCTTCGCAAGCGTCGCGGGCGCCGGCGAGGTCGCCGCGTTCCTCAAGCAGAACGCCCAAGTGCGCATTCGCTTCGGGCGCGTCCGGACGAAGCTTGGCGGCTTCGCGGTAGGCGTTGCCAGCCTGATCCGTGCGGCCGGTCTTCTGATATGCCAGACCGAGGTTGAACCAGGCTTCATAGGAATCGGAAGCAATTTTGACAAGGTTCGAGCAGTGTTGTGCGGCGCCGCTGAAATCGCTGCGCGAGAGCGCCACGGCCGTCAGACCCTCCAGCGCCTGGCGCGATTGGGGTCGGATCTTGAGCATGCGATCGGCATACTCCTTGGTCTTGGCGTCGTCCTTGCGCGCCATGGAAAGCGTAATGAGATTGACCAGCAGCTCGGCCGAGCTGGCATTGCTGGGCAGCAGCTTGCGATAAATCTCGGCGGCTTCCTCGAGCTTACCCAGTTGATGCAGCGCCACGGCCTTCCCGAACAGAGTCCGATCCTGACCGGGGCTGGATTTAAGCGCTTGGTCGAAATGCGGCAAGGCTTGTTCGGGCTGGCCCAGATGCAGCAGGCACAGGCCGCGCCCGGTGTGCGCTTGCCACAGGCGCTGATTTAGGGAAAGGGCTGTTTCAAAAGAGCGGCCGGCCTGGTCGAACTGGCCCTGGCGTTCCAGGGCGAGCCCCAGATTATAGTGAGCCGTGGCGTTCTTCGCATCGGCCGCAATTACCTTGGAGTAGCAGGAAGCCGCCTCGCCCCATTTTTGTTGCTCGAAGCGCAAATGGCCCAGGCCGGAGTAGACTTCCGCCGGCTTCTCTCCGCGGGCAGCCGCGCTTTCCAGCTCCTTGATGGCGTCGTCCAGGCGGCCGGCGGCGGCGAGCTTCACCGCATTTCCCAAGGCGCTGGTTTCGGCGGGGCGCTGCGTTTTGGGTTTGGCGGCGAGGGTATCGCCGCGCATGAGCCGTTCTACTAATTCGTCGTCTACAAAAAAAGCTTGTTCGTCGTTCTGCGACATGTAAGTACTCCTAATCCTCGTGCACTAATTCTTGGGTATGAGCGGCACTACGTTCACGGGTCCCTGCATGGCTGCTTTCTCATCTCGTTCGGAGAAGAATCCAACTCCGCCGGAACCAAAACGGCTGTCAGTCCATTCGTCGACCTTTTGGCCCTGCACCCAGGTAGTGAAATGGTTGCCGATGGCGTCAAAGCGGATCTTATAATCGGTATCGACGCGCAACTTCATGGGAAGCGGAACCGACACGCGGTTCTCGTCCTGTCCATCGACTACGGCGAAGTGCACCAGCGCGACCGTGGGCTCCAAGCCGGGCGTGACAATTTCGAGTTTGGTCACGTAATAATTTCTGGGATTGAGTCCGCGGAAGATCCAGCCGATTGCCTTGGTCTCGATCTGGGCCTCAAACTCCAGGCGGTAGTCGCTTAGCTTGGCGGAGCCGCTGAGCAACGAAATGTGCCGCCTTGACCTGGCGAAGTTGGCCCAGTCGTCGATCCAGCCGCCGGAGATGGCGAGACCTGTGGCAACCGCGGGGGTGAAGGTCGTTGCCGCCGGAGCTTCGGGAGCGGTTTTGCCGTTACCTCGCGTGACCACGTAGGCGACGCCGGAAACTGCTACGACGAGAGCGGCGGCCACGCCAATTTTGACGCCGTTCGAAAGCTTGGACCAGGCGCTTTCTGTTGCTTCGAGACGCAACGAAGGAATCGTATTCTCGGACGCAGCCGCGGATTCCCGAGGTTTCGACGCGGGGGGAGCCGGAGTCTTAGCAATATTCTTCTCTTGAGTTTTTCCTTGCGCCGAAGCTTCTGCCGCTGCCGGACGCTTAATCGGTACGGGCTTGGGCGCGGGGACTACGGACGATCGCAAACGCTCTTCGGGTTGTACCGGCGCGGGCTGTACCGGCGCGGGCTGTACCGGCGCGGCCTGGGCGGGCGGCTTGGCCGGTGCCGGGACCGATTGCGTTTGTTTCGGGGCAGCTGGCTTGGGCTGGGGTGGGACGGCCGCGGGTTGCGGCGCGCGAGCCGGCGCCGGAGCTGGACCAAAAACGATGGCCGCACGCAGAGGAAGGGTCGCGGACGGAGGAATTTGTACATCGGAGGCCGCAGCCATGGCGGAAGGAAACGCCTGTCCTAATTTCCCGCGAGCGGCTGCCAGACCGTGAAGAGTTACAGGCAGAGCTTTAGTTACCAGTTCGGGCGGAGCCGGTTCCGCAACATCCGGCCCTGCAGCCGACGGAGGCTCGGCAGGCGCGGTGAATGCCTCGGGGGCGGGTGCAGCCTGCCGAGGGGACTGGGGAGCACCTTCGAGAACGGCCTGCGGAGGTGCGGGGGGAATCTCCGGCGCTAGCGCCGCGGCTTGCGGCACTGCGGCGGGACTATCCGAATAAGCAAAGCCGGTGGTGGCGAAATCCAGACGTGCCAGATCGCCAAGCTCGGCTGGGGGCGCCGGAAATCCGCGGGGCACGCCGAGCCATGGCTTGGCTTTCTGGGGTGGATGAGGCGACATAAGAATCTCCATGACATCGTCGGCGCCGGCCGGGTGACTTCCGGTTTCGGGGCGCATTTGCAGCTCCATGACGGGAGCCGGGCCGGTAAACTCGCGCAGTTCCAGTCCGCGTTCGCTGGTCCGAGTGTGGTGTTCGAGAGCCTGAAGAGAGAGAGTGAGATCGACACGCGGCGCGGGGGGAAGAGCCCCCTCGGAACTCGAAGACGTTCCGGTTTGTGAATCCCCGGAATCCGCCAGTGCCGAGAAACCGGGAAGAATCGCCAGGCGGTCCCAGGTACCATCCAACTCGATTGCGCCGGCCTGCTCGCTAGTCGTGACCGCCGGTACCAGGAGCTCCCGCACGAATCCCGCGAGCGGGGCTGGACTGGATTCTTCGATGGCTTGATTCGCCGCGGGCGTCTCCATCACGTAGGCCCGAGTCTCTTCGGTGGTGACCGGTGCAGGCACCGGTGCCTCCTCGGTGTAGGACCTCTCCAGGTGCGTATCGGGCGCGTTAAACGGGATTTTCCCGGCTGATTGGGACTCGGTGGGCGGCTTCGCCTGAAGGAGCCGGGCCAGTGCGAGTTGCTCGTACTGTTCCTGGTACTCCTTACGATGAGCCTCCGAGCAGAACTCGCCTCCGCCTCTCAATCGCTTGAGGAGGGCAAGCTCCTTCCCGCAGAAAAGACACTGCATGCGAGTTTACATCGTCACGTTAGCCCCAATGCTCAAGAGGGACTTAGATGTTTTTCTGCGGTAAAGCACTTATTTAGGTCTTTTGAGGGATACACCTTAGAGGGCGTTAGGTGAAACCACCGTCACGGAGGCGGACCGGGTACGGGTACGGACGGCCCACCCAGTGCGCCCGCCGAGTTACGCCGAAGACCCTAATGGCAGTACGCGCTTTCCCTACTAGCAGACCTAAAGTTCTTTTCCCGCCGGACGATGAATGTAACACCGATTAGTTGAATCTAGAGCAAGCAATCATGGAGGTTGAGGCATGGCCAAGGTGGAAGCCCTGAAGAACCACTTAGAGGCGTTACGGAACGCCATTCCGGAATTGAAAGGCGTACTGTTGGCGTCGAGCGAAGGGCTGCCCATCGCGCACTCGCTGACCAACGGCGCCGATCCCAATCGTGTGGCGGCGATGGCTGCTGCCGCGACGACACTGGGCCGAAAAGTGAGTGAAACCATGAACGCGGGTGCGCTCGGCGAGGTTTCCGTACAAGCCGACGAAGGCGCGCTGTTCGTGTATGCGGCCGGCCCGAAAGCCGTCCTGGTGGTGCTCAGCCCGCAAGGCGGCAACGCCGGTCTGATTCACCTGGAA
>Ga0157369_10003129_pt1 | contig 19780 bp, 24 predicted proteins | sample C25metaG_FD_113461 | JGI IMG/M metagenome (GOLD analysis project Ga0157369, IMG submission 113461) | Corn rhizosphere microbial communities from Kellogg Biological Station, Michigan, USA - C2-5 metaG | ecosystem: Host-associated > Plants > Roots > Rhizosphere > Soil | place: USA: Michigan...
CGAAGAGGCACGGCGGCGGCTCCCCCGGGGCGCGCCCGGAAAGATAGCGGGAGTAGTTCTCGATGCCGGCGCAGTAACCGACCTCTTTCAGCATTTCCATGTCGAACATGGTGCGCTGCTCGAGCCGCTGCGCCTCGAGGAGCTTGCCCGCCTCGCGCAGCTGCGCCAGCCGCTCGCGCAGCTCCTCGCGGATGAAGTCGACGGCACCGATCAGGCGCTCGCGGGGCGTGACGTAGTGCGTACCCGGATAGACCGTGAATCTCGGCACCTTGCGCGAGATCGCACCCGTCAGCGGATCGAAGAGCGAGATCGAGTCGATGACGTCGTCGAAGAGCTCGACCCGCACCGCCTCACGCTCGGATTCTGCCGGGAATATGTCAATAACGTCGCCGCGCACGCGATAAGTGCCTTGCGTCAGGTCCATGTCGTTGCGCGTGTACTGCATGTCGGCGAGGCGGCGCAGGAGCCGCCGCTGATCGATCCGGTCGCCCCGGTCCAGGTGCAGGATCATCGCGAGATACGCTTTCGGATCGCCGAGACCGTAGATCGAGGAGACGGTGGCGACGATGATCGAGTCCGGACGCTCGAGCAGCGCCTTGGTCGCAGAGAGCCGCATCTGCTCGATGTGCTCGTTGATGGACGCGTCCTTCTCGATGTAGGTATCGGAGGACGGCACGTACGCTTCCGGCTGGTAGTAATCGTAGTAAGAGACGAAGTACTCCACCGCGTTCTGCGGAAAGAAGCTGCGGAACTCGCCGTAGAGCTGTGCTGCGAGTGTCTTGTTGTGCGCAAGAACCAGCGCCGGGCGCTGCATCTTTTCAATCACTTGGCTCACGACGTAGGTCTTGCCACTGCCCGTGACGCCGAGCAGCGTTTGCGCGCTCAAGCCGTCGCGAATACCTTCGACGAGCTTCTCGATGGCCTCAGGCTGATCGCCCGAAGGCTCGAAGTCCGCCTCGAGTTTGAAGGGAATGTGTTCCATGCTGCTGCCGCTGCGCGTCTGTAATGCGTGGTGGATGGTGACGTTCGCCACGATCTCGTAATATAGGGGCGCCTGCCAGTTTTTCCGTGACCCACAGGAAATCCCGTGACCTTATCCGTCTCACGACGCGTCCAGCGCGTCAAGCCCTCGCCGACGCTTGCCGTCACCGCCCGCGCTGCCCGCCTCAAGGCGGAGGGCAAGGATGTGATCGGCCTCGGGGCCGGCGAGCCCGACTTCGATACGCCGGTGCCGATCGCGCAGGCCGGTATCGATGCCATCCGCGGCGGCTTCACGCGCTACACGAGCGTCGAGGGCATCAACGAGCTCAAGGATGCCATCGTCGCCAAGTTCGCCCGCGACAACGGCATCCAGTACGAGCGCTCACAGATACTGGTCAGCTCCGGCGCCAAGCAATCGATCTTCAATCTCTGCATGGCGGTGCTCGATAGGGACGATGAGGCGGTGATTCCGGCGCCCTATTGGGTCTCCTACCCCGATATGGTGCTGCTCGCGGACGCACAACCGGTGATGCCGTTCGCGGGTGCCGCGCAGGGCTACAAGATCACCGCCCGCCAGCTCGCCGCGGCGATCACGCCGAAGACGCGCCTGCTGCTCCTCAACAGCCCCTGCAATCCGACCGGCGCTGCCTATACGCGCGCGGAGCTGCGTGCCCTGGGCGAGGTATTGCTCGAGCATCCCCGCATCGTCATCGGCACCGATGACATGTACGAGAAAATCTACTGGGGCTCGGAGCCCTTCTGCAGCCTCCTCACCGCGGTGCCGGAGCTCTACGGCCGCACCGTCACCATCAATGGCGTCTCGAAGGCGTACGCCATGACCGGCTGGCGCATCGGCTATTGCGGCGGACCGAAGGAGCTGATCACCGCCATGGCCACCATCCAGGGGCAGTCGACCTCGAATGCCTCGAGCATCTCGCAGAAGGCGGCGGCGGCCGCCCTCGCGGGCGATCAGGCCTGCGTCGGCACCATGAATGAGGCGTTCAAACAGCGGCACGACTACGTGGTCCGCGCGCTCAACGACCTGCCGGGCGTGAGCTGCCTGCCCGGTGCCGGAACCTTCTATGCCTTCGCGGACGTCTCCAGAGCGATGGCCGGACTCGGATGCAACACGGATGGCGAGTTCGCGGAGCTGCTGCTCAACGAGGCCGGTGTCGCGGTGGTTCCAGGTTCGGGTTTCGGCGCCCCCGGCCACATGCGCATCTCCTTTGCCTGCGGCCTGCAGACGCTCGAGAAAGCAATGGAACGCATCGCGCGCGTCCTCGCCGTGGGAAGCGCGGTAGCTAAGAGCGCCTGAGGTCGGGAGCCTGATGGGCTGGCAGCTCCTCGCGGACCTGCTGGTCGTGCTCCACCTCGCCTTCGCCGCATTCGTCGTCTTCGGCGGCTTCCTCGCCTGGAAATGGCGGCGCGCGATGTTCTTTCATCTGCCGGCGCTCGCCTGGGGGTTCTGGGTGGAGACTTCCGCACAGATCTGCCCGCTCACCCCGCTCGAGATTCATCTGCGCCAGCTCGCCGGCGAGGCCGGGTACCGGGGTGGCTTCCTCGAGCACTACGTGCTCGCACTTCTTTATCCGCCTTGGCTCACGCCGCCGACCCAGTGGGTGCTGGCGGCCCTGCTGCTCGTGATCAATGTCACGGCATACGGCGTGCTGCTGCGCCCTCACCGGCACCTGCGCCGGAAGGTTCCTTGACTATTTCCCGGCCCTCGCCTCAGAATTCGCGCCCTTTCGCGATTCCTTCGCCGGTTCCCCGGTAGCTCAGTCGGTAGAGCGTCGGACTGTTAATCCGTTGGTCGTTGGTTCGAGTCCAACCCGGGGAGCCATCACACTGTATCAGCCCGTCTCAGGGCGTCTCATCCGGAACAAGTCTCGAGGGGAATCACTATAGATTCAGAGACTTAGTATCCCGCCGTGTATCAGGCCGTAACTTGACAGCACAGGGGTCCTGGGGGTACGAATGGGTTCTGGTGCATTAACGGCTTAACGGCAGCATCTATCATCGGAGATCCTCAATGAGAGATCCCGAATGCCCCACGCCGCTCCCCGCGACCCCATTTATTATCGCCGTCGCTACACCCCAGAGGTCATCGAGCTCTGTGTTCGCTGGTATCTGACGTACCGCCTGAGCTATCGCGATCTGTCTGCGATGATGGCCGAGCGCGACGTCGCGGTGAGCCATACAACCATCATGCGCTGGGTGCAGCATTACGTGCCGGAGTTCGAGCGACGGTGGGCGCGATTTTCTAGACGAACCAATTCGTCTTGGCACATGGACGAAACTGCAGTATCGGTCCGGGGCCGATGGCACTACCTCTATCGCGCTGTTGACCGGGAGGGCAAGTCCGTTCATTCGATGCTTTCCGAGGACCGTGCCATCGATTCAGCGCAGGAGTTCTTTCGTCAAGCTGTCAGCGTGACAGGATCGTGGCCGGAGAAGATCAACCTCGACGGAAACGCCGCCTCCCATCGCGGTCTACGACTACTCGGCAAGGAAGACTCTCGGTGGCAGTCCGTGACGGTACGAGCGCGTCGGTATCTCAACAACATCGTCGAGCAGGATCACCGCGCGATCAAGCAGCGCTGCGCGTCGATGCTCGGGCTCAAGTCGTTCCGGACCGCGGCGGTCACGTTCTCGGGGGTTGAGCTCGCCCACCGGATCCGCAAGCGCCAGTTCACAGTGGTCTACGAGCGCAATGGCCGCGTGCTTTCCCTTAAGGAGCTGTGGCAGCAGGCGCTCTCCCGTGAGGACATCCCGCGTTTGGAGACTTGCCCTCTTCCGTTAACGCACCGGATCTCAATTCGCCGCTCCCGTCCGCACGTGCCGGGAGGCCGTGCCAGAAGCGCCATTGTTCGCTACCAGCGAAAAGTGCCGTTTGGCGGCGGACTCCACCTCCTCGTCACGCCGAAGGGCAGCCGATACTGGCGTTACCGTTTCCGGTTCGAAGGCCGAGAGAATCTGCTCTCCCTGGGCCGCTATCCAGAGGTCCCCCTCGAGAGCGCCAAGGCACGACACCAAGCAGCGCGGCAGCTGCTCGCGCTTGGCGTCAATCCCGCCGGTCGAAGAAAGGCATTGCGACAGATTTCCGCCGAAAGAATCTGAAAAGCCAATCGGGCCTCGAGGGGCAGGCCGGTAGATCGCCCATACCTCTCGCGGAGTTCTCCGTCGGGACTTTGCTCCTGTGCGGACAAGAGTCGAAGCACCTCCTAGGTGCATATACTGGCAATATGCCAGATCACGGCCACTCGGAGCTGATAACGGCGCCAGGTTTCCTCCAACGCTGTCGTCAGGAGAGTTGCACCAATGATCAGCAGTGCCACTGCCGGAAGAAGTGGCCCGCCGCTAACCAGAGCCAAGCCTGAATTAGAGCAAATGCGGTCGCCGCAACTAGTGCCACGGACGCGCTCCTGTTCGCCTTGGCACTCTCTGAGAAGACCTGATCAAGCGCCGCGGGCGCAAACCCACTTCCAGCACCCGAGGCGCGGACATGCACCGTTCACGGACCTTTACGACTGTTAGGCGCGTCGTTCTTCGTGCTCATGCCCCCAGTGGACTCGGCTGTCGGCGCGCGCCGAAAGATCCGAACCATCGCGAAGCCGAAAAGCCACAGAGAAAGAAGACCAATGAAGGCAAATAGAGCCATAACCCCTGCCACTGCCGTTGCTGGGAAGATCGAATAGTAGGCGTCCAAGATCCACTCTGGTGGGTGACCAGCGAAGGCCGCAAGAAATATGAGACCACCGCAAAGGGAGGCGATCAGCAGCGGTAAAGCGGTGAACACATCAATGAGCTTGCGAGGCATGCTGAGAATTTGAGTCTAACTTATTAGAGAAGTGCAGGTCATGACGAATAATCTGGCTCAGCAAAAATAACCTAGCGCACAAATACCCGACACCACACGCCGGGAGCTACAGGTCTTCACAAACGCCTCGGCCATGCCGTTTGACTGGGGACTGCGCGGGATGAGGTTCTCGAAGCCTACGTCTTCGAAACCATCGCGCAGGTGTGCGAGGTCACTGACAACTAGTTGAGAGAATACAACCAGGAGCGGCCCCATGACAGCCTCGGCCGTCCGCCGCTTCTTACCTTCATGTAAGTCCATAGGGATCTGCGCTTAAGGATTACACGGCCCCCGAGTTGATCGCTTTGAGCCATGACTATCTCGAGTGGGCCACGTCAATGCCGCCAATCGCCGCTGCCACTGCTGCTGCCACACACCACGGACATCATCCACTGGGGTCCCTCTCATTGATGGGGTCTCCATCGGCATAGTCATACAGCTATCGCGGAGCCAAGGAGATACGCACTGAAGATTTATTTCCGATGAGCACAATTGCCTGGTGTTGCTCCTCATTCCAGGAGTACTTCTTTACCCTCCAGGAGTAATCTTTCGCCAGGCTTTGGGGGCGCTTGGCCACGATCTGCCGCTTACCAGTCGCTCGCGTGAAGAGAATGATGCTTTCTGTGGGCGCATCCTGGAATATCAGGTATCTCCCTGACGGTGCGATAGAGTAACTGTCGTATATGCCCAACTCCGTGCTTTTGTAAAAGAGAACGCGATATTGAGCATAACGTTCCCATGCCTTTGGGCCCGTTGGCATCGCAATTTCAGCCACGCGAAAGCCGAATCCCAAATCAAAACCGGCCTCTGTGGTTGCTACCGCGTATCTGCTCACCGCAAAAGGAGTGCTCAGGACGATGAGCAGGCAGTATGTGAATCGTCGCGCAACAGTACCCCACACAAGCGGTTGTCGCGAGCTCATTCAGAGCCTCCCCTGACTCCACACGCGTGGAACGTTGCTATTGGCTCCTGGTTGGTATCATTCCCATTGAACGTACTGCTTCTCAGGCAATCCTGGCGGGTATGGTTCGGCGGCATTGTTGTGATGGGCATAGTAGTATCCGTAGGCGTGCCGCTCGGTATATATCTCAGGCGCTTCTCAGACAAGAAGCTCGAACCACAGCAAACTGCCTGAGCCTACTCTCTCCCCTCTCCGCCGCCAGGCTTCCCGCGCTCGGGCGCGCTCTCGATCGCGGTAGACGGGATATTGAGTACGTATAAGACATGCGGCGCGAGCTAGCGCACCAGGAGTCGAGATCCCCAGGGGAAAGGCTGCGGGCCGCGTAGTCGAGATGCCGACCGGCGGTGTGCCAACGGCCCTCCACAGAGAAGCCGCTCAGCCCTCTAAAGGCAGCGCACGAAAATCTCGGGCTGGTAATCGTGACCACCACATTCACGGACAATCCGGTAGCTCATGACTATGATCACCCTCCCTTTTTCTTTTTGTTTTCGGCCACCCGACTCGACCAGTAACCAGGGCGGCGACGGTAATGAGCCAGCGCGAGTATCTGGACGGTGCCGCCCTGCTCACGATAGATGAGCGTCAACGGAAATGGTCGGAGGAGTACCCGGCGAATATCTGGCGGGTGCTCGATCGGATATTGCGCCGGCCGCTCACAGACCCCCTGAACTACCTTCAGAAAGTGATCTCGGTAGCGTCCGCCGAGGCCTTTACGCCGCGACTCATAGAAGGCGATCTGTCCGAGGTGTTCCGCTTCCGCCGCCGGGTGGAAGCGATAGGTCATCGCAGCAACGCCCGTGCCTTCCGATCGACCTCCTCGGCGGAGATCAAGTCGACTTCGCCGGTGTCGATCTGCGCTGCCCGCTGACTGGCCTCCTCGAGCCACAGCCGGTCGAGTTCTCCCGCTGAGAGCTCGTCGAGGCTGTCGAGGAGGTCGCGGACCAGCCGTGCCCGATCTTCGGCAGGAAGTTTTAGCGCTTCGCGCTCGAGAGCGTCGATGTCCATGGTGCTTGCCTGTACCCCAAGATCGAGGTTGCTCGTGTGCCCCGGCTATTATCCCAGAACTTGCGCCGATGATCCCGAGGGTCCCTTCGGCGGCGCCGAAAGCCCGCTCGGGCCGTATCTGGGCGTCTCATCGCAGCCCACGATTTCAAAGGTAGATTTAGGGGTAACTTGTCGAAGTGTCGGGAAAACACTCAGCCAATCAGTGCCTTACGAGTGAGTTCGAGTCCAACCCGGGGAGCCATAAGTCATTGATTTTAAATGATTTATCGATCCCGGGACGAAATCCGGACTCGAACTGACCTCGTAGCACGTACTTGCGCGAGCGCAAGGCGTATCTGCCGATCCCATCCCAGCGCAAATTGACTGTGGTAACTCGCCAGCTACCTCGATTGTACGGAGCGTCGACGCGCACGCGAGAAGCTGACACTCTCTTAGCATCCCGCCAGCACCCCCTGGCCCAAATTGCCACATCGGTGAACACAAGCTACGGCCGGCAGCGGCCGTACGGCCAATGATCGTTAAGAATTTCCTGACTGTTGAAGTAACCCCGGTCCGCGAGCACCCGCAGCTCATCTTCACCTGTCGACGCCTTGGCCCGCTTCGCTATCGAGGCGAGCTGCTCACGATCGTGTCCCTGATTGACGACCTCGTGCGCCACTATCAAATGGTGCTTGGTGTCGACCGCCGTCTGCACGTTGTAGCCGACGATGCCGGTTCCGCGGCCACTCGTGGCCATCGAGCGTGCATCCGGATCGGTCAGCGATACCTGATGGTCGGGCGCGTTGGCCAGCTCCTTGCCAATCGCCTTTAGCTTGCGCATTTGCTTTCTTACGGACGCGATCTTCTCATTCAGATGTTCAACGCGTTCCCCGGGCACGAGGGACGCATCGCGATCCGCTCGATCTAGTTCGGTCAAGTACCGGCCAATACTCTGTTCGAGCTGTTGCTGTCGCGCCTTGAGCTTGTGCGGAGTGAAGTTCTTGTCGCGATTGTTTACCGCTTTGAACTTGCTTCCGTCGATGACGATCACAGCGTTCTCGAAAAGACCCATCCCGCGACACTCCACGAATTGGCCGCAGACCTGCCGAATCGCTGGGCCGTTATCGCGGCGAAAGTCAGCTATTGTCTTGAAGTCGGGTGATAGACGGCCCGTGAGCCACATTAGCTCCACATTACGCTGCGACTCTCTCTCGAGCCGACGACTCGACTGAATTCGGTTCAGATAACCGTAAATGTAGATCTTCAGGAGCGTCGCGGGGTGGTACCCGGGGTCGTCCAGTCTCAGCGGGCAATGCTCCTTCAAAGCTCCGCTCCTCTAGGGAACCTCTGAATAACCCATGAAGAGGACGACCACGGCGGCCAATTCTGTTGCGAACAGTTTTGTGGGGATCGTTGGGGGCTCGCACATCGCAGTAATCCCGTTGGGGGCAGGCGATTTTCGCGCCCGTGTGGCGGCTCTCACCGGCATCTCCCCTATGTTGCCAGGCGCCGCCGTACGGTGAACAAGTTCGCTAGGGCCGCGGTGACCTGCAGGCGATGCAGATTCTTCGCCAGGCCACGATAGCGCACCTTTTGGAAGCCGAACACGCGCTTGATGACCCCAATGCTGTGCTCAACCTTCGCGCGCACTCTGGACTTATGGCGGTTCTTCGTCTTGACCGCCTCATCGACTCGCTTTCCCCATCGGTAGCGCCTGTTGATGCAGTCGCGAGCCCGCGGAGCGACGGAGTGGATAACGTCGCTGTGGCCCTGGTAGGCCTGATCTCCCCAGACGCAGGTCTCCTTTCCGCGCAGCAGGTGAGGCAGCGCGAGGCAATCGGCCACGTTCGCTGCCGAGACGAGCACCGTATGTATGAGCTTGTGTCGGCTGTCGACCGCTACGTGCGCCTTCATGCCGAAGTACCACTGCTTTCCCTTCGCGGTCTGATGCATCTCAGGATCGCGCTTACCGTCCTTGTTCTTCGTCGAGCTTGGGGCACTGATGATCGTCGCATCCACGATCGTGCCGTTGCTGATCTTGATCCCATTGCGGGCCAGATACCCGTTCACAGTCGACAGCAGCTTCTTGCCGAGCTTATGCCGTTCGAGCAGATGGCGGATTTTGCACACGGTGGTCTCATCCGGCGCTCCTTCTTGGCCCAAGTCGACGCCGGCGAAGCCGCGCATCGCCACCGAGTCGTACAGCGCTTCCTCCACCGCGGGATCGGAGAGGTTGAACCACAGTTGCAGGAAGTACACTCGCAGCATCCGCTCCAGCGGAATTGGCGGTCGGCCACCGGCTTCCCCCACCTTCGGGTAGTGGGTCTCCACCACCGCGGCGAGCTCCGCCCACGGCACGATCTGATCCATCTGCGCGAGAAACTGCGCGCGCCGTGTCGTCTTGCCGTACCGTTCAAATCCAGTCAGCGTCTGCTGCTTCATTGCCGCCTCACCGGGGTCGCCCGCGCGCTTCGATGGTCGCATAATTGGCAGAGTCACGTGGTGCAGATCCTATGGCACAAGTACAGCGTTCCGTAGCGACGTTGCGGATCATCGGGGACAAGCTCGATCCCACTGAAATTACCCGGCTTCTCGGGTGTGCTCCAGAAGCTGCGCAGACCCGAGGCGAAGAGATTGTCGCTCGCCATGGCGGTTCAGTGCGAATCGCGCGCACGGGAATGTGGCGGCTCTCAGCGGCGGACCGGGAGCCCGAAGACCTGGATGCTCAGATCAGGGATTTGCTCTCAAAACTAACGGACGATCTCACCGTATGGACCTCAATCGCCGAAAGATACCGCGTCGACCTGTTTTGCGCCCTATTCATGCGCGAAGGTAATGAAGGTCTCTCGATCACACCCGAATCCCTGGTTGCCCTTGGTCTCCGCCGAATCGAACTCGGCCTCGACATCTATGATGGCCATGATCGAACCGGTAAATCAGAGTCTCCCTAGGTCGAGTTCCTCAACGAAGGCATCTATGACCCGAACGGGGTTGTCCTCCTGGATCCAGTCCTCTAGCCGTTCAGGAAACAGCACGCTCTGAGAGCGTGATTCTCCCTCGATGTATCGGCTCATGGCGTGCCCCTCTGCGAATCGCCACCACGATTATCTTATAAAACAGCTGGCGTCGCAGAGGTTTGAGAGAGTGTCGTGAGGTTCCGAATAGCACACCGGTTGGCGTGCAGAGTCGTATGATGAAGTGAACCCATATGTCGGGAACGGAACGCAGCCCTCACAATGCAGCCACATGTAATCCTGTTTCTCTGCCGGGCAGAATTTTCTGGCGAATCAGAAGTGCCGTATTCTGTACCGCCCTCTACAGGTTCCGAGCACAACTGCATACTCTTTCTTGCCCAACCCGGCAGCGAGCCAGACTTCGAGGCGGCGCGATCACGGCTGGCCAAACATGCCTGGATCAAGGCGGATATCCGACGCGCAGGACCGTTCCAGCCTGACAGCGTAAATTCGGATGAAATGCGGGTATTTCACCGACACTACGAGGAATGTCTAGAACACGGTGGCTCAATCGTCTGGTATCCGTAAGCTACCTACCCGAAAGAAGTCCCAAGTGACCTCCGGTTTTCACACAGCCTCGACCCATTGCTGACACTCGCGACTGACCGCTCTGCGACGACATAATCACGACGTGGTCGCGCGGTCTTTCACGAAGAGGCGCGCCCCCGCGAGTGCAACCACGATTCCCCATACGGAGCAGGTTGAGCACCAGAGAAAAAGCGCGGCGGTTGTCTCAACGCTTGGATAGTTAGATTGCGGGGCCTGAAGAATGGCGCCCCAAGCGGCCAATGGTGCGGAGACGAGAATGGGATAAAAGCCGCCCCGTGCGAAGAATTGCCGAGGCGATCCCGCCCCGCTCATCCATACTCCCCTCCTCGCCCACCCTCAAGCATCGCTGGGGTGCCTACAGCCGCTTACCTATATCTGGCCCCAGGCGTGAGCCGAGACTATTTTCGGAGCAGGCCTACCGGGCTCACCAGGACCATCTGTGTTGCGATTGCCAGCCTGCCGGCCTTCGTCGCCACCAGATGATCTGTCGCACCGAACGCCGTTATCCCAAAGTCCTCGTTGTACAGGAAATAGATGACGTAGTCATAGACTGCCTGGGACCCCACGCCACCGCGTGGCGTCGGCAGGCATCGCATCTCGCGAAGGGAAGGCGCATGGCCACATTTTCCGCTTATTAGCGCCACCTGACACCGCCGGGCGTCTCCCCTGAGGCACTCCTCCACGTAGAAGATGACGCCGTGCTTCTCGTAAGTCTGATGAGATCGCAACGGAAGACGTGGCACCGCGAGCGCGCGGCCCCAAGATCTTATGCAGCGGTATTGCGAATCAGAGCAGCTTACAACTTCGTGCCCAACAACTTCATAGGCCATTCCGTTTTTCTCGGATGGAAGTGGAGCAAGTGGCGCCAGTTCGCCGGAAGACCAGATTCCCTGATCTATTACTACCTTGGACGTCCGAGTAGGAGCCTCATAGACAATCTTATTCGCATTTCCCTGACCTGCCTTCGCGGCAATCGGGATTGCCGAAAGGAATACCGCGACAGTTGTGCATGCGGATAGGATCGCTGCAAGCGAGCTCAAAGATGGATTTGCACGCATGTCGCCTTCCGATTACCCAGCAGTTTTCTGCGACTGCTCCATCAGATCGGCCAGCCTCGCATCGAAGGTAAACTTTACCGGACCCGAGATCACCCACTTCCATTGCCAATCCGGATGGCGGGAGTTGATGATCAGATTGTACTCTCCCGGCGTCACGCTACTCGGCACGAGGAGCGCAGGGCTTCTCCGCTCGTCCCACCAGCTGTTACCGATTGCCTGCGCGGCCGACGCGGGCTCCTCCCCATCCCAGCCGTCGGGAGCCGCGGGCACGCTTTCGATCGCCGCGTCGGGAACATCAAGCCCGTACACAACATGCGGCTCGAGGGCATCAAAACGCTTGTAGTGCACCAGACGCTCAAGGATTGCTAATGACAGGCTCTGAGCCGCGTAGTCGAGATGGCGACCGGCGCTGTGCCAGCGGCCATCTACGGAGAATCCGCTCAAGCCCCCAAAGGCAGCCCGGCTCGTCCGCCCAAACTTACGCAGGACGATTCTCCAAGCCTTCACGGCTCAATGCTCAGACTGGCACACCGTGGATCATCGCGCGCAGAAGACTCTCCACCTTCTGCGCGCCGAGGTCTGTTGCCAGCATCTCGAGCGGAGCCCGACCTCCGAGGCTCCGATCCGGAGCACCAAGCCACTCAGCCACCGCAGCGTCCGAGGAGAAGATCTCTCGGGCGAGACTGCGAGCTCGCACGATCCTGTAGAGGCGCTCGGATTCGGCTGTCGAGAAGCGCTCGTTCTTCTTTTCGCGCTCCGTCATCGTCCGCAGCACTAGCTTGAGCGCCTTTATGATGCGTGCCTTCGGCAAACCGAGAGCGGCCGCGATCTCCCCGAGCGCGCTACTGGGTAGCCCACGCTCGAGCACCTCGATTTGTTCGCCGAGAGGTCGCTCGGTGAGGGTCAATACACTCATGGCAGAATTGCTCCTTATGACGTGCAAAACTGCCACGACCGCGTCACGGCGTCAAGACGGCGCGGATGATCATCCCGTATCAGCCGGTCTCATCGGAGCGCGCGATTTCGAAGGTAGCTTTAGGGGTAACTTGCCGGGGTGGCGGAACAATGCTCGCTGGATCAGCAGGTTACGAGGCAGTTCGAGTCCAACCCGGGGAGCCATTTCCTTAGTTTTCATGATGTTAGGATTCATATCTCATCTTGATTCTGTAAACCCTCCGCGCACCCAGACTGAACCCCACTCCGACGCATTCAATTGAGATGGCCCGCTCGTTGCAGCTGGCGCCAACGCGAATATTGCTCCGACTTATTGGGATCGGGATCCTCCTCGCCTTCAAGCCAAAAACGAAACCAGTCCACATTCAGTTGCTGGGTCAAAAGCCGCTGCTGAGGCGTCGTCGGTACGTGCGTTCCCTCGGGTAGCAACACCAAATCGACGGGTTTGCCCAAAGAATAGAGCTGCGCGTAGGGCTCCCAATCGTCCAACAAATCTCGTGCTCCGGGCTCCAGCATCAAGAGCGGTGTGCGGACCCGATCGAGATTAAACATGAGCGAATGGCGCATCCACTTTCTCAGCCCTGCGCCAGCCGGCCTCGCTCCGACCATGTGCAGCGTCTGACTGGGAGCGGACCCTGCCGTTCGGCTACTCGCGTCGATCGAACTGAGATAGTCCCAGTACCCAAAATTGACCCCCTCGATAACGGAAGCCGCCGCCAACTTGGGACTGTTTGCCACGAGCGCCGCATAGGTATGGTAGACGGAGCGACTCCAGCCCATGAGGCCGATCTTCGTAGGATCGATGATCCGCTCCCGATCGAGCTTCTCAACCAAGCTCTTGAAGCCCTCCACTTGGTCCTGAGCCTCCCCGGCCTCGTTGAAATGCCTTCCATTCCAGTCCATTTGCACCACCACCATATCTGCACTAGCGCATTCCTGAGCAACAAAGCTCGTGGTAGTCCCGGATGTGAGAAACCAATTGCTCGCATATCCATGAGTCTGAATCAGCAGCGGGTAGCGCTTTCCGGCCGAAAAGCCGGGAGGCCTTATCAGGTCGGCGTGGTATTCCCAGCCAGTCTTGTCTTTCCAGGAAATGAGCTCCACGTGCCCCCAATCCACATCCCTAAGCTGCGGGTTCGGATCCCACAATCTACGGAACGAACGGGTCTTATCGCTCGCCATTAGCACCGGACGGTGATTGAGATCCTGTTCGACCTTCACGGCTATCGGAATCTGCTCCAGCAAGGGATCCCTACCCCCTGGCGCGCCGAGTGCTGCCTGCCTTTCCTTCCAGGGTAGCTATGACCAGGTTCCATGTGCCGCGACGGTGCTCGAGAATTGGATCCGTATCACCGGTGCGCGAGCCGCCGGACCTCTCAGGGAGACGTATATCCGATTCGGCGCCGATCAGCGCGGCTACCGACTCCCACCTGCCTGGTTGGCGGCTCAGGAAGCTGATTTCCTGACTGAACTGCAAATCCCCACTGCAGGAGGCTAGCCTCGTAGATCCTGTGCACCCCTGATGCGTGCGCACTCGCTGGCACTGGAGTTCCTGTCTGAGCACATACGAGCAATGAGCCGCAGTTGAACACCTCTGGACAGCTTCTGCTCACGCTGTTGCGTATGGAAAGCTCTGGAAAGGCCAGCCACTTCAGCAGAAATTCCTCGTTGGCAAATCCGGAAATGGCTATTTTTGCTGAAGCGATCAAGCTAAGCTTCAATCCGCTCTCCACTCGGATGACAGCACACTAGTTGGCATCCGCCATAGAACATCACGAGGACTTCCCATGAACATTTTGAACGTGCTCAAGAGGAGTTGGACTGGAATCGCTTTGTGCGCGGGTCTCGTCATATTGCCGCCTTCTGCGCATGCCGATGCATCCAACGAAGTGGCGACGGCGGCTCAGCACGCAGGGCTCTCCGCGGCGTCGAACTCCCTCCTGATGGCCGACACGCACCTGCATCACACATTGAATTGCCTGGTGGGCCCTAAGGGGTTGGGATTCGACACCAAGGCGGCCAATCCTTGCGCCAGCCTCGGCAACGGCGCCATTCCCGATACCACGGACGCCCATACGAAGAAGGCGCTCGATCAGATCGCCTTCCGAGTGCGAAGAGCTCTGCGAAACCAGAAGCTCTCGAGCGTGCAGAAGGAGGCCACTGCGATCGAGTCCGATCTCAAGAAGGTCGGGTAACTCGTACTCGATATTGCGGCTGTTGGGTAGCGAGCTACTTCCGCACCGGGCGTTTGGCCAGCTTGCGCTGCAGGGTGCGCCGGTGCATGCCCAGAACCCGCGCGGCCTCGGAAATGTTGCCGCCGTGCTCGGTGAGCACGCGCTGGACGTGCTCCCATTCCAGGCGGCGCAAAGAGGGAATATCCGCCGCTCCGGGCTTCAGAGTGCCTCCGGGATTGCCCTCGAGGGCGGTGATGATGTCCTCGATATCCGCGGGCTTGGTCAGATAGTCGCTGGCGCCGAGCTTGATCGCCTGCACTGCCGTCGTGATGCTCCCGTAGCCCGTCAGTATGACGATCCGAATTCCGGGCAGGCGCTGCGTCAGAGTGGGCACCAGCTCGAGACCGGATTCGTGGGTCAGTTTCAAATCGATGATTGCAGCCGCAGGCTGCCAGGCCGCCGCCGTAGCGGCCAGGGCGCCCTGCACGGACGCGGTGTTTCTGACATCGTAGCCGCGGTATCGAAGGGCTCGCGTCAGCACGGTGGCGAACGTGTCGTCATCTTCCACCAGCAGGACACTCACTCCCGCCTTTGCCGACGGCGATTCAGCCACTCAACGCGCCTTGGGTAGCGAGCGGGATATGGATCGCCGTGCACGTACCCCCAGCCGCGCGCGAATTTAAGGTCAGCTCTCCCCCGAGCCTGTTGAGGCTGGTGTGGGAGAGCACCAGCCCCAGCCCGAACCCTCCGGGCTTGGTCGTGAACACCGTCTTGCCCGCCTTCTGCATCAAATCCTTGCTCAAACCGGGACCTTCGTCCTCGATCGTGATGCGCACCCGCGCGGCGTCCGCCGCGACCAGAAGCGCCACCCGGTCGGAATGCGAAGTCGCGCTCGCATCCGCGGCGTTATTGAGCAGATTAGTGATCGACTGCGAGAAGCTCTCATCCACGGTGATGTATGGATCGCCCGCATTCTCATCCCACACCAGGTCCAACCTCACTCCCGGACGCATCATGCGCCAGGTTTCCAGCAGGTCCTTCAGCACCTCGCGCAGACGGACTCTGTGCCGATCGGCGCTGCGCGTCAGTCCAACCGCCTGCAGCAGAGTCGTGAGCCGGCTCTTGCAGCTGTGGATCTGCCGATTGAGGACGTCCAAGGACTCGTGAAATTCCTGTTGTCCCTGCCTCTGCGTCTTCAGCTCCGAAACCACGACGGCCATGGTCGCGAGCGGAGTACTGAGCTCATGAGCAGCCCCGGCGGCAAGCAGGCCCAACGCATTGAGATGCTCATGGCGCAATGTCTGCTCGCGTAACTCCGACAGCTCCCGGTCGCGCGCCCTCATTTTCATGGCCATGTAGCCGAGCACCCCGGCGAGCAGCGTCGCACTGAGGGCAAAATTTACCCCGGCACCCAGGCAATGCAGCCGGTAGATGCTGCGCACATCCCGGCCCGGGAAGCCCAGATTGAGGCAGTAAAACATGAGAAAGCCGTAAGCCCCCAGACAGGCAACGGCCACCGTGGCCGCGTACCGCCAGGCGAGGCCGACGGCGGCCAGGGTTACCGGGAAGAGGAGCAGGGAGGCGAACGGGTTGGTGTAGCCGCCACTCATGTAGAGCAGCGCGGCCAGCGCGCCCACGTCCACGAACAGCTGCAGCGTGACCTCCAATTCCGTAACGGGCCAGGACGCGCGCAGCCGCACGGCACTCAGAAGAGCCGTGACCGCCAGGAGACCGATTACCCCGCCCAAAGCCTGCATCGGCATGACAACGTGCAGCCATCGGAACGCCACGACGATGACGGCAATCTGGCCTGCGACCGCAATCACGCGCAGGCACAAGACCGCCTGAATGAAGTCTCGGGGAGAGGCCGTGAGCCGAATTTGCATGTGAGGACTCCCGATTCCCTGACCTTTCCGAAAAGGATACGCGCGCCAGCCTGCGCTCGGCTGCGGCAATTTGCCACAGGGTCACCCCCCGTGTACCACCGACTCCGCGTCAATTTGCCGCAAGTCCCCTCCTCTGCGGCCGGTGAGAATACCTGCCAGCGAATCTCACCATTGGAAGCCTGCCGTGAAAACCAATCTGCTCCTGGCCGCTGCCGCACTCTTCGTAGTCGCGCTGAATTCCCCGGCAGCCTTTGCCGGGCAAGCGCAGAAGCAAGGCTCGCCGGTCGATGCTCCTGCTGCGCCGGCGCACAGGACCTATATCCTCGAGGTAGTCGTCTCGGAAAAGGGCATTTTGCTCGACTTTGCCGGAGCGGCCGAGGCATTTCGCGAGGCCGCGTATACTCCCTTTCGCATCTACTATGTCGCGCAGACGATGCAGCCTGTGACCCTGAAGGGCGGCATGCGCATCATCCCGTCCTACACCTTCGACGACGCGCCGCGACCGGATTACGTCCTCATGGGCAGTCAGGGAACCAAGCGGGCCCCGGCGAATGTCATTCATTGGCTGCAGTCGCTGCACGCCCAACACACCACGCTCGTGTCGGTTTGCACCGGCTCGGAGTGGCTCGCGCAGACGGGCCTCCTCGACAACAAGGAAGCGACAACGCATCACCTGACCTTCGACAGGTTCAGGCAAAAGTATCGCGATGTGAAATTGGTCGAAGGCAAGCGTTACGTGCAGAGCGACCCCTACATATTCACCGGCGCAGGGTTCTCCTCCGGCATGGACCTGGGCCTGCACATCATCGATTTGCGCTTCGGGCGCGATATCGCCAAGCGGACGGCCGACCGCCTCGAGTATCGTGGCACGGGTTGGATCACGAACGAGAATCACTATTCGGCGGGCTCGGGAGAATGACCGGTGCGCCGGGCGGCCGCCGTCGGAGGGGTGCTGTGGCTCCTGACCGGTATCGCCGTGGCGGCCGACGCTGCCAAGGCGCCGGCGCTGACCTTCCCCATACGGGGTCGGAACCCGTATACGGCCCCAATCACTACGGTCTTGGACCATTCGGCCACGGAATTCTATGATCCGAACGGTTCCGGTGTGCTGGCCTACACCGGCGAGCTCGCTAGCGGAGCGCGGGGTGTCAGAGCCCCGTACGGCTACTTCCATGGCCAGGCGGGCTCGCCCGCGGCTGCAGCTTTTCTGGTAAATGGCGCTTATGTGGGCACGGGCACCGACGGCGCCACGATACTCAACTACAGCGGCCACGCGGGCTACGACTATCGGTATGGCGCGGGGACAGTCATCGTTGCGGCCGCGGACGGGAACGCGTATATCCCGGCGGGCGATGCGATCTACAGCCGCGCGGGAGATCCCTGGTGCGCGCTGCATGCCTTCTACATCGACCATGGCGGCGGCTGGGCCACCTGGTACCTGCATGCGCGCGGTATACTGCTCAATGGCGGCAGACTCGCAAACGGCGCCCCGCCGCACTCGTGCCCCCGCGGCATCGACAGCAGGATCGATCGCGATGAAGCCCTGGGGCCGGTCAGGCGCGGCGAGCCGATTGCTATGGTCGGCGGTTTCGCGCACGGCCAGCCGGGCTGGGTCGGCTATCACCTGCATTTCGAGGTCCGTCGGGATTGCGTGCTCCTGGAAGCTGGCGTCGAGCGCATCCACGGTTGCCGCGTCGTAGACCCCTACGGCTGGGAGGGCTCCACTTCCGACCCGTTTAGACAAAGCGATCGGCGAGGCGCTCCTCATAACGTTCTTGCGGCGGCCCAGAGAACGCCTTTGTGGGATCTCACCGCCGTAGGAACGAGCCTACCTGTCGTGACGGCGATCCACGTCAGGACAACTACGGCGCGACTCGAGCTGACCATCGCCGGTACCGGCTTTCGGCGCGGCGCCGTCATCACGCTGTGGCGCAAAGGCGATGGCAGCTACGCCGGGCGGATACGGCCAAGGCAATTGATTTCGACCGCCATCGTGGCGGACCTTCCGGCGCGATTCGGTCGCCATATTGGCGAGCTGACCCTAAAGGTGGGAAATCCCTCCGGCCCTCGGTCGCAAGCGGTCCCCGCGGAATCCCGCGCTCCCGAAGAAAAGCCTTTGTCTGCCAGAGATCAGAGATCGAGTCCGAGCGCCTCACCTACCTTACGCTGGGAGAGTCGCCCGCTCCGATATCGCTCGATTCCGGCGGTGTCTCCCCGAATATCCTCTGCGCTCAAGGGCCGTATCACGGCGTCTCACAGCAGCCCACGATTTCGAAGGTAGCTTTTGGGGTAACTTGCCGGCGGCGCCGAAAAACCCCTAACAGATCCGTTACTTAGAAGCCACTTCGAGTCCAACCCGGGGAGCCATAAGTTATTGAGTTCAAACGGATTTTTGACCCAAAGGCAAATCCGGAATCGAACTGATCTGGTCGCATGTGCTCACGCGAGCGCAAGGCGTATCTCCCCGTCCCACCCCAGCGCAAAGTTGATTGCGGGTAGCTCGCCGACCACCTCGATTGTCCGGAGCGTCGACGCGCACGTGAGAAGCTGACACTCCCTTAGCATCCCGCCAGCACCCCCCGGCCCAAATGCGGGGCGACGCGCCGCAGTAATCATGAGCCTCATACAATCCGCTAAGCTCAACGGGCTCGACCCGTACCGTTACCTGAAGGATGTGCTGGAGCGACTGCCGACTCAACCGGCCAGTCGCATCGATGACCTCTTGCCTCATCGTTGGCAACCCGAGCCGGTTGCACGCCATACGGCCCGATAGCGCCCTGCCAGGGCGCTCGAATGCTCATCCGTTGCCGAACAGAAACCGCAACCCGAGACTGTAGAATTCGGGTTTCGCGCTCGCATGACCTTCGCCCTCGATCACGCGCCCATCCCAATGCAAGCCGCTGTAATTACGGCCCGCAAAGGTCCGCACAAAAGCGATTCTGGGCTCCAAGGGTGACTCATCGCCTCCGGCTGCGAAAAATATTCTGACCCGCAGGTCCTTGTGGGTTTTGGCAAACTCCTCTTCCTGTTTGACGATGAAATGATCCGCAAACTCGATGTCCGGGCTACCGGCCAGGTATCCCCAAAACAGCGAGGAGTCGGTAAACATCGCATAGAGCGTAAACAACCCGCCAAAAGAGGCCCCCCCGAGAATGCGCCGCGCGGGGTCCGCACGGTAGTTCGCTTCGATGAGAGGAATCAACTCGGACTTCAGGAAGCTCAGGAATTTCGGGCCCTCTCCCGACCCCTTTGCGTCGCCCGGTACCGGCGTGTAGTCCATCGCCCGCAGCGCATTGTAGTCGGGGCGCTCACCGGAATAGGCAATGCCAACAACCAGTATGTCCGGCATCGCCTTGTCGTACA
>Ga0157369_10003130_pt1 | contig 19778 bp, 19 predicted proteins | sample C25metaG_FD_113461 | JGI IMG/M metagenome (GOLD analysis project Ga0157369, IMG submission 113461) | Corn rhizosphere microbial communities from Kellogg Biological Station, Michigan, USA - C2-5 metaG | ecosystem: Host-associated > Plants > Roots > Rhizosphere > Soil | place: USA: Michigan...
CGATGACATGGTCATCCCCGAGCACAAGAAGACGCTGGTGCGCGACGCCGACAAGCAGGTCATTGCCGTGCAGCAGCAGTACCTCGACGGCGCCATCACCAACGGCGAGCGCTACAACAAGGTAGTGGAAATCTGGTCGGGCATCACCGAAAAGGTGGCCGACGAGATGTTCAACGTCATGCAGGAGCTCGACAAGGCGGGCAACATCAACCCGATTTACGTCATGGCCGACTCCGGCGCCCGCGGTTCGAAGCAGCAGATTCGCCAGCTCAGCGGCATGCGCGGACTGATGGCCAAGCCTTCGGGCGAGATCATCGAGACGCCGATCACCGCGAACTTCCGCGAAGGCCTCACCGTGCTGGAGTACTTCATTTCGACGCACGGCGCCCGTAAGGGCCTGGCTGACACGGCGCTGAAGACGGCCGATTCCGGCTACCTCACCCGCCGCCTGGTCGACGTGGCGCAGGACGTCATCGTCTCCGAGCTCGATTGCGGAACGGTCGACGGCATCTACGTCGGATCGATCGTCGAGTCGGGCGAGATCATCGAGAACATGCGCGACCGCATCGTCGGCCGCGTGTCGCTCGAGAAGATCAAGGACTACGAAGGCAACGTCATCGTCGACGTCAACCAGGAGATCACCGAGGAGCTGGCCACTTCCATCCAGTCGGCCGGCATCGAGCGCGTCAAGATCCGCTCCGTGCTGACCTGCGAATCCAAGCGCGGCGTTTGCATCCAGTGTTACGGACGCAACCTCGCCTCGGGACGCATGGTCGAACTCGGCGAAGCCACCGGCGTCATCGCCGCGCAGTCCATCGGCGAGCCGGGCACGCAGCTTACGATGCGTACCTTCCACATCGGCGGTACGGCATCGCGAGTCTCCGAGCAGTCGCGCCTCGAAGCCAAGAACAACGGTACCGTGCGCTTCATCGCTCTCCAGACCGTTCGCTCCAAGAGCGGCGACCTGGTGGTGATGAACCGCAACGGCTCCATCGCCGTGGTCGACGACCGCGGACGTGAAAAGGAGCGCTACTCGGTCGTTTACGGCGCCAAGCTGAAGGTCGAGGAAGGCGCGCAGGTTTCGTTGGGACAGGCGCTGGTCGAATGGGATCCTTACACCTTCGCCATCCTCACCGAAATCGGCGGCACCATCGGCTTCAAGGACTTGCAGGAGGGCGTGACGCTCCACGAAGAAGTGGACGAAGTCACCGGCCTCTCGCGTTGGGTGGTCACCGACTCGCCCGACGAGAAGCGCCAGCCCGCGATCGTCATCAAGGGAGCGAAGGGCAACCGCCGCTACCTCATGCCGTCGCGCGCCCACCTCATGATCCAGGACGGCGACACCGTTCACCCGGGCGACATCCTGGCCAAGATCCCGCGCGAAACCACGAAGACCAAGGACATCACGGGCGGTCTGCCGCGCGTGGTCGAGCTCTTCGAGGCCCGCAAGCCGCACGAAACGGCCGTCATCAGCGAAATCGACGGCATCGTCAAGTTCGGCGAAGTCAGCAAGGGCCAGCGCAAGATCTACGTCACCGCCGACAACGGCACGGAGAAGGAATACTCGGTGCCGCGCGGCGTTCACATCAACGTGCAGGAAGGCGAGCGCGTGCGCGCCGGCGAGCCTCTCATGGACGGCCCGCTCAACCCGCACGACATCCTCGCTGTCCTCGGCGAGAAGGAACTCCAGGCCTACCTGGTCAACGAAATCCAGGAAGTCTACCGGTTGCAGGGCGTCAACATCAGTGACAAGCACATCGAGGTCATCGTTCGCCAGATGATGCGGTGGCGCAAGGTCGAGGATGTGGGCGACACGGCCTTCCTGCTCGAACAGCAGGTGGATCGCTTCCGCTTCGCGGAGGAGAACGAGCGCGTGATGAAGACCGGCGGACGTCCGGCCACCGGCCGCCCGTTGCTGCTGGGCATCACCAAGGCCTCGCTCTCCACCGAGTCGTTCATCTCGGCGGCGTCGTTCCAGGAGACCACGCGCGTGCTCACCGAAGCGTCCATCCAGGGCGCGGTCGATCACCTGCGCGGACTCAAGGAGAACGTCATCGTCGGACGCCTCATCCCGGCGGGCACTGGAATGGAGTACTACCGCGCCATCCAGCTCGCTCCGGAACTCGAGGAAGCCGCCCAGAAGGTGCAGGAGGAAGTGCACCAGGCCTACGAAGAGGCTGAGCGTGCCCTCGAAATGATGCGCCAGGAAGGCGAAACCGAGGAACTGACCACCGAGTAGCAATCACGTGGCGCGGACGCCCTCGTCCGCGTTGTCTTTGGGCCCCACGTTTCGCCTTGTTTGGCCAACGTGGGGCTTTTCATTTTTCGTGTCGCTTGGCGTAAATCTGCTTCCGGTGTTAGCCGAAGGGCAGCGATGCTATTTGGCCGAGTTGGTGAAAGCCGCAACAGTGAACAGCACCACTACAATGGGGAGCGCGGAAACCCACTTGAATACGGTGCAGAAGTGAGCGACCTCGAGGAGGATTGGAGGTGGCAACGATGGACGGAATGCTGAAATGATTGCTATTGGCAGGCAGAACATCCCACCAACCAACACAATGGACAGGATCGCGGCGGTCCTGTAACGCACAGATCCTAACCTCCGTTTCTTCGTTACTAAGCTTACTCCGCAACTGCGCCGTTGCCCCACTCAAGCAACAGAAGGCTTGAATCGGCCACCCGCCCACCGAGGGACACGACCCAGCCGCGGAGCGGCGGCATATGTTAGCCCAGGGCGGAAGCCCTGGGTCAGCGTCCCATTATGAGTGTGAGTCCCGCAGGGACGGCACAGGCTCGTTTTCCCGGCGCACAAAAGCGCACGCTCACGCTAAGCCGATTTCACAACAATCATCACCGTTCAAATGTGCTCGATTCAGGTAAAGTGCGATTGTGCCGCTCTACTGGTTTCAACTCGACGCGCCTGATCCCGCTGCCATCATTACGCAGCGTATCCGTGGCTTGATCGGGCCGGAACCAGCGCTAACTATCAAGGAGTTTTTCTTGGGTCGGGACGCACGGGCAGGCGATCCCGTGTTCCTAGGTTCGGTGCAGGAGTGCTCGTTTAGTCTTCGCCGCTATATTCGAGGCAGAAACTCGTTCCTGCCGATGATTCGCGGACGGTTGATTCCCATCAAAACGGGTACACGCGTTCGGGTCGTTATGTTTACTCACCCGCTATTGCCGGTGCTCATGCTCCTCTGGTTTGGAGCGTTGGGCAGGTACGCATTTACAACGAGGGCGATGACACCGCTCCTGATGTGTCTTTTCGGCGCGGGTCTCGTAGTATTCTGCTTCTTTCCAGAGGCTCTTAAAGCGAAGAAGTTGCTCGTCTCAGCGCTCGCTCCGACCCTCCAGTCGCCTGAGCGCACAGCGTCAATTTCCTGATGGCCCTCAACTGTCGCTAACAGCCCTTATCGTAACCCTGCGCTTTCCCCCCGGCCGCGTGCGACACTAGCGTGCGTCGCCCGACATGCGTGAATACGACCTCATCGCCGATTGGTTCCGAAAAGATCGCAGCAGCACCATCGGAGTGAGTGAGGCGCTTGAGCTCGCGGCCAAGCTTAGGAACGCATCGGTCATCCTGGACCTCGGCTGCGGCAATGGTCAGCCGGTCGCGAAGGCACTCTCGGCGAAGGGACATCGTGTGGTGGGGCTCGATAGTTCCATGGGGATGCTGGCGCACCTCCGTGCAGACTTGCCCAACATTCCCGCCGTATGCAGCGATGCGCGCGCGTGTCCGTTCGCATCGGCGACCTTCGATGCGGCGATCTCGATGGGGATGCTCTTTCACCTGCGACCGCTCGAACAGGCGGCCGCCTTCGCCAGCGTATCCCGCGTTCTCAAGCCGAAAGCACTGTTTCTCTTCACGGGTGCCGAAATCCCGGGCGCTACAGACGAAGGCATCACGGGCGAGATGAACGGGGTTACGTTCCGTTATTACGCCGTGCGTAGCTATCGGACCATGCTCGCCGAGCATGGTTTCACGTTGATCGACGTCCACGACGACCCAGGCGTGGCCACCTATTACCTGGCAACCAGGCAGCCGTGACGAACGGCACGCCAGCCTATGCCTGCTCCCGAAGCAACTCTTCGATGTCTCCCAGCCGGTCGCCCATCAGGTTGAGCTTGCGGGCGAGGCCCTGGATCTCGACGTGCGCTCGCCGGTTGACGTCGAAATCAAGTTCGCCGCGCAGCCGGTCTTTCTTGTCCTGCCGGTTCTGGCTCATCATGATGACCGGCGCCTGGATCGACGCCAGCATCGAGAGGAACAGGTTCAGCAGGATGAACGGGTACGGGTCCCATGCGTTTCCGCGAAGGTAAACGTTCGTCATCGTGTACGCGGTCAGCAGGACGCCGAAGAGGATGATGAACGTCCACGAGCCGCCGAAGGACGCCACCGCGTCGGCGACGTGCTCGCCGACTGTGGCCTCCTCCTCGATGATCTCGTTCGGGTTGCGCAGTGCGCGGACGCGCACAAGATGCTGCGCCACGTGAAACTGGTGGCCGAGCACCGCCAGCATGTCCATACCCGCATGCGGCTTGCGCTGGATGAGCACGAAGATGTCGTTGCGGTCGACCTCGATGCAGAGTGTCACATCGAGCGCAATGGCCTCGGTCTCGTGCTCTTTCTGCTCCAGCATGGAGGCGAAACCGAAGAACTCGCCCGGCGCCGGTTCGTCGAGCACAACCGTCTGATGGTCGTCATCGATGGTGACCACCTGCACCTGCCCCGACATCAGGACGTATCCGCGTCCTCCCGGATCGCCCATCTTGTAGATGCGCTGGTTGCGGGCGTACTGCTTGATGTCGACCTGCGCGGCCAGCACCGCGGCTTCGTCGTCGTCCAGCCGCGCGAAGAGTGGAACTTGCTTGAGCAGTTCAGGATTGCAGGGCATCGGTCACCTCGGCGAGTTCTTCGACTTTCGTGAGTGTAAGGGAGCGAACGGGCGGCCGTCAGGCAGATTTGTTTGCTGCGAAGTGAATGCAAAATTCAAAATGCAAAAAGAAGCTCTAGAAGTCGAGCAGCTTTCAATTCTGCATTCTGCATTTTTAATTTTGCATTGGCTTTATGTAAGGCTTCAGCTCTGGGCGCGCCTTCACCAGTAAATCCGCGACCATTCGGCCAAAGTACTCCGATCCCTTTGCTCCGAGGTGGGTGTAGTCGAACTTCGGAGCGTTGGGGTCGGTGGGTGGCGCCTCGCCGGGCGCGGGTTTCGGTGCTTGAGCTAGCTTGTCCGCTTCGTCGGGACCCATCTTTTCGACGGCTGCGGCGCTCACCGCGAAAAGATCGAGCAGCGTCGTGTCCGATTCTTTCGCAACCTGGCGCGTCTCTTCGGCCCAGGGTTCGAGCCCGCGGTCAAGCTTGCCGTCCTTGAATTGACGGCGCGTGAGCGGCGTGATCAGCACCGGGATAGCGCCGGTGGACTTCGCCTCTTCCGCGTAGCGCTTCATGTTGGCGGGGAACTCGGTCTTCAGGTCGGTGTAGCGACCATCTTTGTGCGAGCCGTCGTTATGGCCGAACTGGACGAGCACGTAAGTCGCCTTGTAGTCCGCGTTATGCGAAAGCTGCTCCATGATCTTGTCCCACAGGCCCTCGTTGCGATACGAGCCTGAGCTCCGGCCGCCCCGCGCGGCGTTCACGCACTCGACATCGGAGGTCATGTCGGCGCAAAAGCCAGGCCCATAGCCTGATTTGGGCTGCATGGTCGAATCGCCGACCAGGAGGATGCGAATCTTCTTCGGCGCCGGCGTGGTCTGGGCGAACGCGGCGAGGGCAATCAGAAGAGGGACGACGATCAGTCTCAAACGCATGACCCACCCATTATGCAGGAAAGGAATAACACCGTGGAGACGCTGAGGCGCGGAGAAACGGAATGAAAAGACCTCTGCGTCTCCGCGCCTCCGCGGTGAAGTCCTTGCCCTCACTTCCCCCTGCACGCATCTGCTGTTATCTTTCCCTCCAATGTTTCGTGTCGTGCGGATCACCCATCGTGCGCTGGCGCGGACGATGGAAGACGATCTCTTTGGCCTGGCCAAAGCGGGGGCATTCTCCGCCATCCTGACGCTTTTCCCGGCGTTGATGGTGGTCGCCGCGGTAATGGCGTCGTCGGAAAGCACCCGCGTGTACCTGCAGCAAGCTGCCGACGCACTGGCGGAAATTCTGCCGCGCGGCACCGCTTCGACCGCTACGACTTACTTCGCCACGCCCGAAAAACCCATGGGCGTGCTGATCACCACATCGCTGGTCACGTTGTGGACAGCGTCCGGCATGATGGTGACGTGGATGGAAGGCTTCCGCTACGCCTACCAGCTGCCCAAGACGTGGGGCATCGTGAAGGAGCGGGTGATCGCCATCGTGCTCGTGCTGGGACTGTTTGTCCCCATGATCTTCGCCTCCGCGCTGCTGGTGTTCGGCGGGCAGATCGAAGACTGGATGGTGGTGCACCTCACCGAGGAGCGTCTCTACATCGTGCTCTTCTGGCTGATGATCCGATGGCTGATCGCCGCCGCCACCAGTGTTGCCGTCTTATGCGTCATCTATCACTTCGGCGTTCCGCCCGGCCAGAAGTGGCATTCGGTGCTGCCGGGCGCGACCTTGGCGACCGCCTTCTGGTTTCCCGCGACCCTGGCCTTCGGCTGGTATATTACCCATCTTGCCGAATACAACCTGATCTACGGGTCGCTCGGCGTGGCGATTGCTATTCTGGTGTGGTTGTACATTGTTTCGCTGATCGTGCTGTTCGGAGCCGAGGTGAACGCTCTCCTCTATCCGCGCGCGCTCACCGGCCTGTAATGCTCCACTGAGGAAAGTGCAGACCATCTGATGGATTCCAAGCCCCTCTCGCCCGAGCCTCCCGGCCACCACATCTGCGCCGGTCACGACGACGCGCCGGTGGACCGCAAGGCGAAGATCGTTTGCACGATCGGCCCGGCCAGCGCCTCGGAGAACGTGATGCGCGACCTGATGCGCGCCGGCATGGACGTGGCCAGGCTGAACTTCTCGCACGGCACCCACGAAGAACACGCGCGCGTGATCGAGCGCCTGCGGAAGGTCGCTCAAAAGGAGGGACGCACCATCGGCATCCTCCAGGACCTTCAAGGACCGAAGATCCGCACCGGGCGCCTGCGCCAACGCATGCCCGTCGCGCTCAAGACCGGGCAAAAGCTGACCATCACGCCGCGCGACGTTCCGGGCACCGCCAGCGTGATCTCCACGACCTTTCCGACGCTGGCGCGCGAAGTCGGGCCCGGTAGCCGCATCCTGCTTTCCGACGGCCTGATCGAACTGCGCGTGAAGTCAACTCGCGGCGACGATGTCGAGTGCGAGGTCGTCAACGGCGGGCTGCTCGGCGAGCATAAAGGAATCAATCTTCCGGGTACGGCGGTGAGTGTTCCGTCCCTGACGGAGAAAGACGAAGCCGATTTGCTGTTCGGCGTGCGCCACGGCATCGACCTCATCGCCATGAGCTTCGTGCGCACCGCCGAGGACGTGCGTGCCGCCAAGAAGAGCTTGTTCGACGCCAAGGCCGAAATTCCCGTCATCGCCAAGCTGGAGAAGCCGCAGGCGATCGACAATCTCGAAGACATTCTCGACGTGTCCGACGGCGTCATGGTCGCCCGCGGCGATCTTGGCGTGGAGATGGCGCCGGAGAAGGTTCCGATCATCCAGAAGCACATCATCCAGCGCGCGGCCGAGTGGCGCAAGCCGGTCATCACCGCGACCCAGATGCTGGAGTCGATGATCGAAAACCCGCGCCCGACGCGGGCTGAGGCCAGCGACGTCGCCAACGCCATCTTCGACGGGACGGACGCGGTTATGCTGTCGGCGGAAAGCGCCAGCGGGAAGTATCCGCGGGAGTCGGTCCAGATCATGGCGCGGATCGTGGTCGAGACGGAGCACCACATGCTGCGGATTCGCGGCGCGCAGAGGCGCGAACGCCGGCCGCTGTCGATCTCGGAAACGATTTGCGAATCCATCGCGCACGCGGCGCAGGACCTTGAGATGCGTGCCATCGCCGTGTTCACCGAAACCGGCCGGACGGCGCGGCTGATCTCCAAGTACCGGCCGAAGGCAGGCATCTACGCGTTCACGCAGAACAAGACGGTGTGCAACCGTCTGAACCTTTTCTGGGGTGTTTATCCGATCTGCAACAACAACCCCGCGCTCTCGGCCGACGACATGGTCAACGTCGCCGAGGGGATCTTGATGGAGCGCGGAATCGTCAAATCGAACGACGTGGTCGGCGTGGTCGCCGGAACCCAGATGTCTTCGGGATCGACTAACTTCATGCGGCTGCACGTGGTAGGCGCGCCGTCCACCAGCGACCATCGGACCAAGAAGGACCGTCGCAGCGCGCCGCGCTTCCGTCCTAAGCCCGAACGGAGAAAGCGATGAACGAGGCGCACGAAATCCTGGCGCTGGCTTTCGTCGAGCCATTTCCGGGCAAGCAGGCGGAGTGCGAGGCGCTGCTCAAATCTGTCGGCGAATTCATCGCGCGCAAGCAATATGGCCGCGACGCGCTTTATCGCGATGGCCAGAATCCCGGCGGGCTTGTGCTGGCGCGCTGGTGGCGCAGCGCTGAGGCTCGCGCCCAGGCGCAGGAAGACCCGGAAATGCACAACTTCTGGCGCGACGCCGGGCTGCTCTGCCGTGTGGTCAAGGTGTACGAGGAACTGATCCCGGCGTAGGCCGCAGCGCTTATCTCGACGCCAGCACGAACGTATTCCCATCCGGATCCTTGAAGATGGCCGATGTGCCCCAGCTTTCCTCTTTCGGCGGCTGAGTGAATTCCACGCCGCGGTCCACCATTTCTTTGTAAGTTTTCTCGACGTTGTCGGCTTCCAGGCTGATGCCGCTGAACGTGCCGATGCGGGATTCGTGGCCGGGCGGCGTAAACAGCGCAATGCCGGTGCCGCCGTTGAGGCCGAGCTCGATCCATCGCATGCCCGGACCCATTTGCTGGTCGGTCAGGATCGAGAAGCCGAGCTTCTTCGTATAGAAATCGAGCGCGCGTTGCTGGTCGCGGACCGGCACGCTGACGAACTTGAGTGATTTGATCATGCTTATATCCTCCGAACGCAGACGATTATCGGCAGACCGTCGCCCGCTTCGCCAGCGAAAAGTGACACGATGGATGATAAGTACTATAGTGATTAAACGATGACATACGTGAAGGTCGACTACTACGTCATGGACGTACTGATGCGCGACCTGGCGGGGCACGACAAGAAGCCGTCCGCGTTCGTCGTCTACTTGTATCTGTGGTATCGAACGCTGGGATCAGACCTGCGGACGGTGAAAATCAGCCACCAGCAACTGGCGAATGCGACGGGCCTGTCGAAGAGCACGGTGCAGCAGAGCGTCCGATGGCTGGGACGGCGGCACCTGCTGCGCGCGCATCGGGAAAAGAAAACCTCGATACCGCAATACACGCTGAGCCGGCCCTGGCGGCGAAGCTAATTCACCCAGCCCGACTTGCCCTCATCGTCCTTCTTCGGCGGTTCTTCGTGTCCGCGGTAATTGCCGTATTCGTCGAAGAATTGGCGCTGGGGATCGTCGCTGTGCTTGCGCATATAGACTTCGAACTTGCGGGCGGCGCGGCGGCGCTTCCACTTGAAATAGGAATTGCGCAGGCCGTAGTAGCGCTCGGAGAAGTTAAGGCCCATTCCGCGGCGTGGGCCGTGCTTCACGTACCACCATCCGAAGAACAGGCCGCCGAGGTGAGCAAAGTTGGCAGTTCCGCCGACGTCGGTGATCGCGCCCGCCATCGCAACGAAGATCAGGATGGCGACAAAGTACTTGGCCTTGATCATGAACGGCAGCGGGAACATGAAGATTTCCTGGTCGCCGTAGAGGATGCCGAAGGCCATCAGGATGCCGTACACCGCGCCCGACGCGCCCACCGTGGCTTGCAGAGGCGACATGCCGAGCACGTGCGTATAGGAAATCCCGATCGTGACCAGCGCCGCGCCGATGCCGCAGAAGAAAAAGAACTCCAGGAAGCGTTTCGAGCCCCAGTCGCTCTCCAGCATCCCGCCGAACATCCACAAGCTCAGCATGTTGAACAGCACATGGAAGAGCCCATTGTGGATGAACATGTAGGTGACGAGCTGCCACAGCCAGCCATGCACCACCGCGACCGGAACCAGCCCCAGCGCCGCATTCACCGTCGCGCCCGACACCACGCCCGTCACGCCCAGCAGCGCTTCCAGCAGGTAGATCCCAGCGTTGAGGATGACGAGCCACTTCACCGCCCGGGTGAAGGGCGGCAGGCTCAGCGTCATGGTGTTTCCGTAACGGGGCATCGAGTCCCTAAGTTTACGACGATTGGATGCTCAAAAACGGCATTTGGCACTTAGCAATTAGCACTTGGCCCCCGTTCGGTCAAAAAGCCGAATCGCCGGAATCGGGACTCCCAATTCCGGCGATTATGGCAATTCCGGCGGTTCCGGCGATTACTCTGGCGGTGTTCCCGACGGCTGCCGCTGCTGGCGCGCTGGGCCTTCGTAGTCGCGCGGTGGCTGCACCGGTGGCTTCGGCAGCACGACGAGGCTGCGGTGTCCCTTGGCATCGACGGCGCGCACGCCGTAGATGATGTTGTCCTTGGAGTAGGGCATCGTGACCTTGGTGACGTTGCCCACGTCCTTCGAGTGCTCCCACTCTGGTGCAATCGTGTCACGCCACACGACTTCATAGGACGCGGCTCCGGGCGACGCTTCCCACGAAAGGTTCGTCGGGTCTTCCTGTCCGCGCGCGTCGATCACAGCCTTCGCGGGAGGCGCCGGCGCCGACGCCATCGCCGCCAGCGTCCCGGCGTTCAAACGCGCCACGTTGGCGACGTAGGCGAAGTTCACAAACTCCGGCAGATCGCCGTACTGGATTCCGTTCTCCTTGCGCACCGTCTGGTGCTGGTGCGCGGGATTCTCGTGCCACTCCGTGATGCGGACAGCGGCGAACCCGTAGCGGTTAAACGAGGTGTGATCGCCGCCGCGTCCAAAGCGATCGGCTCGGAACTCCAGCTTCGGCGCGAAAATCGCGGGCGGCAGATAGGTTCGCGCCACCTGGGTCATGTAACGCGCCAGCTCGCGTGAGGTCGAATCGCTCTCCCAACCGTACGTGCGGATACGCCGCACTTCGGCGGCATTGTCGGCCAGCGACAGCGGCACGCCCTCGGAGAAGACGCGCACCACCTTGAAGTTCTGTCCCGGACGCCCGGGCGTATTGTCGCCGCCGACGATGTCGTTGTTCAGCACCGCGACCAGGTCCCACTTTTCTTCCTGCGCGAGCTTGGCGAAGTGCGCGCTGCCGTCGAGTCCCTGCTCCTCGCCGGGCACGGTGAGGAAGATGATCGTGGCGGGGAACTTGTGTTTGCTGAGCACGCGCGCGCACTCGATGCTTACGGCCGTGCCGCTGGCGTCGTCGTTGGCGCCGGGCGCGAAGGCGCCAAGGTCCATCGGTCCGAGGCCGGCCGCGGCGGTCGGATCGGGTGCTCCGCCGGTGTTTTGCGGACGCGGCTGGAACGCGATCGAATCGTAGTGGCCGCTGACCAGATAGATTTTCTTCGACAGCTCAGGATCGGTGCCGCGCAGCACGGCGTAAACGTTCGACATCTCCGTGTCGGCGGTGATGCGTCCGCCCTTCGGCTGGATGAAGCTGTCGGTTTTGACCTCGAGGCATCCGCCGCAAGCCTGCGAATAGCGCTCGAATTCCGATTTGATCCACTCCCTCGCCGCCACCACGCCCTGGCCCTTCTGTGCCATTTCGGAATCGCGCGAGGTGTTGCTGTTGCGGGTGTGGAAGCTCACCAGTTTCTCGATCGTCGCCTTGACGTGCTCGGCGGAAACGTCTTTCATGGCCGCTGCAATCTCGCGGTCCATGGCCTGTTTCGCGACCGCGGCGGCCGCTCCGCCTGTTCCAGCCGGGCTTTTCGCCGGGGCAGCGCCCTTAGGGGCCGAGGTCTGAGCAACCGAAATCGCGGTGCAAATCATCACAATCGCCGCGTTCTTGCAAAGTAATTTTTTGGTCATGATGTCGATTCCTTGGTACGGCGAGACTTGACGCTACCGGGAAGAGATTCTAAATATAGCAGGACGTAAATCCGAATGCGGTGCTCGAGAAAGGTCTGGCAGATATGATGGACAAGACTCACCCCGACCGGTCAGATCTCGGAGGCGTTATGGTGCTGTGTCCCGAATGTGAGAGCAACCTCGATATCGAAGAGGATGAGGTCGACGAGGGCGAAATCATCTCTTGCACCGAGTGTGGCGCCGACTTCGAAGTCGTGACCGTCAATCCGCTGGAATTGAATCGCGTGGTCGACGAAGACGAGGACGAGGACGAAGACGAACTGGAGGACGGTGACTATTCCTGAGCGTCGCGAGCCGTTTCTTCCGAATTCGCTGCGCGGAATAATCCCGGCAATTCGGCTCTTCGCGTTTTTCCTGCCTGCCATATTCCTGCTCGCGATATCTGGGTTCGTCTCTCCGCTGCCGGCCGCCGCCGGTCAAAAGCCCTATGCGCTGATCTTCGTCGATGTCTTTCTGTCCGACGGCCGTGCGGCGTACGGCGTTCCCGTGAAGGTCCGGCGCGCCGACAAGAAGAAAACGCTGATGGAAGCGCCGTCCGATCACCTGGGCGAGGTCGCTTTCCGCGTGCCGCCCGGTCCGGCCGACTACATCGTCTGGGCCGACATCAAGCCATCGAAGAAGAAAGCGTCTCCCGATCCTGTCGGCGCCAAGTCGCAAGCTGATGAAGGCATTGAGGTTAAAGTCCACGTCGATGCCGACGAGCGGGCCGACATTGCACTGCATCTGCCGCAGTCGTTCAAACCGTACTAATATTGGACCGGAGGTGAGCCGTGAAAACGCTCGTTCGCGGACTTGTGCTTTTCTGCCTGCTGGCGGCGATTCTGCCGGCTTCCGCGCAATTTCGACACAAGGACACGGAGAACCAGCCGCGGTCGCTGCAGGGCCAGGTCACGGCCGGGGACGATGCGCCCCTGAACGGCGCTGTCGTCTACCTGAAGAACACCAAGACGCTGGCCGTGCGCAGCTTCATCTCCCAGGCGGACGCCTCCAAGCAGGAGGGGATGTATCACTTCACCGGCCTGGCGCAGAACGTCGACTTCGAGGTTCACGCCGAATTCAACGGACAGAAGAGCGATACCAAGACGCTCAGCGGCTTCGACAGCCGCGCCAAATCGGTGATCAACCTCAAGGTACCGATCAAGAAGTAATTGTGTGAATGCAGGGCTACCCGCCCGCTCTTGAGACTGACTTGTGTAGCGCCGGGCGTCCTCGCCCGGCGAGCAAATCAAAAAGGCCGCCCTTTCGGACGGCCTTTGATTTTTCTAGCCACTAGCCACTAACCACTAGCCACTGTCTTTTACTGCTGGTCGTTGCTCGCCCGCTTCCAGCCGATGAGCTCGCCGAGCGTCGTGGTGTTCGACGGGCCGGTGCTGCTCGCTGCCGGGTGCTTGTAATTCTCGACCTCGTGGCGGCTCGCTTCCTCGCCCACGGCGCGGATGCTGAGCCCGACCTTCTTCTCATCGGGATTCATCTTGATGATGCGGAACTCGTGTTCCACGCCCGGTTCCAGCTTGAGCGGAGCGCCGGTGTCGTCAACCGCTTCGGAGTTGTGGCACAGGCCCTCGACTCCTTCCGCGATCTCTACGAATGCGCCGAAGCTCGCTACGCGGAGCACCTTGCCGTGCACCACGTCGCCAATGCGATGCTGTTTGAAGAACGTCTCCCACACGTCCGGCTGAAGCTGTTTGATTCCGAGCGACAGGCGGCGGTGCTCCGGCTCGATCGCCAGGACCACGGCCTTCACCTTGTCACCCTTCTTCAGCACTTCGGACGGATGCTTCACGCGCTTGGTCCAGCTCAGGTTGCTGACGTGAACCAGCCCGTCGATGCCGTCCTCGATCTCGATGAACGCGCCGAAATCGGTGAGATTGCGCACGCGCCCCTCGACCTCGGAGCCCACCGGGTACTTGTCGCCGAGCGACTCCCAGGGATTCGCCTCGAGCTGCTTCAGGCCCAGCGAAATGCGGCGCTCGGCCGGATTCACGTTGAGGACAACCGTCTCAACCTGGTCGCCGACGTTGACGATCTTCGACGGATGCTTCATCCGCTTTGACCACGTCATTTCGCTGACGTGCACCAGGCCTTCGATGCCCTGTTCCAGCTCAACAAACGCGCCGTAGTCGGTCACGCTGATCACGCGGCCCTTGACCTTGGCGCCCACCGGATAGCGCTGGGCGGCGTCGGTCCACGGGTCGGGCGTGAGCTGCTTGAAGCCCAGTGAAACCCGCTGCTTGTCCTTGTCGAACTTCAGGATCTTGACCTGGATCTCGTCGCCGACCTGTACGAGGTCGCGCGGATGCGTCAGGCGTCCCCAGGACATGTCGGTGATGTGGAGCAGGCCGTCGATCCCGCCGAGGTCCACGAACGCGCCGTAGTCGGTCAGGTTCTTGACGTTGCCCGTCAGAATCTCGCCCTCTTCCAGGTGCTCGAGGGTCTTGCCGCGCTTCTCGGCGATTTCCTCGTCGAGCATCTGCTTGCGCGAAACCACCACGTTCCCGCGTTTCTTGTTGAGCTTGATGACCCGGACTTCGATCTCCTGGCCCTTGTAGCCGTCCAGGTTGCGCACCGGACGGACATCCACCTGCGAACCGGGCAGGAAGGCGCGCGCGCCGAGGATGTCGACGCTGAGCCCGCCCTTCACACGGTCGATCACGCGGCCCTTGATCGAGCGCTTCTCGTTGTGAGCCTTCTCGATCTCGTCCCAGGCGCGCAGGCGTGCGGCGCGCTCGTAGGAGAGCTTGGTGTAGCCCTCCTCCGTTTGGCCGCGATCGACCATCACGGTGATCTCGTCGCCCTGCTTGAATGGGACGTTGCCCTCGTGGTCTTTGACCTCGGCGATCGGGACCATGCCCTCGCTCTTGGTGCCGATGTCGACCACGACGTGCGTGTCGGTGATGTTTACGACGATGCCTTTGATGACGTGGTCATCGGTAGAGGCCGCCGCTTCGGTTTCGTTGGTGTAGTTTTCCAGCGCTGTTGCGAAGTCTTCGGTTGTTGTCATTTCCTTGTTGTGGGTGCGGGGCGCAGCCGTTGCCTCAGGAGTCGGAGATGCCGTGCTCTGGGCGGGAGTTGCCGTTTCCGGTGTGCTGGACTGCGTCTCGGTGCCTTCAGTGCGGGATGTGGTGTCGTCGAAGCTCATGTTATTTGCGCGTTCCGGTTGGTGAAACCTGGCGAACGCAAGCCGTCCGCTTCTTACGTGGATTGGAAGACCTCTGTAACCCAGTGTGCGGCGATTGCCGAATCATGGGCCCCTTCTGACACAGGGCAGCAGGGAGAACAGCGGGCTTGGAAAATCCAGCGGCCGGATCAGTTACATCCGCGGACGCAACTGACTCCTTCGACTATAACAACCGCTTCTCCGGGGTGTCAAACGACCCGCAAGAGAAAAGCCGCACCATTGGTACAGCGCCCGAACGCACGGTGCCCCACGCTCGCCGTCTTTTGGCTGGCGTGGGGATTTTCGCGTTTTGGGCGAAAGCGCCGCGACTGTTTTGGTCCCCAATCCGGCATCGGACGCCGGCCACACTGCGTCCTCCTGCTGGCTCACGCTCCTGCCTTCCTGTAACCTTCGCGTTATGGACTACCTGTTCACGCCCTGGCGCTATGCGTACATCAAGGGCGCCGACAAGGCTCAGGAATGCCTGTTCTGCGAGCTTGCCAAGCGCGGCGACGACGCCAAGCGGTTCATCCTCCATCGCGGCCAGCACTGTTTTGTCATGCTTAATGCCTTTCCCTATACGAACGGACACGTGATGATCGCGCCCTACGAGCACGTCGATCAGCTCGCCAAGCTGTCGCAGCCAGGTGCACAGGAAATGATGACCCTCAGCCAGCGGCTCGAAACCGTGCTGCGCGATCTCTACCATCCCGACGGCCTGAACATTGGCATGAACCTCGGGAGAGCGGCAGGCGCGGGCGTCGCCGGCCATATCCACATGCACCTGCTGCCGCGCTGGATCGCCGATTCCAATTTCATGACCACCGTCGGCGAAACGCGCATCCTGCCCGAATCGCTCGAGCAGACTTACGAACGGCTGAAAGAAAAGTTTTGACTTGGAGACCCGCCGCCTGCCCTGAGCCCGTCGAAGAGCCCCCGCCGGCCACGTGCATGCGCAACGCCGCTCCTGTCATAATTCAGGGATTCGGCCTTGCCGCCGAACCCATTTTTGCCATTTGCCTTTTGCCATTTGCCATCATTTATGACCAGCACAGCTCCCGGCACCGCGCTCAGCATCCGTCCCGCCACGCCCGACGACATCCCGTTGATCCTCGCCTTCATCCGTGAGCTCGCCGAATACGAGCGCGCGCCCGAGCAGGCCATTGCCAAGCCCGAAGACCTGCTGCGCGATGGCTGGGGACCGGAGCCGAAGTTCCGCGTCGTCATCGCCGAGTGGCAGGGCGCGCCTGCCGGATTCGCGCTCTTCTTCTACAACTATTCGACGTGGCAAGGACGCGCGGGCATCTACCTGGAAGACTTGTTCGTGCGTCCCGAATTCCGCGGGAAGGGAATCGGCAAGGCGCTGCTGGTCCACCTGGCGCAGGTCGCCGTCCGCGAAAACTGCGGACGCTTCCAGTGGCAGGTGCTCGACTGGAACACGCCGTCGATCGATTTCTATAAGTCGCTCGGCGCAGTCGTGATGCAGGAGTGGCTGACAATGCGTGTCGACGGCGACGCGCTCGTGCGCCTGGCAAAAACGAAATGAACACAGGAGGGCGCGGAGGACGCGGAGGTTTTTTGAAGTCTTTTGTTACTGGAGGGACCCTTTTGTCTCATTGGTATCGTTGGCGCGAAGAAATGAAAAAGAAATCCTCCGTGTCCTCCTTTCCTCCCTGTGTTCATTTGTTCTTATGGCAATGATCCGCATCATCGGCGCTGGACTGGCCGGCTGCGAAGCCGCCTTCCAATGCGCGCGCTTCGGTGCGGCCGTAGAGCTCTACGAGATGCGTCCCGTGCGCTCGACGCCCGCACACCAGACCGCCGACTTCGCCGAACTCGTCTGCTCGAACTCTCTCAAGTCGACGACCGAGAACACCGCGCCATGGCTGCTGAAAGAGGAGATGCGACGCGGCGGATCGCGCCTGCTCCAGGCGGCGCACGAAGCCGCTGTCCCCGCCGGTCACGCTCTCGCGGTGGATCGCGAGGCCTTTGCCAAGGCTGTGACCAGCGCTATCGAATCCGAGCCGCTCATCACCGTCCACCGCGAGGAAGTCACGAATATTGACGAGACCTCCGGCGTCACCATCGTCGCCACCGGCCCGCTGACCTCCGACGGGCTCTCCGGCGACATCGCGCGCCTCTGCGACTCGAGCCACCTCTTCTTCTACGACTCAATTTCCCCCATCGTCGAAGCCGACTCCATCGACCGTTCGCGCGTCTACCTCGCCGCGCGCTACGACAAGGGCACCGCCGACTACATCAACTGCCCGATGAACAAGGAGGAGTACGACCGCTTCTACGACGCGCTCGTCTCCGCCGAATCGGCCGAGCAGCACGATTGGGAGAACCTCAACTATTTCGAGAGCTGCCTGCCGATCGAGGAGATCGCGCGCCGTGGCCGCGACACCCTGCGCTTTGGCCCCATGAAGCCCGTCGGCCTGCGCGATCCGCGTACCGGACACCAGCCCTACGCGGTCGTGCAGCTTCGCCAGGAGAACCTGCGCGCCGACTCCTACAACCTCGTCGGCTTCCAGAACCACCTGAAGTTCGGCGACCAGGCGCGCGTGCTGCGCCTCATCCCCGGCCTGGAGAACGCCAAGTTCCTGCGCTTCGGCCAGATCCACCGCAACACCTACATCAACGCCCCCACGCTGCTCACCGAGACGCTGCAGATGCGCGCGCACGAGCGCGTCTTTTTCGCCGGACAAATCTGCGGCGTCGAAGGCTATGTCGAATCCATCGCGATGGGGCAGCTCGCAGGCATGCTCGCCGCGCGACTCGCCGGGTGCCCCACGTTCGGCGCGCCCGGTGTTGGCGCGGCTAACGTGGGGAATTCCTCGCAACCGGAATTGACTCCGCCCCCGCGCGAAACCGCCTTCGGCTCTCTCCTCCACTACATAACGCACGCCTCGCCGAAGAACTTCCAGCCGGCGAATATCACCTTCGACCTGCTTCCGCCGCTCGACGAAGCCACTCGCCGCCGCGTCCGCGACAAGAAAGAGCGCCACCGCATCCAATGCGACCGCGCGCTGGCGCTGTTCGATGCGTGGCTCCAGGCAATACAGCCACAGATCAACGCAGATGCACGCTGATCTTTCTTTTTCTGATCAGCGTTGATCTGCGTTCATCAGCGGCTCAGCTCTTCGGGTTTCTCGCCCGCAGCTTGATGCGGATCGGCGAGCCTTCGAATCCGAACGCTTTCCGGATCGTGTTCTCGAGGAAGCGTTCGTAGCTGAAGTGCAGCTTCACGTCTTTGTCAGTGAAGATGACAAACGTCGGCGGCGACGTTCCAGCCTGCGTCATGTAAAGGATGCGCACGCGCTTCGAGATCGGCACCGACGCGCGCTCGAAGTCCACGGTCTCCAGGAAGCGGTTCATCTCGCTCGTCCCGATCCGCTTGCGCCGCTCCGCCGCCACCTGCTCGATCAGCGGCCACAGTTTCTCCACGCCTTTGCCGATGCTCGCCGAGCAGAACACCACCGGCGCGTAGTTCAGGAACTTGAGCCCGCGCCGCAACTCCGCCTCGTACTGTGCCTGGTCCGCCGGACGCATCATCGTCCGCCGCTGTGTCATGGACGCGCGCGCCCGCAGCTTCTCCGCCGGCTTGTTTCGTTGCGCGTGCGCCTTCGCCAGCACCAGGTCCCACTTGTTGACCACGACGATCACTGACCGCCAGCTCTCGTGCGCGTACCCGGCGATGTTGGCGTCGAGCGCCGTCACGCCTTCGAGTCCATCGACGACGAGCAGTGCGATGTCGGCGGCTTCGAGATGTTTGCGCGCCATCACCACCGAGAGCTTCTCGGCCATCAGCTCCGTCTTGCCCTTGCGGCGAATGCCGGCGGTATCGATGAAGCGCATGACCACGCCGTCGCGCTCCACCGTTTCGTCGACCGCGTCACGAGTTGTGCCAGGAATCGGTGACACGATGGCGCGACTTGTGCCCGTCAGTCGGTTCAGCAGCGTCGACTTGCCCACGTTCGGCCGCCCTATGATCGCGACTTTGATTTCTCGCGGGACTCGATCTCGTTCGTGGTCATCAATAGGTTCGATCGGATGCAGGACATCGTCGTCGGTCGTTGGTTGCGCGACGCCGTCCGCCGGCTCCTCGCCCGCGTCCGCCGCTTCCGCGGCTTCGCGTTTCTCGCGTTTCCCGCGCTCTCGCCGGGTCTCCTCTTCGTCCTCGGCGCTGGTTCGTTCCGGCAGAACCTTCCAGATGGCGTCCAGCAGTTCCGCGACGTTCCCACCGTGTTCCGCCGAGATCGCATACAGCTCGCGCAGTCCCAGCTCGCGGAAATTTTCCGCCGCCGCTTCCAGCTCCGGCGTATCGACCTTATTGACGGCGAGAAAGATCGGCTTGCCGGTCTTGATCAGCAGTCGCGCAAGGTCGCGATCCGGCGCGGCGAGTTCCCGAGCGCGGGCGGCTTGATCGAGAGGTATGCGTCGAGGCCCCCTTCGGCGAGGCGCTCGAGCGTGACGAGCGCGATCGACTCGACCAGACCGGGCGAGTCGCCGGGCCCGTCCCAGTAGCCGAGCG
>Ga0157369_10003132_pt1 | contig 19773 bp, 18 predicted proteins | sample C25metaG_FD_113461 | JGI IMG/M metagenome (GOLD analysis project Ga0157369, IMG submission 113461) | Corn rhizosphere microbial communities from Kellogg Biological Station, Michigan, USA - C2-5 metaG | ecosystem: Host-associated > Plants > Roots > Rhizosphere > Soil | place: USA: Michigan...
ACGTCATGTACATCATCGATCCGTCGAGGTTGAACGAATAGCCCAGGGGCAGGACGAAGCTGGCGATTCGCGGCGGCACCCCGAACCGCTCGAGCGCCTCGAGCGTGCGCGGGAAGGCGGCTTCGGACGAGGCGGTCGAGAAGGCGAGGACGATCGGGTCGCGGATGTACCGCACGAGGATCCGGGTGCGCGCGCCGACGATCAGGAAGCAGGCGCCGATGAGGACGATCCAGAGCAGGAGCAGCCCCGCATAGAAGCTCCCCATGAAATAGCCGTAGGTGCCGAGGATCGCCGGCCCGCGCTCGGCGATGCTCGCCGTCACTGCCGCGAACACGGCGACGGGGGCGAAGCGCATCACGTAGTCGGTGATCTGGAGAGTGACCTTGGCCAGCGCCTCGAGGGCGCGGACCAGCGGCCGCGCCGGCTCGCCGACGGCGGTGATCGCCACGCCCACGAAGATCGAGAAGACGACGATCTGGAGGATATCGTTGGAGGCGAGCGCGCTCACCATCGATTCGGGGAAGATGTGGGTGACGAACTTGCCGAAGTCGAAGGCGGAGCGGTCGACTCCGCTCGCCGCGCTCGCCGGCGGGATCGGAAGGTTGAGCCCGACGCCCGGCTTGAAGGTGCGCACCAGGACGAGGCCGAGGCTGAGCGAGACGAGGCTCGCCGTCACGAACCAGGCGAAGGCGCGCACGCCGACCCGCCCCAGCGCCGTGGTGTCGCCCATGTGAGCGATGCCGACGACCAGCGTCGAGAGCACCAGCGGCGCGATGATCATCTTGATGAGGTGGAGGAAGACCTGGGTCAGGATCGAGAAATAGCCCGCAACCGTCTTCAGCTGCGCGTCGCCCGCCGGCGTCCCCCCGTGGAGGGCGGCGTTGAGCGCCCAGCCGACGAGGATGCCGAGCACCAGGCCGGCGAGGATGAAATAGGTCAGGCGTTTGGCCACGTCGTCGCTCCTCGGCTGGCGGGGGCGCCAAGGAAGGCGATTGCGCGGCGGCGGTCAAGCCTCGCCGCCCTTGCGCGCGGCGGTGGAGTCGCTACGAAGCCGCGTCCCCCTTCAGCTCCGGGAAAATCGATGCGCTTCCTGTCCCTTGCCGCCGCCCTCTCGCTCGGCCTCGCCAGCGTCGCCCCCGCGCAGCACGCCGGGCCGCGCGCCGCAGCGGCGGCCGAATTCTCCGCCGACCGCTTCAAGTCGCACGTCGCCTTCCTCGCCGACGACCTGCTCGAAGGGCGCGACACCGGCTCGCGCGGGCACGAGATCGCCGCCGCCTATGTCGCCAGCCAGTTCATGGGGCTCGGCCTGAAGCCCGCCGGAGCGAATGGCGGGTGGTACCAGCAGGTGCCGTTCCGCTCGGCTGTCGTCGAGGGCAAACCGCGCTTCACCCTCACCGGCCCCTCCGGCGAGACGGTCTGGGAGAGCGGCACCGAGATGTCCGTCGGCCCGAGCTTCGAGGCCGAGAAGGAGGACGTCTCCGGCGGCATCGTCTTCGCAGGCTACGGCGCCGAGGCGCCCGAGTTCGGCGCAGACGATTACAAGGGCCTCGACGTGCGGGGCAAGGTCGTCGCCGTTTTCGCCGGCCTTCCCAAGGGCCTGCCGAGCGAGATCGCCGCGCATCTCGGCGACACCAAGCTCGACGTCGCGCGCAGGCACGGGGCGATCGGAATGATCACGCTTCCGACCACCGCTTCGGCGAAGGGGCGGCCGTTCGCCGCCATCGCCCGCCGCCATTTGCGCCCGGCCCTCAACTGGGTCGGCCCGACCGGCAAGCCGGGCGAGTCGGGCGGCTTCGGCGCCTCCGCGACCGAGACGGCCGCCGCCGCCTTGTTCGCCGGCGCCCCGCGCAGCTTCGCCGACGTCCGCGCCGAGGTCGACCGCGGCCTCGACCCCAGGGGCTTCGAGCTCGCGACCAAGCTCCGCGTCGAGCGGCAGACCAAGTGGACGACGATCCGCAGCCCCGAGGTCATCGGCCTCCTTCCCGGCTCGGACCCGAAGCTGAAGGACGAATATGTCATCCTGATGGGCCATCTCGACCATCTCGGCATGCGGCCGACGGCCAAGCCGGGCGAGGACGGCATCTACAACGGCGCGCTCGACAATGCCGCCGGGGTCGCCACCATGCTCGAGGCGGCGCGCGCCTTTGCGACCTCCCCGGACAAGCCGCGGCGCTCGATCCTCTTCATCGCCAACACGGCCGAGGAGAAGGGCCTGCTCGGCGCCAGCTATTACGCCTCCAACCCGACCGTGCCGATCGGCAAGATCGTCGCGGCCGTCGATCTCGACATGCCCCTGCTCCTCTACCGCTTCACCGACGTCATCGCGTTCGGCGCCGACCATTCGCAGGTCGGCGAGGCGGTGCGCCGGGCTGCCGCGCAGATGGGCCTCGCCCTTGCGCCCGATCCGATGCCGGAGGAGAACATCTTCGTCCGCTCCGACCATTACGAGTTCGTCAAGCAGGGCGTGCCGGCGATCATGCTCGCGACCGGATGGGCGAACGGCGGCGGCGACAAGTGGAAGGCGTTCCTGGGCGGCACCTATCACAGCCCCAAGGACGACATGTCCCAGCCGATCGACTGGGACTCGGGCGCGCGCTACGCGCGTTTGAACTACCTGATCAGCCGCGAGCTCGCCGACGCGCCGCAGCGGCCGCTCTGGTACAAGGGCGACTATTTCGGCGAGGCCTTCGCCCCCGGCAAGCCCCGCGCTGCGAGGCCCGCCACGGTTCGCTAGGTGAGCAGACGCCTCTCGACGCGCCGGTGCCAAGCGATCCCGGCGGTGGCGACGAGGCTCAGCGGGACCAGCTCCATCCACCAGTAGAGCCGCGGGTTGCCGGCGAGGCAGGCGAGCCAGATCAGGATGACGCGCATGTTGTTCGACAAAAGCGCCATCAGCCGGAGCGGGGGCGCGGCGGCGGCGCCGTAGCGGGCCGCGAGCGCGCTCGGGTCCGTAGCGGCCGCGAGCGCCCGGTCGAACGGGGCGGCCAGCCGGTCGAGGCTGCCGGCGACGGCGTCATAGGCGCGAACCAGCGGATTGCGTGAACGGAGGGGCGGCGCTCCGAGATCGCCCGCGAGGCGCCGGTGAAAGCGCATCCGCTCGCCCTCGTAGAGGGTCGACTGGACGGCGTGCACCGCGCCTGCCGAGAAGGCGAGCGCCCACGCCTCGGCGGTGCCGATCGACACCGCCAGAGCCACGTAGAGAAGCACGAACACGGCATGGTCGCACAGCCCGTCGAGGAAGCGGCCGAGCGCGCTCGCCGTGGCCGTGGCGCGGGCGATCATGCCGTCGAGCCCGTCGGCGATCAGCCAGAGGACGCAGAGCACGAAGCCCCAGGTCGCAAGCGTCGGCCAATGCAGATAGGCCAGCGCCGCGAGCGCGCCGAGGACGAGCCCTGCCAGGGAGACCGCGTTGGCCGGAACCCGGAGCCTCAGAGCCAGCGGGAGGAGAGCTCGGCCGGCGAGGTGGACGACGTAGAGATTGGTAGGGTCTTCGGTCCGCGGGTCGCGCGATCCGTCGGGCGGCGGAAGCCTCAATGGAGAGCGGGCGCCGCCGCCGCGGCCGGCGCGGGATCGTGGTCGTCGGGCCAGTCGGTGCGGCGCTTCAGGCGCGGGTTGAGGTAGAGCGACGGGAGCTTCGCCAGGACGAGGCTCTTGTGGACGAGTACGTCCGCGATCTTCTCCGACCGCAGCGGCAGGCGTCCGTCATGCTCCTTCAGCCACGCCTGATAGGGCATCCAGTGCGACGGCTCGTCCCTCTCGACGACGTGGAAGATCTTCATCAGCCCCTTGTCCGCCTTCACGAACGGGTGGGCGAGGAGGATGTCGACCTGCCACATGCCGCGGATCTCGGTGAGCATGATCACGCGGCACAGCTTGGCGAAGAGGTCGTCGCTGGCGATCACCGCCCTGGTGTCGAGATCGTCGATATGGCAGCCGAAGGTGAGGCGGATCATCCGGTCGATCTGGCCGCAGGCACGGTCGACGGCATAGGGCATGACGCCGCGCTGCTCGAACCAGCGCTTGAACATGAGATAGTGCTTGCGCTCGTCGGCGCGGTGCTTCTCGACCTCGGCGATGAAGCCGTGATGATCGGGATACTTGGCGCGCAGCGCCTCCAGCACGCGGTCGAGGCTGCTGTAGCCCCTGTGCTCGTTGTAGATGTAGACCGAGGCGACCAGGTCCAGATAGCGGCGGCGGGCGGCGTCGATCATGGTCCAGCGATACGCAGGCGCCGCGCGCCGGGTCAAACCCCTCCTTTGGAGGTAAGGTCGTTCAGCCGCCTGCGAACCGCCTCGATCGGGTGGGCGGCGGCTTCGGCGCGGGAGGCGCGGAGGCGTGGGTAGCCCGCCTCGGCGTCCGCGACCAGCTTCTGGGTGAAGGCGCCGCTGCGGACTTCCGCGAGGATGCGGCGCATCTCGGCGCGGGTCTCCGCGGTGACGATGCGACGGCCGCCTTCGAGGGCGCCGAACTCGGCCGTGTTCGAGATCGCCTCGCGCATGCCGGCGATGCCGCGCTCGTAGAGGAGGTCGGCGAGGAGCTTCACCTCCGTCAGGCATTCGAAATAGGCGACCTCGGGCGAGAAGCCCGCCTCGACGAGCGTCTCGAAGCCGGCGTGGATCAGCTCGGGGATGGCGCCCCAGAGCACGGCCTGCTCGTTGAACAAATCGGCTTCCGATTCCTCGGCGAAGGTCGTGGGCAGGATGCCGGCCCGGCCGCTGCCGATCGCGGCGGCGTAGGAGAGGGCGAGCGCCTGCGCGGCGCCCGACGCATTCTGGTGGACCGCGAACAGGGCGATGAGGCCGCGGCCGGCTTCATATTCGCTGCGCAGCGCGGTGCCGGGGCCTTTCGGAGCGACAAGCGCGACGTCCAGGTCGGGGCGCGGCCGGACGAGGCCGAAGCGGATGCTGAGACCGTGGGCGAAGAGGAGGGCGCCGCCTTCGCGAAGGTTGGGCGCGATCTCCGCGTCGTACAGTGCCTGGTGCCCCTCGTCCTCCGCAAGCATGACGACGAGATCGGCGCGCGTGGCGGCCTCCGCTGCCGTCATGACGTCGAAGCCGTCGTCTCGCGCCTGGGGATGGCGCGCCGACCCTTGGCGCAGGCCGACCAGCACCGGTACGTCGCTGTCGCGCAGGTTCAGCGCCTGCGCGCGGCCCTGATTGCCGTAGCCGATCACCGCGACGGTGCGCCCGCGGATCAGCGAGAGGTCGGCGTCGGCGTCGCGGTAAACCTGCATCGCCGCTTCTTAGCGCCTGAGGAGGGCGAGGGCATCGGAAACCGCCTCTCCCTCCAGCGGCGCGGTGAAGCGCGGCCATTCGGCAGGCGGCTGGTGGGCGAACCAGGTATATTGGCGCTTGGCGTAGCGGCGGGTCGCCTGCTGCCCGGCCGCCAGCGCTTCCTCGCGGCTGAGGTCGCCCTTCAGGAAAGCGGCGATCTCCCGGACCCCGATCGCGCGCATCACCGGCAGCGCCGGCGCGAGATCTCGCGCGAGAAGCGAGGAAACCTCGGCAAGCCCCTCTTCCGACATCATTTCCGCAAAACGCGTATCGCAGCGGGCGTAGAGCCAGTCGCGCGGCGGCAGGAGGAGGAGAGGGCGCAGGCGCACCGCGGCGGATATCCCGCCGATGCGCTGCTTCTGCCAGTCGGCGAGCGGCCTCCCGGTCGACCGCACGACCTCGAGCGCGCGGGCGATCCGGCTGCTGTCGGCGGGCCGCAGGCGCTGCGCGGCGGCCGGATCCTCCTCGAGCAGGGCGGCGTACGCGTCCTCGACGGCAAGCGCGCGAACCTCGGCGCGAATCGCCGGATCGATGTCGGGAACGGGCGCGATGCCGTCCAGCAGCGTGCGGATGTAGAGGCCGGTCCCTCCGACCAGGATGGGGAGGCGCCCGTCGGCATGCGCCTCGACGACGGCGGCTTTCGCGTCCTCGGCCCAGTCCGCCGCCGAGCACGCCTCCGCGCCGTCGCGATAGCCGTAGAGGCGGTGCGGAACCTGCCGCTGCTCCACTTCCGACGGCCGCGCAGAAACGATCCGCAAGTCCTTGTAAACCTGCGCGCTGTCTGCGTTGATGATCGTGCCGCCGGCTGCTTTGGCCAGTGCCAGGGCGAGCGCCGACTTGCCGCTCGCGGTGGGCCCCGCGATAAGCGCCAGCTCAGGACAGGAAGGGCCGGCCGTGTTCATCGCGACGCTGATAGCAAAGGAGCGGCTGGCCGGCGGCGATATTTCTGCGGCCGAGGACCGGATGGCCGCCGCCGGCGCCCACGCCTTCGCCCGCAGCTGGATCGAGGACGACAAGGCCTGCGACCTTCTCTTCTCGCTCCGGCCGGAGGCAGCCCGGCGGGCGCTGGAGGGCGCGTTCCCCGAGGTCGACGTCGTCGTCCAGGCCGAGGCCGAGCGCCGCCGCCGCCTGCTCGTCGCCGACATGGACTCGACGATGATCGCCGTCGAGTGCATCGACGAGCTCGCCGATTATGCCGGCCTCAAGGCCGAGGTGGCGGCGATCACCGAACGCGCGATGCGCGGCGAGCTCGACTTCGAGGGCGCGCTGCGGGCGCGGGTCGCCCTGCTCGAGGGGCTCGAAGCCTCGGCGATCGACCGCTGCCGGGCCGAGCGGGTCCGCCTGACCCCCGGCGCGCGGGCGCTGGTGCGGACGATGCGCCGCGACGGCGCCGCGACCGTGCTGGTCTCGGGCGGCTTCACCGCCTTCGCGGAGCCGGTGGCGGCGGAGATCGGCTTCGCCAAGGTGGTCGCCAACCGCCTCGTCGTCGCGGAGGGACGGCTGACCGGCGAGGTGGCGCCGCCGATCGTCGGCGCCGCGACCAAACGGCAGACGCTGCTCGATTCGCTTGCCGAGCATGGCCTCGAGGCGGCCGCGTCGCTCGCCGTCGGCGACGGGGCGAACGACGTACCGATGCTTGAAGCAGCGGGCCTCGGCATAGCCTATCATGCGAAGCCGGCCGCGGCGGCGGCTGCGACTGTGCGCATAGACCACAACGATCTGACCGCGCTTCTCTACGCGCAGGCCTATGCGCGCTCGGAATGGGAGGCGGACTAGGCGGCGGGACGGCTCATGTCGGCGGTGATCGCCGCGAGCGCAAAGGCGACCGACGCGTCGCCGCAATCGAAGGCGAGCTGGACCCCGTCCGCGGCGACGGCGCGGACCACCGCCTCGATCGTCCCCGCTTCGGGATGCTGGAGCCCGACCCGGCTGCCGACCGGCGGCCGGGCATTGGTCTCGAGGAAGGCGCCGCGCCCGGAAATGTCGCGAAGCGCGGCGGGGGCGGGGCTGCCGGCGAGGAGCACGCACATCCGGCGGCGCCGCCACCGCGTCGCCATCCCCACCCGGCTGCCGATCCGTCCGACTGCGCCCATCGCCGCATTCCCCTCTTGTCCCGAGCGGACGTTACGGGAGCGGCTGCGAATTTTCGGTTAAGGCGCGACGGGGAAGCAGGCCGAGCCGGCGGCCTTGGCGGCGGCGCAGGCGCGGTTCGCCGCCTCGCGGCTCGGCAGCGGTCCCGCCTGGAGACGGGTCATCGCGCCGGCCTGGGCGGTGAAGGGCTGGAGGCCGGCGAACGCGCCCACCTTGGCCTTCAGCACCCCCCATTGCTTGTGCGCGTTGGCGGCGTTCGAGAAGGCGCCGAGCTGGACCCGCCAGCCTCCGCCCGCCGCATGGGCGGGCTTGGGCACGGCTGCCGCCGGAGCGGGGCGCGCCGCCTGGGGGGCGGGGTGGAGCGAGGCGAGCGCCGAATTGGGCGCCGGCGGAGTCGGCCGCGGCGACGGCCTCGGCGCGCCGGCAGCCGGAGCGCGGCGCTCCATCTCTCGGGCGAGGGCGAGGCCCTGGCGGCGCTGGTCGAGCGGGATCCACTTGTCCATCGCCTGGAGGTTGGTTGCTGCGGCGGCGAGGCCGCCCGCGGCGGCGCGGTTCATGAGGGCATAGGCGCGGATCCAGTCGCGCTTCACGACGTCGCCGTTGAAGAGGGCGGTGCCGAGGACATATTGCGGCCGCGGGTCGCCGGTCGCGGCGCCCTTCTCCAGCCACGGAATCGCCGCCGCCCGCTCGCCGTTCTGAAACAGGATCACGCCGAGCAGCGACTGCGCGACCGGATGGCCCTGCTGCGCCGCCTTCAGATACCAGCTCTCGGCGATCTTGAGGTCCATCGGCACGCCGCGGCCGAGCTTGTAGGCCTGGCCCATGTTGAACTGCGCGTCGGCATCGCCCTTGTCGGCGAGCGGGCGCCATTCGCGGATCGCCCCCGCATAGTCGCCGGCCTGCCAGCGGTCATAGCCTTCCTTGCCCCCGGCGATCGCTGCGGTGGCGAGGAGGGCGGCGGCGGCGAAGGCCGCGATCTGCCGGGGCGGAATGCGCATCGATAAGCTCCTTGAACGCTTCGTCTCTTGCCGTTTCGCCCTGCCTAGCGCGGTTTCGTTAACGCGCTCTTAGCGATCCCGCGGGCATGAGGCGGAGGACGGGGGACGGGTGCCGTGGGGGCGCCGCGTCTTAACCGAACTTTAGCCAACTCCGGCGCACAAGGCCGGGGAAGGACCGGAGAGCCAAGGGGAAGTCATGCGCGTTCTCGCATTGTCATCGCAGAAGGGGGGATCGGGCAAGACGACCTTGTCCGGCCACCTCGCCGTGCAGGCCCAGCTTGCCGGCGCCGGGCCGGTCGTGCTCATCGACATCGACCCGCAGGGCTCGCTGGCCGACTGGTGGAACGAGCGCGAGGCGGAGATGCCGGCCTTCGCCCAGACCACGGTCGCGCGCCTCGCCGCCGACCTCGAGATCCTGAAGCAGCAGGGCTTCAAGCTGGCGGTGATCGACACGCCGCCGGCCATCACCATGGCGATCCAGAGCGTCATCCAGGTCGCCGAGCTGATCATCATCCCGACCAGGCCCAGCCCGCACGACCTGCGCGCCGTCGGCGCCACCGTCGACCTTTGCGAGCGGGCGGGCAAGCCGCTCATCTTCGTCGTCAACGCCGCGACGCCGAAGGCGCGGATCACCCACGAGGCGGCCGTCGCGCTCTCGCAGCACGGCACCGTCGCCCCGGTCACGCTCCACCACCGCACCGATTTCGCGGCGTCGATGATCGATGGACGCACCGTGATGGAGGTCGATCCCGAGGGCCGCTCGGCCAAGGAAGTCGCCGAGCTCTGGGACTATGTCGCCGATCGGCTCGAGAAGAATTTCCGGCGGACGGTCTTCTCCGCGCCGAATCAGGGCTACGCCCCCCACGCCGCCATGGCGCGGCCGGCCGCCGGCTTCGGCCGCCGCGTCGTCGGCCAGTGAGGGGAGCGCGCACCATGGCTGAAGCGAAACCCTTCGCCTCCCTCTCCTCCGGCCTGCTCGCCCGCAAGGGCGCTGCCAAGCCCGCCATGCGCCCGCAGGGCTTCGGAAGCTTCGGCGGGAGCCTCGAGGATCTCGGCTGGAACGACATGGGCAATGCCGGCCCGGAGCACGTGCCTTCGTCGGTCGAGGCGCTGACGCCCGCGCCGCGCCCGCACGCAGCGCCCGCCGAGCCGCCCGTGCTCGAGCAGCAGCGCGCGATCGAAGAAAGCTTCGCCCATCCCGAGCCGGAGCCGGAGCCGGAGCCCGAGTACGAGCACGAGCACGAGCCCGAAGCGGTCGCCGCCCCGGAGCCGGAGCCGGAGCCGGAAGCGGCCGCGGCTCCTGAACCGGAAGCGGAGCCCGAGCCCGAGCCGGAGCCTGAACCCGAGCCCGTCCGTGCCGTCGCGCCGGCGCCGGTGGTCGCGCTGCCGAAGCGCCGCGCGCCCGCGGCGAAGGGCAAGGCCGCCTTCACGCTTCGGCTCGATCCGGAGCGGCACCTGAAGCTGCGCCTTGCCTGCGCGGTGACGCGCCGCTCGGCCCAGCAGCTGGTGACCGGCGCGCTCGACGAATTCCTGAACGGCCTGCCCGAAGTCCAGGCGCTCGCGGAGCGCGTGCCTGCGGAAGCCCGGCGGCGCGGCCGATAAGTGGAGGGGACGAAATGAAGAGGGATGTCGCAGTGAAGCTCGCCGTCTCGGCGCTGGCGCTCACCACCACGATGGTGGCGTGCAAGCCGGCGGCCCAGGCCTATCGCCCCGCCTTCGCCTCGCAGGCGGCGCAGACCGGCGACTCGAAGAAGGCCGCCGCCGCCTTTGCCAAGGCGCAGGAGCTGGTCCGCGCCGGCAAGGTCGCCCCCGCGCTCGAGCGGACCGAGGAGGCGGTGGCGCTGGCGCCGCGCGACGTCGGCTACCGCATGCTGCTCGCGGACCTCTACCTGAAGAGCGGCCGCTTCCAGTCGGCCGAGACCACCTATCGCGACGTGCTCCGCCTCGATCCGGGCAACCGGCGCGCGGGGCTCAGCGTCGCCCTGACCCAGATCGCGCTCGGCCACCAGGCCGGCGCCGTCGCACAGCTCGATTCGGTCGCCGATTCGCTCCCCGCGAGCGACGTCGGCCTCGCCTACGCGCTCGCCGGCAAGCCGGAGCGCGCGATCGGGATCCTCGAGACCGCCGCCCGCGCCGCGGGCGCCGACGGCCGCGTCCGCCAGAACCTCGCCCTTGCCTATGCGCTGTCGGGCGATTGGGCGAAGGCGCGCACCACCGCGGCGCAGGACGTCTCCCCCGCCGATCTCACCGCCCGCCTCCAGCAATGGGCGGCGCTCGCCAATCCTTCCGCGGGCGCCGACAAGGTCGCCGCGCTGCTCGGCACCCGCCCGGTCGCCGATCCGGGCCAGCCGACCCGCCTCGCGCTTGCCGATCCCGCGCCCGCGACGCAGCTCGCCGCCGCGGAGCCGGCCTCGGAGCCCGCGCCCGCCGCCGCCGCGGCGCTGGTGCCCGAAACCCGCCAGCCCGAGCCGGTGCGGGTCGCCGTCGCCAACGTCCCGGCGCCCGAACCGGTGACGATTGCCGCTCCGCCCGCGCCTGCCGCGGAAGTGACCCGGCCGCTCTACGCCGACGCGGTCCAGGCGCTGGTCGCCACGCCGGCGCCGGTCCACGCCGCCACCGCGCCGAAGCTGAAGGTCGAGGCGGTGCGCCGCTTCGACTCCGCGCCGCCGCGCCGGGTCTTCGCCGAGGCGCATCCGGCGCCGCACGCCGGCCCCGGCAAGTTCGCCGTCCAGCTCGGCGCCTTCTCGAACGCCGCGGCCGTCGAGCGCGCCTGGGCCAAGGCCTACAAGCGCTACGGTTTTGCGGGCAACACGCCGCTGTCGACGACCGTGACCCTGCCGGGCCACGGCACGCTCCACCGCCTGTCCGTCGCCGGCTTCGACAGCCGCGGCGCCGCCGACCGCATCTGCGCCTCGGTCCGCGCCCATGGCGGCGCCTGCTTCGTCCGCGCCGTCGCCGGCGACGCCCCGGTGCGCTGGGCGAGCCGCTACACGAACAGCCGCAGGGGCTGAGCCTTCACTCTCGCGAAGCGGGGACGGTCGCGAGGCCGTCCCCGTTTCCGTTGCCGCGGCTGCCGCGCGCCTACGCATAATCCCCGACTGCGCTCGCTCCAGCGCCGTGGCAACGCCGGGCGCGATCCCCGGCTTGCGGGAAGGCGAGGTGCAGCTTGAAAATGTGGAGAAAGATCGCCGCCGGCGCGGCCGTTCTGGCGGGGGGAGCCTCGGCGCTGGCGTACGGCGCCTACCGCTCGGCCATGCGCGAAGCCGAGGAGGCGCACAGGACGATCCTTCTTCGGCCGGCGCCGCCGCCGGAGCGCTTCGACCCGCACATGGTCGCCGGCCTGCCCGAGATCGCACAGCGCTATTTCCGCCATGCGATCGCGCCCGGCACCCCCCTCCGTTCGGCCGTCGAGCTCGAAATGGAGGGGACGTTCCTCCTCGGCGACAAGGACAAGCACCAGAGCTACCGCATGACTGCACGCCAGGCGCTGAGGGCGCCCGAGGAGTTCATCTGGGCGCCCCGCCTGCGCTCGGGCGCGATGACGATCACCGGCTCCGACGCCCTCGTCGGCGGCGAGGCGTGGACGCGGTTCTGGCTGCTGGGGCTCGTCCCGGTCGCGAACGTCAGGACCTCGCCAGATCTCGTCCGCTCCGCCCGCTTCCGCGGCGCCGTGGAGAGCGCACTGTGGCTCCCCGCCAGCCTGCTTCCGGGGAACCGCGTCCGCTGGGAGCAGACCGGCCCGAACCGCGCTCGGATCACCCTCGAACGCTTCGATCCGGCCATCGTGCTCGACCTTACCCTCGCCGAGACGGGGGCGGTCCGCGAGGTGGTCGGGCAGCGCTGGTCCGACGCCAACCCCGAAAAGCGTTTCCGCCTCCAGCCGTTCGGCGGCGCCGTCAGCGGCGAATCGACGTTCGACGGGTTCACCATCCCGAGCGCGGTCGCGGTCGGCAATCATTACGGAACGGAGCGCTACCTGCCGTTCTTCCAGGCACGGATCACCGCCGCGCGCTACCGCTGAGCCGTTGGCCCTCGCGTCAGCCGCGCCTGCCGCGGGTGAGGACGTCGAGCACGGCCATGCGGACGGCGACCCCGTTCTCGACCTGCTCGACGATGGCGGAGCGCTCCGGATCGTCGGCGAGGGCGCCCTCGATCTCGACGCCGCGGTTCATCGGGCCCGGGTGCATGACCAGCGCCCCCGGCGCCGCGCGGTCGAGCCGGGCGCGGGTGAGGCCGTAGCGGGCGTGGAAGTCGGCGAGCGTGCCCGAGACGCTCTCCTCCATCCGTTCGCGCTGGATGCGAAGCATCATGACCACGTCGGCGCCCGCAATACCTTCGTCGAAATCGGTGAAGGTGGGCAGGCCGCCCGGGTCGTCGGGGAGGAGGGCAGGGGGCCCGACCAGCCTCGGCTCCGCGCCGAGCTTGGGCAGCAGCTTTCGGTTCGAGCCCGCCACGCGGCTGTGCCGGATGTCGCCGCAGATCGCGACCTTCAGCCCCTCGATACGCCCCAGCCGCCGCCGCATCGTCAGCGCATCGAGCAGCGCCTGGGTCGGGTGCTCGCCGGTGCCGTCGCCGGCGTTAACGACAGGGCAGTCGACGACCTCCGCCACCTGGTGCGGAGCGCCGGTCTCGGAATGGCGGATGACCATTAGGTCCGGCCGCATCGCGTTGAGGGTGAGCGCGGTGTCGATCAGAGTTTCGCCCTTGTGGACGCTGGAGCCGGCGGTGTGGAAGTTCGACACCTGCGCCCCAAGGCGCTTCCCGGCCACCTCGAACGAGAACAGGGTGCGCGTCGAATTCTCGAAGAAGACGTTGAACTGCGTAAGGCCCGCCAGCCGCTGGTCGCCCTTACGGACGCTCCGCCCGAATTCGATCCACGGCTCGGCCTCGTCGAGCAGGAACAGGATGTCGTCGCGCGAGAGCTGGTCGATTCCGAGCAGGTGGCGGTGGGGGAAGGCCATGCTGCTGGATCGGCCGGTCGCTAGGCCATCGTCAAGGCGTCGATCGCCCCCTGGAGGATGTAGGCGGCGGCCATCTTGTCGACCAGCTCGGCGCGCCGGGCCCGGCTGGCGTCGGCGTCGATCAGCGTGCGGGTCACCGCCTGGGTCGACCAGCGCTCGTCCCAGAGGAGGAGGGGAAGCCCGAGCGGCGCGAGGTTGCGGGCGAAGGCGCGGACCGACTGCGTCCGCGGGCTGTCGCTGCCGTCGAGGTTGAGCGGCAACCCGACGACGAGCCCCTTCACCTGCTGCGCGGCGGCGAGCGCGCGGAGCCGCTCCATGTCGGCGCTGAACTTGCCCCGCCGCAGCAGCTCCGCCGGAGTCGCGATCGTCCAGCCTGAGTCGCAGAGGGCGAGGCCGACCGTCTTCGTGCCGACGTCCATCCCGAGCAGCCGCCCGCCGCCCGGAATCGCGTCCCGGAACTCGGCGGCGGAGGCGGTGATCACTGCGCCTTCTCCCAGGCGGCGACCCGAGCGGCCGCGTCCGCGCGCAGGTTGGCCCAGAACAAGGCATAGTCGTAGACGTGGTAATTGTTGCCGGGGAGGACGAAGGGCCCGAGGTCGGGCGCGGTCTCGCCGATCAGGAGGAAGCCGCGAGGGTCGCAGCGGGCCGGCACCCCCGGCACCGCCAGCGTTCCGGCGGTAAGCGCCTTGTTCGGCACCAGCGTCCCCTTGTTCGCCGCGGCAGGCGCGGCGGCGCTCGCGGTTCCGGTCAGCGGATTGACGCAGAGCATCGGCGTCCCCCGCCGCGCCGCGCCGGTGAAGCCGCGCGACGCGTCGTAGACGTCGGTGACCATCTTCGGATCGGCCGGTTCCGCGAAGCTCTGCCAGGAGAGGATGCACCCCGCCTGGTCGGCGCGCGCGCAGCCGGGCAGGCCGAGCTTCGGCAGGTCCGCCGGAATGGAGACCGGCCATCCCGCGACGTAGGCGGCGGCAATGCGTTTCGCGACCGGCTTCCCTGCCACCTTCTCGGCAAGCAGCCTCGTCAAATGCAGGCTCCCCTGGCTGTGCCCGGCGAGGATGATCGGCCGGTCCTTCGGCGCGTGGGCGAGGAACCAGTCGAAGGCGGCGGCGACGTCGCGATAGGCGAAGTCGAGGGCGCGGGCCGCGTCGGCTCGGGTGGTGAGGAAGGCGCCGAACGTCGCCTGCCGGTATTTCGGCGCCCACACTTCGCCGACATCGTTGAACACGCTCGCCTGGCTCTGCACGAACAGCCGCGCGCGCCATTGCGATTCGGCGTCGGCGAGCGGCGCGTTCCAGTGCGACTTCTCGAGGAAGGAGGTCGGGTGGACGAAGAATACCTCCGCCTTGACCGGCCCCTGCCGCGCGACTCCCGGCGGGGTCCAGAGCGAGGGATTGTTCGCCGCGTCCGGCCGAGCGATCCAGACGTCCGCCTTGTCATAGGCGAGGGGCGCGCCGGCGCCGCCGTCGAACGCCGCGTCCGGCACCAGCGCCATCTTCATCAGCTCCGGCGCGAACAGCCGGTAGGCGAGCGCTCCGGCCATGAACAGGATGGTGAGGATCGCCACGATCCAGAGGAAGCGCCGGGCCAGCATGGCGCCGCGCCCAACAGCATCGCCGCCGCCATGGCAAGTGTTGATGCAGCGCAGCATGGATGCTAGCGCCGCCCTATGTCCGTAGACGCCGCCACCGTGCGCCATATCGCGCGCCTCGCCCGCATTGCGGTCAGCGAGGCCGAGGTCCAGGCCTTCGCGCCCGAGCTGAACAACATCCTCGGCTGGGTCGAGCAGCTGCAGGAGGTCGACGTCGAGGGCGTCGAGCCGATGACTGCGGTGATTCCGAACACGCTTCGCCTGCGCGACGACGCGGTTACTGACGGCGGCATCAGCGACAAGGTGCTCGCGAACGCCCCCGCTGCCGAGCACGGCTTTTTCGCAGTGCCGAAGGTGATCGAGTGATGGCCGTCATTGCGAGGAGCGTCAGCGACGAAGCAATCCGGCGCCCGGCATGCACCTCGGAGATGGATTGCTTCGCTTCGCTCGCAATGACGGGGGTGGCATGACGAACCTCACCGACCTCGGCATCGCCGCGATCCGCGACGGCGTTCGCGACGGCGTTTTCTCCGCGCGCGAGGTGGCGGAGGCGTTCAACGCGGCCGTCGAAAAGGGCAGGGCGCTCAACGCCTATACGGTCGAGACGCCGGAGCTGGCGCTCGCCGCTGCCGATGCCGCCGATGCCGCGCGGGCCTCCGGCGACCTCAAGCCGCTCTCGGGCGTCCCGCTCGGCATCAAGGACCTGTTCGCGACCGAAGGCGTCGACACGACGGCGGGAAGCCGTATACTCGAAGGCTTCAGGCCGCCTTACGAATCCACCGTCTCCGGCAACCTCAAGCGCGCCGGCGCGGGGATGCTGGGCAAGCTTAACATGGACGAGTTCGCGATGGGCTCGTCGAACGAGACCAGCGCCTGGGGCCCAGTGCTCTCCCCCTGGCGGCGAAACGACGGCGGCAATGCGGCGCTCACCCCCGGCGGAAGCTCGGGCGGCTCGGCGTCGGCGGTGGCGGCACGGCTCGCGCCGGGAGTCACCGGCACCGACACGGGCGGCTCGATCCGCCAGCCCGCCGCCTTCGTCGGCATCTCGGGGATCAAGCCGACCTACGGCCGCTGCTCGCGCTGGGGCATGGTCGCCTTCGCCTCCTCGCTCGACCAGGCCGGCCCGATGGCGCGCGACGTCAGGGACTGCGCGATCCTGCTCGAGGCCATGGCGGGCTTCGACCCGAAGGATTCGACCTCGCTCGACCTGCCGGTGCCGGACTGGGAGGCGAACCTCACCTCGGACGTCCGCGGCAAGCGCATCGGCATCCCCAGGGAATATCGCATCGAGGGCGTCCCCGCCGAGATCGACGAGGTCTGGGAAAAAGGCATCCAGCTGATGCGCGACGCCGGCGCCGAGATCGTCGAGGTTTCGCTGCCGCACACGAAATACGCGCTCCCCACCTACTACATCATCGCCCCGGCCGAGGCTTCTTCGAACCTCGCCCGCTACGACGGAGTCCGCTACGGGCTGCGCGTCGCACCGGAGCAGGGCAACCTCACCGACATGTACGAGGCGACCCGCGCCGCCGGCTTCGGCGCGGAGGTGAAGCGCCGGATCATGATCGGCACTTACGTCCTGTCCGCAGGCTTTTACGACGCCTACTTCAATCGCGCCCAGAAGGTCCGCGCCCTCATCGCCCGCGACTTCGAGCGCGTGTGGGAGCAGTGCGACCTCATCCTGACGCCCACCGCGCCGTCCGCCGCCTTCGCGCTCGGCGAGAAGTCCAATGATCCCATCGCCATGTACCTGAACGACGTCTTCGCAGTTCCCGCCAGCCTTGCGGGCCTGCCGGCGATGAGCGTCCCCGCCGGCCTCAACGCCGAAGGCCTCCCGCTCGGCCTCCAGCTCGTCGGCAAGGCGCTCGACGAACAGTCCGTCCTCAACGCCGGCCTCGCCCTCGAGGAACGCGCCGGCTTCACCGCGCGCCCGGAGGCTTGGTGGTGATCCGTGAAGTGGGCGGCGGAAATCCTGGTGCAGTCGCTGGGGGAGGCGATTGCCGAATGGATCTCACATCTGGTTCGAGGAAGACGCCGGATGCCGCAGCCGCGGCGGCGGCGGCCGCGCAGGAAAAAGCGCTATGAGTGACTACCGAATCCACGGCGCGACGGGCGAATGGGAGGTCGTGATCGGCCTCGAGGTGCATGCGCAGGTAACCTCGAAGGCGAAGCTGTTCTCCGGCGCTTCGACGGAGTTCGGCGCCGAGCCGAACAGCCAGGTGTCGCTGGTCGACGCCGCCATGCCCGGCATGCTCCCGGTGCCGAACGCCGAGTGCATCCGCCAGGCGGTGCGCACCGGCATGGCGCTGGAGGCGAAGATCAACCCCTTTTCGCGCTTCGACCGGAAGAATTATTTCTACGCCGACCTGCCGCAAGGCTATCAGATCAGCCAGCTCTACCACCCGATCGTCGGCGAGGGCGAGATCGAGATCCTGCTCGACGAAAAGAACGAGGGCTCGGCCAAGCGAGTCGGCATCGAGCGAATTCATCTCGAGCAGGATGCGGGCAAGCTGATGCACGACCAGCACCCTTCGATGTCCTACGTCGACCTCAATCGCTCGGGTGTGGCGCTGATGGAGATCGTCTCCAAGCCGGACATGCGAAGCCCAGAGGAAGCAGGGGCTTACATCCGTAAGCTGAGGTCGATCCTCCGCTACGTCGGCTCGTGCGACGGCAACATGGAGCAGGGCTCGATGCGCGCCGACGTCAACGTTTCGGTCCGCAAGCCCGGCCAGCCGTTCGGCACCCGCACCGAGACCAAGAACGTCAATTCGGTCCGCTTCATCATGGCGGCGATCGAATATGAGGCGAACCGCCAGGTGGACGTCCTCGAGGGCGGCGGCGCGATCGTCCAGGAAACCCGCCTGTTCGATCCGGACAAGGGCGAGACGCGTTCGCTTCGCTCCAAGGAAGAAGCGCACGATTACCGCTACTTCCCCGATCCGGACCTGCTGCCCGTCGAGCTGTCGGACGACTTCCTCGCCGACTGCCGCGCCTCGCTCCCGGAGCTCCCCGACGCGAAGCGCCGCCGCTACGAGATCGTGCTCGGCCTCCCCGCCTACAACGCCGCCGTCCTCACGGCCGAGGTCGAGACCGCCCGCTGGTTCGAGGCGCTGCTCGGGAAGGTGGGCGAGGAACACGCCGTCCGCGCCTCCAACTGGGTGATCTCCGACCTGTTTGGCGCGCTGAACCGCCTCGGCAAGCCGCTCGCCGAGAGCCCGGTGACGCCCACCCAGGCCGCCGAGCTCCTCCGCCTCATCGCCGACGGCACCCTTTCCGGCACGCTCGCCAAGCAGGTGTTCGAGATCATGCTCGAGACCGGCGACGACCCCGCGCGAATCGTCGAGGAGCGGGGCCTCAGGCAGACCAGCGACACCGGCGCGATCGAGACCGTCATCGCCGACGTGCTCGCCGCCAACGCCGACAAGCTCGCGGAATATCGCTCGGGCAAAGACAAATTGTTCGGCTTCTTCGTCGGCCAGACGATGAAGGCGATGGCCGGCAAGGCCAACCCGCAGGTGGTGAACGATCTCCTCAGGAAGGCGCTCGGCTGACCTTGACGGCGCGGGCGGCGCCGCGAATAAGCGCCCGGTGCAGACGAAGCTGGAAGTGACCCGGATTCGCGGACGGCGCGTCGAAGCCCGCCGTCAGCACCCGTGCGCCTACTTCAATCCTCCCAAGGGGGCTGTGCCTTAGGCGATTCGCGAAACGATCCGCCCGATGCAGCCCTTCCGATTTCCTCGGGAGGGCTTTTGTTTATCCGGAAGACCTCGATGCTCCTCACCGTCACCACCACCCACCAGCCGGCGACCGACCTCGGCTACCTGCTGATGAAGAACCCGGCCAACGTCCATGAGACGGAGCTGGCATTCGGGCGCGCGACCGTCTTCTTTCCCGAGGCCGACGCATCCCGCTGCACGGCCGCGCTCACCGTCGAGGTCGATCCGGTCGAGCTCGTCCGGGGAAAGGGCAGGGGCGGCGGCCTCGAGGAGCAGTATGTGACGGACCGGCCCTATGCGGCATCGTCACTCCTGTCGGTCGCGATCGGGCGCGCGTTCGGGACGGCCATGTCGGGCCGCTCGCGAGACCGGCAGGCGCTCGCCGACTCGGCCCTGCCGCTCGAGGCGCGGATCAACCCGCTGCCGCTCCGCGGCGGCGGCGAGGCCCTCGTCCGACGCCTGTTCGAGCCGCTTGGCTACGCCGTCGAGGTCGCTCCGATCGCGCTGGATCCCGCCCACCCCGACTGGGGCCCAAGTCCTTATGCCGAAGTCACCCTCCGCGGCGAGGTGCGCCTCGCGGCTTTGCTCACCCACCTCTTCGTCCTCATCCCCGTGCTCGACGACGCGAAGCATTATTATGTCGGCGAGGACGAGGTGGAGAAGCTGCTTCGCAAGGGCGCAGGTTGGCTCGAGGCGCATCCGGATCGGGAGCTGATCGTCCGTCGCTACCTCGGCGGATTTCGCAGCCTCGTCCGCGCCGCCACCGTTGCGCTCGACGAGCGGGTCGAGCCCGAGGAAGCCGAGGAGGCGGGTGCCAGGGACGCGGCCGAGGAGGCGATCGAGAAGCCGATCCGGCTCAACGACGAGCGCATGGAGAGGGTCGTCGCGACCTTGCGCGCGCTCGGCGCCACGTCGGTGCTCGATCTCGGCTGCGGCGAAGGCAAGCTCCTCCGCTGCCTGCTCAAGGAGCGTCAGTTCGCCCGCATCATCGGCGTCGAGGTGGCGCCGCGCGTTCTCGTCGCCGCTGCCGACCGCCTCCGGCTCGAGCGGATGCCGGACCTCCAGCGGAAAAGGATCGAGCTGCTCCAGGGATCGCTCGTCTATCGCGACTCGCGTCTCCAGGGCTTCGACGCCGCCGCGATC
>Ga0157369_10003133_pt1 | contig 19766 bp, 18 predicted proteins | sample C25metaG_FD_113461 | JGI IMG/M metagenome (GOLD analysis project Ga0157369, IMG submission 113461) | Corn rhizosphere microbial communities from Kellogg Biological Station, Michigan, USA - C2-5 metaG | ecosystem: Host-associated > Plants > Roots > Rhizosphere > Soil | place: USA: Michigan...
AACACACAAGCGCCGCAACATGAGGCAATATGAGTGCGGTGGTCGTGGCATGTTAGATGCTTCGATACCGCCAGCTTCCTGGTCGTTCCTGACCAAGTCGTGTTGGGGTTCGATCCCGCCTAGGGGGTATCGGGGCCGGAACCCAGGGGGCAACTACGCTAGCTAGCCAACAGAAGGAACCACCATGAAGACCATGCAGAAAGGCTTCACCCTGATCGAACTGATGATCGTCGTGGCGATCATCGCGATCTTGGCAGCCATCGCCATTCCGCAGTACCAGAACTACATCACCAAGTCGCAGTTCACTGAGTCGCAGACCGTGGCCGACGGCCTGAAGACGCCTATCGTGGAGTCGTATACCCAGACCGGGGCTTGCCCGGCCAACGGTACGAATGGCATCTCCGCTACTACCAGCTACTTTGGCAAGTATGTTGCGAGTGCAACGGTCGGCGGCACCGCTCCGGCGTGCACCATTACAGTTGCCTTCAAGAGCACCACTGGTGTGTCAACCGACCTTCGCGGTGCCCAAGTGCTGTTCACCGGCACCAACAATGGCGGCACTTTCTCCTGGGTCTGCTCGTCGGCTGTCGCCGATAAGTACAAGCCGCAGACGTGCCAGTAAGTACCTAAGCCTCGTCAGCTTGTAACTCGAAGCAAAAGACCCCTCGATCGAGGGGTCTTTTTTATGCACCACTTCTCGTTTGAATGAACAAGATGGCACGGCAATTGCGGCAATCTGGACAGGATCACAGGGGCAGCATCCATCATGAAACGCACCGGCGGCTTCACGCTTATCGAACTGATGATCGTGGTAGCGATCATCGCGATCCTGTCAAGCATTGCAATCACCGTATACAACGACTCCATCGCCAAGACCCAACTGAGCGAGGCATTCACCGTGGCCGATGGCCTGAAGACGCCCATTTCGGAGTCGTTCACCCAGACAGGCGCCTGCCCGGGCAATGGCGCCGACGGCATCATGGCCGAAGGCAGCTATGCCGGCAAATACGTCGCGACGGCCGACACGGCCGGCGCGGCAGCAACCGGTTGCACCATCACCGTGGCCTTCAAGAGCACCACCGGCGTCTCCTCGGGACTGCGGGGACAAAGCGTGCTTTTCACTGGGATCGGCAACGGCGGCACCTTTGCCTGGACCTGTTCGTCTGCAATCGCAGCCAAGTACAAGCCGCAAACCTGCCAGTAAACCCTCTGGCCCATCGATGACACCACCCTTTCGCTACCCTAAGACGGTTGGCACGACGTCTGTTGTGGCACCCTGCCACACCGCACCCAAGGTCATCCGTATCGCATGCTGAGCAAATATTGCCGTTGGCTAATGGCTGCCACGATTGCCCTGTGTGCCGCGCTGTACTGGCCGGCTCTGCATGGTTCGTTCCTGTTCGACGATTTCTCCAACCTCTCGGCCTTGACCAGCATCGACCACGTCTCCAGTTGGCGCGATTTGGGCATCTATCTGTCGCAGGCACGCAGCTTTCCGGGACGGCCGCTGTCCATGCTGAGCTTCCTGCCACAAAAGAGCGATTGGCCAAGTGATCCGTTCCCATTCAAGCTGGTGAACCTGGGACTGCATCTGCTTTGTGGCATGCTGGTGTACCGGCTCGTGCTGCGTTTGGCCAAGTACCACTTCTCAGACAAGTTCAGAGCCGAAGACACAGCTATTCGCGCGCAACTGGCGGCCCTGCTTGCCTCGGCCGCATGGCTTCTCAGCCCCATCCAGTTGTCCGGTGTAGTGCTGGTGGTGCAGCGCATGACGCTGCTGATGGCATTTTTTGTCCTGCTTGGCCTCTTGGCTTATCTGCGTGGCTTGCTCGACGATCAGATCCCCCTACGGCGCCGTGCATGCTGGATGCTGCTCGGCTTGGCCGCATGCATGGCGCTGTCCTTCCTTTGCAAGGAAAACGGCATCCTCCTTCCGGTTTACGCACTGGCATTGGATGCAACCGTGTTTCGCTTGGCCGTCCACCGATTGCCGGCCCCATTGCAATGGTTGCGCCGCTTGCTGATCTGGCCGGTGGTCGTATTCGTATTCGGTTACCTGGCGTGGCTTGCGGCAATTCAATGGGGTGCTCAGGGAAGCATCCAAGGTTTCACGCTGGTAGAGCGACTGCTCACCGAGCCACGCGTCTTGCTCAGCTATCTGGACAAGATCTTTCTGCCACGATTCGGCTTGTACGGGCTGTATCACGACAACTTGGCCGTCTCGCAAAACCTCTTCTCACCTTGGACGACCCTGCCATCCGTCATCCTGCTGATCGGCTCAATCGCCTTGGCGCTTGTAAAACGCCGGCAATGGCCACTGCTGGCATTGGCCATACTGTGGTACCTGGGTGGACAGGCCATTGAAAGCTCGAGCGTAATGCTGGAGCTGTACTTCGAGCACAGGAATTATGTGCCGCTTATCGGCATCGTCGCATCGCTGGCCATCGGCATCATGCAAATGCCGAAACCACGGCAACGACACCTCGCCCTGACCGCCTTGAGCATCTGGTTGGCCGCCAGTTGCATTACCACCGTTCTCAGCGCAAAGGTCTACGCATCGGAAGATAGGCTTGCGTCAACTTGGGCATCCAGCCAGCCCTACTCGATCCGTGCCCAAAATTACCTGGCCGAACGACTTGTCAAACACGGTCAATTCGCAAGCGCATTGCGAATCGTCGACAAGCTGGCTGCGCGCCACCCGCACAGCAGCGGAATCGCCGAGAGCAGAATGGTCCTGCTGTGCATGCTGCACTCCGACACTGCGATCGATGCCGATCAACTGGACAAGTTGCTCCGATACGCGCCTCTCGAACGCAGCGGCTTCGTGAACATGGGACCACTGCGGGAACTCGCCGAAGCCGGCCGGTGTCGCGTCTTCGACGACACGGCCTGGCTACGCGCTGCCGACGCGCTTCTTGGCAACCCATCCTACGCTGCCGACGGTATCGCAGCAGGCATGCTTCACTACCAGAAACATCTCTGGGCAGTTCGGCATGGACAACTCGACATGGCATTACACGAGCTGGATGAAACATACCGTGCCGATCCCGATGCAAATGCCCCGCGACTCAAGGCCAAGTATCTGGTCAGTGCGGGGCTCTACGATCAGGCCATCGCTGTTCTACGTGACACGGACTACAGCCGCCTGCCGCTGCTTCGTCGTCTGCTGGTAAACGACCGCGCGATCAATGAGGCCAACATCGCCGAAATCGAGAACCTGCGCAGGAAGGCCGCCGGCGAGCACACAGGCAAAGCCGGATAGCCGCAACGGGATCGCCATGCGGCAAAATGGTGGCCTGCATCCCCTGGCTTGGGCGACATGACCACTTTCCGGAAATCGCGCCTGTTGCCTTGGCTGCTGCCGATCGCGCTGCTGGTGACCGTGGCGATCTACTGGCCCGGTCTCTCCGGCAGCTGGTTGTTCGACGACTACCCAAACATCGTCGACAACCCCGGCGTGCAACCGCACGAAGTCAGCGTATCGGCCCTGGTGCGCGCTGCACTTTCCTCACCGGCCAGCGATTTCAAGCGACCACTTGCCTCACTGAGCTTCGCCGCGAACTACTTGGCCAGCGGGCTGAATCCCCTGGGCTGGAAGCTGTTCAATCTTGCCGTGCACCTGTTGAACGGTGTGCTTGTATTTTTGCTCGCAAGGATGTTGCTGCTGGCCGTACCCCATCTCAGCCCTCCCCTGCACGCAGGGGAGGGAGACAAGCAACGAGCAGGCATCCTCGCGACGCTGATCGCGGCGGGCTGGATGCTTCTGCCAATCAACCTCACCGCCGTGCTGTACGTGGTGCAGCGCGAGGAAAGCATGGCGAACCTGTTCGTGCTGCTTGGGCTGATTGGGTATGTCGCCGGACGGCGGCACATGATTCACTCCGCTGGAGGACGTGGGTGGAGCGGCTTCGGGCTCTGCACCGCGAGCCTCGTCCTGTCCACCGCCATCGGCCTGCTGGCCAAGGAAACGGCGACGATGCTACCGCTGTACGCATGCTTGATCGAATGGATCGTGTTTCGCTTCAATCGTGCAGCGCCCCCCGCAAGCAGCAACACGTCGCGTGAGGAAGCGGTCGCATACAAGGTGCGCTTCTGCAAAAAATGGGACTGGCGGATTGCAGGCCTGTTTGTAGCGGTGCTGGTGCTGCCGCTGCTTGGCGGACTGATCTGGCTGCTGCCCGGCGTGCTGAACTCCGCCAATTGGGCCACGCGCGATTTCACCCTTGGCACGCGCCTGCTGAGCGAAGCACGCATAGTTTGCGACTACATCGCGTGGACGCTGCTGCCCGCGCCTCACGCGTTGTCCTTCTACCACGACCAGTACCGCGTCTCGACCGGCTTGCTGTCACCATGGACCACACTGGCCAGCGTGCTTGCACTGGCCGCACTCGTAGCGCTGATGCTGTGGCTGCGCCGCCGGCAACCGCTGGCCGCACTGGGTATCGCACTATTCCTGGGTTGCCAGCTCCTGACCGGTACCATCCTGCCGCTAGAACTGGTCTACGAGCACCGCAACTACTTCGCCAGCTTCGGCGTGCTGCTGGCCGTAGTGCCGTGGTTGGCCGTGTTGCCGCACGCTCCCCGGGCCTGCCGCTGGCTGCTGCCCCGGCGCGTGCTGCTGGCCTGCCTGTTCCTGTGGTGGGCCGGACTGACCGCGATCACCGCCTACGCCTGGGGCGACCCGCTGCGGCTCGCGCAGGATCTGGCGGCACGTGCACCCGATTCGCCGCGCGCCCAATACGAGTTGGGCCGTACCTACATCATCTATTCGCGCTACGACCCCGCTTCCATCTACACCCGGCTGGCCTACGCGCCGCTGGAGGAGGCGGCCAGCTTCCCGGAATCCTCGATCCTGCCGCAGCAGGCGCTGATCTTCATGAACTCGCGGATGGGCCGACCGCTCAAGGCCGCGTGGTGGGACAGCCTGACTGCCAAGCTCAAGGCACGCAAACCCGGCGTGCAGGACGAAAGCTCGCTGGCCGCGCTGGCCAAGTGCGCCAGCGACGGCGCCTGCCCCCTGCCCGCTGACCGCATGACGCAAGCCTTTGAGGCCGCGCTTGACCACCCCGACCCCAGCGCCAGGCTGCAGGCTACCTATGGCGACTATGCGTGGAACGTGCTGGGCGAGCACGCCCTAGGGCTGCGCATGACCGAAGGGGCCGTGAACACCGCTCCGAACGAGCCGGCCTATCGCATCACACTGGTGCGGATGCTGGTGGCTTCCGGCAATAACGGAGCGGTCCAGCCGCAGATGCATGCATTGCGCCGCATGAACATCGGCGGCCGGCTGAGCAGCGCCATCGACAATCTATCCTTGCAAATCAGTCATTCGGCGCCCGCGGCAGCCACATCCTTGCAGAGATAATGGCCACCCCATGCGACTGCGCATTCGATACTGCCATGCAGGCTAGAATCCCCCCGTTCGACATCGATTCCGGAGGCTCGTCCACAAGATGAAGGCGGTCATCCTCGCCGGCGGTCTCGGCACGCGGATCAGCGAAGAGACCGCGATTCGCCCCAAGCCGATGATAGAGATCGGCGGCATGCCGGTGCTCTGGCACATTCTCAAGATCTATTCGCACCACGGCATCAACGACTTCATCATCTGCCTGGGTTACAAGGGCTACATGATCAAGGAGTACTTCGCCAACTACTTCCTACACATGTCCGACGTCACCTTCGACATGTCCACGAACCGGTTGGAGGTGCACCACAAGCACGCCGAGCCATGGCGGGTCACCTTGGTCGATACCGGCGACGGAACGCAGACCGGCGGCCGGCTCAAGCGTGTTACCAACTACCTCGACGGGGACACCTTCTTCTTCACCTATGGCGATGGCCTCGCCGACGTCGACATCGGCACCGAACTCGCCTTCCATCGCGAGAAGGGCACGCTGGCGACGATGTGCGCGGCGCAGCCACCCGGTCGCTTCGGCGCCATCGACATCAAGGACCACCGCATCACGCGTTTCGAGGAAAAGCCAGCCGGCGACGGTACCTGGATCAACGGCGGCTTTTTCGTGCTCGAACCCGGCGTGCTCGACTACATCGAAGACGACGCAACAGTCTGGGAGCGCGACCCGCTCGAACGCCTGGCCCGCGACGAACAACTGTCGGCCTACACGCATCGCGGCTTCTGGCAGCCGATGGATACCTTGCGCGACAGGACCAAGCTCGAAGAGCTCTGGCAATCCGGCAAGGCACCGTGGAAAGTATGGCCTTGAACCTGTTCGGCGACGTCTATGCCGGCCGGCGCGTGCTGGTCACCGGCCACACCGGCTTCAAGGGTTCCTGGCTGGCGATGTGGCTGCGCACGCTTGGAGCGCAGGTCACCGGCCTGGCGCTTGATCCGGATACGCAACCATCGCACTGGTCGCTGCTGGGCCTGAGCGATGGCATCGCCGATCACCGGGTGGATTTGCGCGATGCCGAGGCCGTGCGAACAGTCTTCGACAACCACCAGCCAGAAATCGTGTTCCATCTGGCCGCGCAACCGCTGGTACGGCGCAGTTACCGCGATCCGGCGGACACATTCGCCACCAATGTCGCGGGCCTAGTCAACCTGTTCGAGGCGATCCGTGCATGCCCGTCGATGCGCGTGCTGGTCAATGCGACCACCGACAAGGTCTATGCCGACCGCGCCCGCCCCGAGGGTTACCGCGAAACCGATCCGCTGGGCGGCCACGACCCCTACAGCAGCTCCAAGGCCTGCGCGGAACTGGTATCGGACTGCTATCGCAAGAGCTACTTCAGCGCTCCGGATTCGACGGTGCGCATCGCCACCGCGCGCGCCGGCAACGTGATCGGCGGCGGCGATTGGGCAGAGGATCGCCTGGTGCCGGATCTCGTGCGCGCGGCTGCTTCGGACCAGTCGCTGCGCATACGCAATCCGTCGGCGGTACGTCCCTGGCAGCACGTGCTGGAACCTCTTTCGGGCTATCTGCGGCTCGGGCAACGGCTTTGGGGCAACGTGGATTTCGCCGGCGCATGGAACTTCGGTCCCGGTGCCGCCGGCGAAGTCAGCGTCCGGCAGCTCACTGCGCAACTCGGCGCGCACTGGCCTGCCTTGCGCATCGAGCAGGACCTGGCTGCACAGCCGCACGAGGCCGCCATCCTGCGCCTGAACTGCGACAAGGCAAGGCAGCAACTCGCCTGGCATCCTGTCTGGGACATCGACACCATGCTGGCCAGAACCGCCAACTGGTATCACGGCTTCCTCGAATCCGGCCGGATCGGCAGTGCCGACGATCTCGCCGCCTACATTGATGAAGCCCGGCGGCATGGCCTGGAGTGGGCGGCATGAAGCTGCATCCCACACCGCTTGCCGGCTTGTACGAGATCCGCACTGCGCCGGTCGGCGACGCGCGCGGGCGCTTCACGCGCCTGTTCTGCGAGCAGGAGCTTGTGCCCCTGCGCCCAGGCCTGCATTTCACCCAGATCAACCTCTCCGAGACCCATGGACTTGGCACCGTTCGTGGGCTGCACTATCAGACGCCGCCCGCGGCGGAAGCCAAGCTGATCCGCTGCCTGCGCGGGCGTGTGTACGACGTGGCCGTGGACCTGCGCGCGGACTCGCCCACGTTCCTGCACTGGCATGCACTGGAGCTTGCCGAAGACAACGACCGGGCCGTGTTCATCCCCGAGGGCTTCGCCCACGGTTTCCAGACGCTGACCGCCGAGGCGCACCTGCTCTACATGCATACGGCGCCATGGACGCCGGCGTGCGAGGCTGGCCTGCGCCACGACGACCCTCGTCTGGCGATTGCCTGGCCGAGCAACGTGGCGGCGATTTCCGAACGGGATCGCAGCTACGCGTTCATTGATGAATCGTTCACCGGGGTGCGTCCATGAAATGCCGGTACTGCCACACCCCTCTGCACGACGTGTTCCTGGATCTCGGCAGCGCGCCGCCCTCCAATGCCTTCCTGGATGCCGCGGACCTGAGTGCCCCGGAGCTGTATTTCCCGTTGCGTCTGTACACCTGCAGCGATTGTCACCTCGTGCAAGTGGACGAAGTGCAGAAGCACGACGCGCTGTTTTCCAGCGACTACGTGTACTTCTCCTCGTACTCGCGCACCTGGCTGGCACACGCCGAACGGTACGTGGCGCGTGCCGTGGAGCGGCTGAATCTCGGCCCGCACAGCCTGGTGATGGAAGTCGCCTCCAACGACGGCTACCTGCTGCAATACGTCAAGGCACGCGGCATCCCATGCATCGGCATCGAACCCACCGCCGGCACGGCTGCGGCAGCGCGTGAGCGCGGCATCGAGACCCTGGAGCACTTCTTCGGCGAACGTTTCGCGCGGGACTTCGCGGCAACGCGGCCAAAGGCGGACCTCGTGATCGCCAACAACGTGCTGGCGCATGTGCCCGACCTCAACGACTTCGTGGCTGGCCTTGCTGAGGTGCTGGCGCCCCAAGGCGTGATCACCATCGAATTCCCGCACTTGCTGCAGTTGGTGGCGCAACGCCAGTTCGACACCGTGTACCACGAGCACTTTTCCTACTTCTCGCTGCATACCGCGCAGCGGGTCTTTGCCAGCCATGGCCTGCGCATCTGGGATGTGCAGGAACTGCCCACCCATGGCGGATCGCTGCGCCTGTGGGCCTGCCATGCCGATGCCGAACATCGCGAGACCCCGGCTGTCGCCACCCTGCTGGCCCGGGAATCCGCTGCCGGCATGCTCACCATGGATTACTACCACGGCTTCCAGCCCCTGGCCGACGGCATCAAGAACGCGTTCCTGGCCTTCCTGCTCGACTGCAAGCGCAACGGCAAGCAGGTCGTGGGCTACGGCGCCGCGGCCAAAGGCAACACCTTGCTCAACTATGCCGGCGTGCGCCCCGACCTGCTCGGCTATGTGGTGGATGCATCGCCGCACAAGCAGGGGCGTTATCTTCCGGGCTCACGCATCCCGGTGCTCGCGGAGTCGCACATCCGCGAATCCCGTCCGGATTTCGTGGTGATACTGCCGTGGAACCTGCGCGAGGAAATCACACAGCAACTTGCCTACATTCGCGAATGGGGCGGGAATTTCGTTACCGCGGTTCCACGACTGGTCGTGTCATGAACGCCGAAAGCACAAAGAGCCGTATCTACTACACCAAGCCGTCCATCACGGAGCTGGAAATCCGTTATGCCACGGATGCTGCCACGCACGGCTGGGGCGAACGCTGCTACGAATACATCGAGCGCTTCGAGCGCCTGTTCAAGCAGCATCTTGGTGTTCGCCATGCCATCGCCACCTCGAGCGGCACCGGCGCGTTGCACATGGGCATGGCCGGACTCGGCATTGGCCCCGGTGACGAGGTCATCCTGGGTGACATCAACTGGATAGCCTCTGCTGCACCTGTCGTTCACCTCGGCGCAAAACCGGTGCTGGTCGACGTGCTTCCGGATACCTGGTGCCTCGATCCGGTCGCCGTGGAAGCCGCGATCACATCACGCACCAAGGCGATCCTGGCCGTGCACCTCTACGGCAACCTCTGCGATATGGATGCGCTCTCCGCCATAGCGCAGAAGCACGGGTTGCATCTCATAGAGGATGCAGCCGAAGCCATCGGCTCGGTCTGGCACGGTCGACGCGCCGGCTCGATGGGCGCCTTCGGTGCGTTTTCATTTCATGGCACCAAGACCATTACCACCGGCGAGGGCGGCATCTTCGTCACCAACGATGACGCGCTGTACGAGCGCGTCCTGACGCTTTCGAACCATGGCCGCGCTCGCGGCGAGTCCCGTCAATTCTGGCCGGAACGCATCGGCTTCAAATACAAGATGTCGAATGTGCAGGCAGCGATCGGCTGTGCACAGATGGAACGTATCGACGAACTGGCTACCAGGAAGAGGCAAATTTTCGAGCACTATCGCGGTGCCCTGCAAGGGCTATCGCTCACCCTGAATCCCGAACCAATTGGCACTACGAATGGTTATTGGATGCCGACCATCGTCCCCAATGCAGATTCAACGTTCAGCCGCGAGGCACTCCTTGCAGCATTCAAGGCTGACAACATCGATGGCCGCGTGTTCTTCTGGCCATTGTCTAGTCTGCAGATGTTCGAGCCACACCCGCAACACACGACGAGTCATGCTCTGTCGGCACGTGCGGTCAACTTGCCCAGCTACCACGATATGATCGACGATGAGATAAAGCGCGTAGCATCGTGTGTTTCTCGCGCACTTGAATCAAACCAATGAAGTCAGCGCAAACAACACGACTTGGAATCATAGGATCCAGTGGCGGAAGTGCGCTGGCCGCAGCGTCAGAATGCCTTCAGCGAGCCGGTCAAAAACGTCACTGGGTCATACTCACCGATCGCCCCTGCGGCATGGCTGAGTGGGCATCAGTCAACGCTAAATCGTCACGTATTCTACCTTATCAAAGTTGCAAATCATTTTCACAGGAAGCGGCGACGTATTTCAGACAGAACAATGTTGAGCGCATCTTGCTCTTTTATACTCGCCAGGTCGGCGAAGAATTGTTTGGAACATTCGAAACCAGTAACATCCATCCCTCCCTGCTTCCCGCATTTCCGGGCCTAGGCTCTGTCGCCAAGTCGCTGGCTGCGAAGACCGGCTTGATCGGAGCGACTCTCCATCGCGTAGATGCTGGTCTCGACACAGGACCTATCGTACATCAAGTACAAAGCCCAATCGATGTAGATGCGTCATTGGCATTGGCCGAACGCATCAGCCATATACAGAAAGTTTTGCTAACTCTGCTTTGGACCCAACTACCCAATCCCCTTGTTCACGCCTTAACACCGAACATAGCTGAAGCCTTTTCACAGTACTGCAGTACGTTGAAGGTTGATGTGCCAATCTCATCGCTCCCAGCACTATGAAAGTTGTGATCTCGCAACCAATGTACTTCCCTTGGGTGGGCCTGTTGGAGCAGATGCGGATTTCTGACCACTTCGTGCATTATGACGATGTCCAATTGGCACGCGGATTCTACAACCGCGTTCAGGTAAAGACCGAGAATGGCTCGAGGTGGATGACCATACCGCTGCGCGATACGCATCGTGGTCAACTTCTGAACGAAATCGAGGCGAGTGAGCACGAAGATTGGCGCGAGAAACACCGTCGACTGCTGAAACAGGCGTACACTGGGGCTCCCTTTATCGACGATATGCTCGGTGTAGTGGATCGTGTTTTCTCTCAGGCACTGCCCAATCTTGCTGCTATCTCCCGCGCCTCAACCATGGCGATCGCAAACTACTTCGAACTGACGGGGTCTCGGAATTTCGTTGATTCCTCCATGCTTCACGTCTCGGGCAAAAGCAGCCAACGCCTATTCGATATCTGCCGACGCCTCCAGGCCACGACCTACATCACTGGTCATGGCGCCAAGAATTATCTTGACCATGAGCTGTTCGAGCGCGACGGCATAGCAGTTGAGTACATGGACTACCTGCGCCTGCCATATCCACAATTGCACGGCACATTTACACCCTACGTCTCTGGCCTAGACCTGATTGCAAATTGCGGTCATGACGGCCTTAAATACATTAGCTCTGGAACCAGTCATTGGAGGAAGTTCATCAATGAACCCTAACGACGCATTCAAGAAGGAAGTACAACAGAACATCAATGCATTGCGTGCCAACGACGAGCTGCGCAAAGCCTCGCTCGACTGGGTCAGCGATATCACACCAAAGCACTATGTCTACAATTTTCGCTGGATGGGCAGACCCATTATCCAGCTACCTCAAGACATGGTCGCTATTCAAGAGTTGATCTGGGCGATCAGGCCCGATCTGATCATTGAAACTGGCATTGCCCATGGCGGCTCACTGACCCTGAGCGCATCAATGCTGGCATTGCTGGACTACTGCGATGCCATCGAGGCCGGACAAACACTCGACCCCAGGACGCCGCGACGCCGAGTACTCGGCGTCGACATCGATATTCGTGCGCACAACCGCGCGGCTATCGAGGCACATCCTATGGCCCATCGCATCGATATGCTTCAGGGCTCCTCGATCGCTCCGGAAATCGTTGCCGAAGTGATCAAGCGTGCCGCTGGCCACGAACGAGTCATGGTAATCCTCGACTCGAACCACACGCACGATCACGTACTTGCCGAACTCGATGCATATGCTCCCTTGGTCAGCTCGGGTAGCTACTGCGTGGTGTTCGACACCGTGATCGAGGACTTGCCGAGGGGCATGTACCCCGATCGCCCCTGGGACGTAGGCAACAATCCGAAGACAGCAGTGCGCAAGTTCCTTTCCCGCAACGGTGATTTCGAGGTCGACGAGGACATGGACGCCAGATTGCTGATTACTGTCGCGCCCGGCGGCTACCTGCGCCGCCGCTGATCGCTGTCCATGGCTGCGCTGCGCATCAACATCCTGTCCAACTATGCCGGCCAAGCCTGGATGGCACTGATGGGCGTAGCTTTTGTGCCGCTCTATATTCGCGCTCTTGGCATGGAAGCTTTTGGCCTCATCGGTCTAATGCTCAGCATCCAGGCGCTGTCCATGGTGCTCGACCTGGGTATGGGCGGCGCCTTGAACCGCGAACTGGCTCGTCGCGCACACGATGCCGATGCAGCGCACACATCGCGCGACTTGGTGCGCACATTCGAATGTCTGGTGTGGCCGATTGCGGGCCTGGTTGCCGCACTGATGTGGCTGGCGAGCAGCCAGCTTTCCAACCACTGGCTTCACCCCGAACACTTGTCCCACACGGAAACCGCCCATGCGGTCGCCATCATGGGGCTGGCGGTGGCGCTGCAGTGGCCTAGCAGCTTCTACGCAAACGGCCTGTCGGGACTTGAGCAACAACCAATACTCAATCTGATCAACGCCGGTTTCGCCACCTTGCGTGGCGCCGGCGTACTCGCGGTACTCAACTGGTTCTCGCCCACGATCGAGGCATTCATGTGGTGGTTTGCCGCGATGGGCGCATGCCAGTCGTTGCTCTCCGCCACGGTATTGTGGCGTTCGTTGCCACACGGGGCAGGCCAGCGGGCCCGATTCCAGGTGGCCGAATTGCAGGCGACCGGCAGGTTCGCTGGCGGCTTGCTTGCCATCATGGTCCTGTCGGCTGCCGTTACTCAACTCGATCGCATCGTGCTCTCTGCAATGCGCCCATTGAGCGACCTTGGCTACTTCAGCCTGGCACTTGCCGTGGCGACAGGCATGGCCCGCATGATCCAGCCCATGTTCAACGCGCTTTACCCACGCTACAGCAAGCTCGTTGCGCTCGGCGAGCCCGAGGCGCTGACCCAGCTCTACCATCTGAGCAACCAGTATCTGGCCGTGATCGTGGCAGCCACATCGGTGGTGCTCGCTGTTTTCTCGAGAGACGTGGTCTTTCTCTGGACGGGCGACGCCACCACGGCGGCCATGGTGGCGACACCACTCACTATTTTGGCCATGGGTACGGCACTGAACGGACTAATGAACCTGCCCTATGCATTGCAACTCGCTCACGGCTGGACGCGGCTAGCTGCGATGATGAATCTTGCGGTGCTTGTCGCCGGTATTCCCTTCTGCATTTGGGCAGTCAATCATCACGGCATCAGCGGGGCGGCTCTTGTCTGGCTCGGAATCAATGCATGCTTCGTACTTGTGGGCCTGCCTTTGATGCACCGCCGCCTGATGAACGGCGAACTGGCGAACTGGTATGCAAGGGACGTCGCCCCACCCTTCATCGCAGCTGTCGCAGCCGGAGCGGCCATGAAGTGGTTGATGTCGACCATACCGCGCGACATATGGGGTGTGCTCCAGCTTGGCATAGCAAGCGCGACATGCCTATCAGCAGCCGCGCTAGCAAGCCCGTGCGTCAGAGCCGCCATCCTGCGTCAGCTCAGGAGTTTTCCTGCTCGCCGTTCATGACTGAAATCCTCTCAAGCACCTTTATGGAGCAAATGCGCAAACTGCTCCTGCAGTTTGCGCCGGGACCGAACCATGCGTGTTTCCATGCCCCGATAGAGCGAGCCGTATATCGTTCTTATCAATGCGACCTTTCTGCAAAACAAAAGAAGGCAATTCATCACCCACGATCTCAATTTGCCATCGCCCTGCAGACTCAGGACATTTGCGGCATCACGTGCAAACTCTATGCGTCCGTAAGCCATAGCATGCATCCCCCGACTGAACAGCATATGTCGGGCATCATAGTGCAGCGCATTCAATGCCTCGGCCTTGGTTCGCTCGTCCAAGCCGCTGATGCCGCTGATGTTGATGAACATCTTTTGCCATCCGGGCCAAAACATCGAGAGTGGCTGTGTCGCACTGAACGACTCGGCATTCAGGGTGAACACCGAAACCGGCACTTTCTCCAAGACAAACGGAAACGTGGCCGCAGCTCGTAGCACAAAGTCGAGATCCGAGGGGCCAAGGACCTCTTGATCCGGAAATCCCAAACAATCGAGAACCTCTCGTCGGAATACAATACCTGTCCAAGTTGGGGCCTTTCCGTGCATCATGGATAGCAGTCCACTCGGCGGGGGAAACAGCCCTTCGCTACCCCAGCGACTGACGGGGACATCCCAGATCCAGTTGCTTTCATCAACCAGCAACGTCATACCTGCCCAAAACATTGCTTCAGGGTGCCTTGCCAACCCACGAAGTGCGCGCTCGTAGAACCCCGGCAATAGGTAGTCATCATCCGACAGCACGGAAAAGAATGGTGTATCTACAGCCCGCATGCCAAAATCAAAATTGGCGGCACCACCGATGTTGGTACGATGACAAAAATAGTGAAGCCTCTGGTCGCATCTCATCAATTCCCCAACAACGCTACTCGTCTCGTCACCCGATGCGTTATCGAAAACACTCACCCGAAGCGACACGTTTTTCTGCGCCAAGGAGCTCAGGACGGCCCGCTTGAGCATGATTGGCCGACGATGCGTTGGTATGACAGTGGTAATTTCTTGACCACCAGTTCTGATATTAGACCCCATTACTACACTCCTATTACGTCACTGCGGAAAGCACGACAAAGATATCAGGAAAACATCATGTCATCGCCGAAGCCGCTCGTAAGCATATTAATACCATGTCATAACTATGGCCGCTTCCTCGGACAAGCAATCGAAAGCATCGTCGTGCAATCGTGGCAAAATTGGGAGTGCATCATAGTCGATGACGGCTCGTCTGATCATACCGCGCAAGTGGCAGCGCCTTATATTGCAGCCGACAATAGAATTAATTATATCAAGCAAGAAAACAAAGGCGTGAGTTCCGCTAGAAATGTCGCGATGTCCGCAAGTCGAGGCGAATTCATTCAATTCCTTGACGCCGATGATAGAATTCAATCGGACAAGCTGGCGACTCATGCAGAATACCTCTTATTGCACCCAAGCGTCGACCTTGTATACGGCGACGTGGATTATCTTTACGAAGCAGACGGGGAGCTTGCAATTGCGGTGCCGAATCGCATGCGTTTTCCGAATGTTTCTGCCACCGGGAACGACCTACTTCCTTACCTAATCAGGCGAAATATGATGGTCATCAACTCACCACTTATGCGGCGAGCCGCCATCGATGAAGTAGGTGGCTTCAATACAGAATTGTGCGGACATGAAGACTGGGAATACTGGATTCGCCTCGCCGTGAATGGAAAGACATTCCATTACCTGGAATCTAATAACTCCAACGCGTTGGTCAGAGTACATTCCCATAGCGCGGTCCAAAAGCCCGCATCCATGCTACTGAGCAATCTTCAAATCCGTCATGAGCTCAGCCAACTGGCACTCGATCCACACCTCCGTCGAATCAATCGGCGCGGCATTGGATTCCAATTAGTGAAACTTGCCAAGCTCGAAGCACGTGACAGAAACTTCAAAACCGCGTTGCGACACGCCATTGAGGCCATGCTGACATCGCGCGGCAGCCCATCGGTTCTGCTGTCGCTACTCATGCCGCTATCGCTTTCGACTCGCTTGGCCATAATCGCGAACCGTCTGGCGCGCTGACTATCGCGTGGCAGTCATGAGGCAGGTTCGCCTAAGATGCAAGCACGCAGCCGGGCCATTGCCACCTGGTTGGCCAGCACCGCATCGTAAAATTCGCCTGCGCGACTGGCCATCGCCCCACGCAGCGCCTCGTCATCGGCTAGCCGAACAATTTCGGCTGCAAGGGCTGAGGCGTCAGCGGCAGTGACCGTCATGAACGGCATCTGCCCAAACTCCGCTGCGGCTTGTTCCAGCCACGAGGTTCGCGCGGTGATTATTGGACGCCCCATACTTGCGTAGGCATAGACCTTATATGGACACACGCGCTGCGTCTTTGGACTGGCCCCGAATACACCAAGGCAGATGTCGGCTTGCCTGATGCAGGATGCCAATTGTGCCGGAGTCTTCCACTCCCGGTCCCATGTGATGTTACCCCCCTCCCGAAATGCCAACTCCAGGATATCCGCCTGTTGCCCAGTACCGACGATGGTGAACCGGATATCTTTCCTCCCTGCCAGTAGACGCGCCGCACCTACTATCGTCGAGATTCCGTGTAGCGGTATCAATGTCCCGATGAACAGGACGTTGCATGTCCCACGGTGAACAGGTTGCGGCGAAAGCGTGAAGTCGCGCTCATTGGTGGCAAGCGGAATGGCAACGAACAGTTCGCGCGGAAGGCGGAACAGCGACGCGTAGAAGTCCGCATTTTGGCCGGTATCCACTACAACCGCGTCCGCAATGCCATACGCGCGTCGCTCGATGCGCCACAATATCCTGGCTCGCCAGTCGGTTGGTCGAAGCAGGCCGCGATCGTTCACCACCGTGTCAAACAGCGAGATGAATGCGTCCGCCACGATGCGCCGTGGTCGCAAACCGCGCGGCACAAACGACCATGCATAGAGCAGTATCGGCGCAGGATAGGGCACGTATACGCGCACCGGCCGAGGACGCATCGCCAGCCCCTTTGCGATGACACGGGCATGGGCCGACACAAGCTTCCACGCCTTCGAGAGCAGACCACCGCGGGCGCACATGGCGCCACCCTCCCGAGGGAACAGCGGGACGTCGATTTCGTTTATGTCGAAGTGGTTCCGAAGTCCTTGCAACGAATGGAGCGTGTTCGGGTAAGCCTCACTTGAGGCATGGACGCCGATCACGGCCAATTGCGGCAGCGCATTTTCAGCCGCTGATTCAGCGTGCACGACGCACTTCCGCCATCGCCCCATCCTTGATGCCGCGCAAGAAGGCGCCAATCTTGGTGAAGCGGCCTGTCTCAAATAACAGTATCCCAATGGCCTCCGCGCCGATGCGCGCGAATTGCCGCAACGACCACAACGGATGGCGGCGCGCATGCAGGCGCACGGTCCAGAGGGCATTTCGTGCGATGAAATACTTCCGCGAAGCAGGGTGGGCGGATGACAGCGCACGTGCCCAGCGAACGCCGTCGACAGGCGCTCCGATGGCATGACGCATCAACGGTTCCCGTGTCACGAACACACCAGCACCATGATCCGCTGCGCGCAAACAGAATTCGTGATCCACTGAATCGATGAAAAAATCCTCGCGGAACCCATCGATGGCAAGCGCGAAGCTCACTGGTAACAACATCCCGGAAGTGATCAATGTCGTCCTGTGGACGGACCCGTATCCTTGCGAGCCCACGTGATGCGCCAAGCGCCGCCGATGGACATCGACATAGTTTGCTCCCAGCAAAAGCCTGCATGTTTTCAATGCCCGCGCAGAGGCAAGCATGGTTTCGGTAAAACCTTCCACCGGTTCGGAGTCTTGGTCAAAGGTTATCGCCCACGTATAACCAGCCGCGCCCGCACACCGCAAGCCTTGATTCAATGCGGCAGCAACCCCGGTGTTATGGTCGTTTTGCAGAACCCGGACCCTGTCGTTTTCCCTGATCCGCAAAGCGCTGGAAGCGTTGTCGACGACGAACACACGGCGAAATTCGGAGGACAGGCAGTCCAAGCGATCCGAAAACCCCGCGTCCGGCTGAAATGTGACCACGATCGCGCAGACGCTGTCCATTGTCGGAGGCCCAACCGTCCGCCACGGATCCGACTCCGCCCCGTGTGTTGGCCTTGATTCCGGCATCTGAAGCTCAGCTCACCCGTCTGTACGTCAGCGCGGTGATCTGCTCCGACACTAGCCCGATCAGAAACACGATCACCGCGGCACTCCACATGAGGGTGCTGCCGTTCGTGAGACGGCCGCCATGCACGAAGGTCCACACGTAGTTGGCGCAGCCAAACAGGAAAAATAGTGCACTTGTCGGCACGAACAGCTTCAACGGCGAATACAGCGTCGCGATCTTGAAAATGATCAGCAGGAAGCGCACGCCGTCCTTGAGCGGACGGATGTGGCTCTTGCCTATACGTTGTGCTGCCTTGATCGGCAGGTAGGCCACCGGGTAGGCGCTGCGGAAGAACGCCATGGTGCTGGTGGTGGGGTAACTGAAACCGTTCGGCAGCAGGTGCAGGAATTCGCGGAACTTGTCCGCCCGCACCGCACGGAAGCCGGAGGTGAGGTCGGCGACCTCGTGACCGGTCATGCGCGTAGCCAGCCAGTTGTAGAGCGTGTTGGCGATGCCACGGCCCACTCCGGCCTGGCTGCCCCAGTTGCGGGCACCGACCACCATGTCGTAGCCCTCGTCGAGCTTCGCCAGAAGGCGCGCCACGTCGGCCTGATCATGCTGGCCGTCGCCGTCCATGAAGACAAGGATATCGCCGCTGGCGGCGCGGGCACCGCGCTTGATCGCGGCGCCGTTGCCCATCGAATAGGGTGAGGAGAGACAGGCAACGCCGGCTTCGGCGCAGATCCGGCGCGTGTCGTCGGTGGAACCGTCGTCCACCACGATGATCTCAGCCTCAGGATGGGCGGCATGCAACCGCGGCAACAGGCCGGCAAGCGCAGGGGCCTCGTTCTTGGCGGGCAGGATGATGCTGAGGTGGTTCAACGGTCAGTTCCCCAAGAGTGCGACGCATCATAACGTGAAGCAGGCGTCACGACCGCCGATCTGGTCGCGCCGCACGGATGACCTGCGGGGCGGACTGGGGTAGATTCGGCGCCAGAAGGTTCGGGGAGCGTCATCTCATGTCATCTGCCATGCAAACACCGCTCGCGGGACTGTCCGGACTTGCGCGCCGCTTGGTAGCCGAGGGCCTGCTGCCGGAGGCGGATGCACGCCGTGCTGTACTGGAAAGCGGCCAGCAACGCATCACCCTGACTTCGTGGCTGCTGGACCAGAACCTGGTGGACGGCCTGCGCCTGCTGCGCCTGTCGTCGGCCGAATTCGGCATGCCGATGCTGGACGTGACTGCGCTGAACCCCGCGCAGCTCCCAGTCAACCTGGTCAGCGAGGCCTTGCTGACGAAGCACCGCGCGCTGCCGTTGTTCCGGCGTGGCAAGCGCCTGTTCGTGGGCATCGCCGACCCGATGCAACTGGACGCGCTGGAGGAAATCAAGTTCCACTCCAACTGCATGGTGGAGCCGATCCTGGTGGAGCGCAGCCAGCTCAACCGCACGATAGACATCGCGCTCAGCAGCATGCACGACGTGATGCCCGACATGGGCGGCGACGACATGGGCGAGCTGGACACCGAAGGCGGCGACATCGACGAGGCACCGGGGGGCATCGACGCCACCGCCAACGACGACGCCCCGGTGGTGAAGTTCGTCAACAAGATCCTGGTGGATGCGATCAAGCGCGGCGCCTCGGATATCCACTTCGAACCGTTCGAAAGCCAGTACCGCGTACGCCTGCGCATGGATGGCATGCTGCGCGCGGTGGCCAGCCCGCCGCTGAAGCTGGCCAGCCGCATCAGCTCGCGCCTGAAGGTGATGGCGCAG